>PVMK01117500.1_pt1 | contig 11733 bp, 9 predicted proteins | sample 1853481 | NCBI WGS metagenome assembly PVMK01 (sample SAMN08533507, study PRJNA380276) | Marine sediment metagenome, whole genome shotgun sequencing project. | reverse complement strand
AGCGCAAGCCTGTGGTCGGCAACTGGTATAGGTGGCTATAGCTGTGCGCAATTAATTCACTGCCTTTTTTAGTCGCCGCGTATAACGAAACCGGGTGATCGACGTTGTCTCCGGTACTAAAAGGCATGGTCTCGTTGGCACCGTAAACCGAGCTGGAAGAAGCATAGACAAAATGCTCGATATCATGGTGTCGACAACCCTCAAGCAGATTGGTAAAACCTACCAGGTTGCTATCGACGTAGGCAGAAGGATTCTCCAGCGAATAACGTACGCCGGCCTGGGCCGCCATATTAACCACTCGATCGAATTTCTGATCAGCAAATAATTCTTCCATGGCCGGGCGGTGCGCAATATCGATTTTTACAAATTCAAAATTAGTGGTTGATTCCAATTGCGCCAGGCGTGCCTGTTTTAATCCGACATCGTAGTAATCATTGAGGTTGTCGATACCGACAACCTCGTCGTCGCGCCGGCAAAGTACTTTCGCAATATGATAACCAATAAACCCAGCGGCGCCGGTGACCAGGATTTTCATAGACCCCCATCTCGTGAAACTGACAATCCCCGGCCGATTCCGTAATAGGCGAAGCCCAGTTCCATAATTTTTTGTGGGTCGTATATATTGCGCCCGTCAAAAATTACCCTGTCACCAAGCTTGTCGCGCAACTGGTCAAAATCAGGCGCCCAGAAATGCTTCCATTCGGTGCAAATAATCAGGGCATCGGCACCTTCCAGCGCGGCTTCCTTGGTTCCACACAATCGCAGGTCGTCCCTGCTACCATAGATTCGCTGTATCTCTTCCATGGCCTCCGGATCATAAGCCTGCACTCTGGCACCTCGTTGCCAAAGTCCCTCCATCACCACCCGGCTAGTGGCTTCGCGCACATCGTCGGTTAGGGGCTTGAACGATAATCCCCATACGGCAAATGTCTTTGCACTAAGGCCTGCCGATGCATCTGGTTCAGTGTAGTGCTGGTCAATTAATTCGAGTAAGCGCCGTTTTTGCCGTTCATTGACGCTTTCCACTGCGCTCAGAATTTGACCTGGATAATCCAGCGATTTAGCCGTGCGAATCAACGCCTGAACATCCTTGGGGAAGCACGAACCGCCGTAGCCCGCACCCGGGTAAATGAAAGAATAGCCAATTCGGGAATCCGACCCTATGCCGAGGCGCACTTCTTCGATATCGGCACCCAAACGTTCTGCCAGGTTCGCCATTTCGTTCATGAATGAGATTTTCGTCGCGAGCATGCAGTTTGCAGCATATTTGGTGAGCTCAGCGCTACGCACACCCATCAGGATAACCTTATCGTGATGACGGTTAAACGGTGCGTACAATTCCCGCATCGTGTCCGCGGCCCTGGCCGATGTGGTGCCGATTACAATACGATCCGGCCGCTTGCAATCGTTAATCGCGGCCCCCTCTTTTAAAAATTCCGGGTTTGAGACCATGTCAAATTCGTAGTCGACCTGCCGCTTATCAAGCCCTGCTTTAATCTTCTGATGGACTTTATCCGCCGTCCCAACAGGCACAGTAGATTTATTCACAACAATTTTATAGCCATTCATATGCCGTGCAATGGTTTCGGCAACCGCCAACACATATTGCAAATCTGCTGAGCCATCTTCGTCGGGTGGCGTACCCACCGCTATGAAAATGATATCGCTATCCCCGATCGCGTCCTCGGCATCGCAACTAAAGTGCAATCGATTCTGCGCAATACCCTCCTTCACCAGTGGTTCGAGCTGGGGTTCGTAAATAGGAATAATACCCTTATTGAGATCTTCCACCTTCTCGGCATCGACGTCGATACAAATCAGACTGTGTCCAGCGTCAGCCAGTACAGCGGCCTGAACCAATCCGACATAACCCGCCCCAAAAACTACTACTTTCATACTTCAGTACACCCTGGCCAATTCTACCGAGCCATATACTATAGGATAAACAACTACCCAATAATAATAATATGACAATTAATTTTTATGCTTTAACCTACAGCTTAAATTAACCGGCGACCCAGGGTGATCAATTTTAAATAATGGATAACGCGGTATTAGAACCTTTAACACATCTTGCAGACGGTATTGGCGTCGATAATGTCTCTCTCTATATTGGCGACCAGATCGGTGCCAGCGACGATAAATTATTGCGCCAACATAAAATCATCAATGTGCTCAATTGCGCGGTAAACTGCGATATTAATTATGTCGATGAGACCCTGGATTTAACGCCAGGTGGGACCAACCGGGTTTTTGGATTCGCGCTGGTACGCACCGCAAAAATTGGTATGATAGATGGCGACGGGAACGACCCGATACTGATGTTTGCAGCCGTTCATCTGTTGCACGGAATGTTGCACCAGACCTTTCCAGAGAAAAAAAGTTACCCAGTAAAACAGCCTGGCAACGTCCTGATCCACTGTCGGGGCGGTCGAAGTCGTTCAGTCGCGGTAGCGGCCCTGTATTTGAACCATATGTTTCCTCAACGCTGGCCGAGCCTGGATGAATTAATTGACGAAATTCGTCATAAGCGTGGTATCCCCCTAAATGAATTCGACCGTGTGCCAACACCAGGGATCCGCCGCAACACAGAACAGGTATATGCGATGTTTCAATCTGGTAAGGCGTTATTTGGTCCTTGACATGCCCGGCAATTGCAGGAAGTATTAATCGACCGCGCTACCTAAAAGATGCGGATCTAAACAACCGAACCTAAAGAGGTGATTATGAAAATCCAATTTTCTAGTATTTCTGCCACGGCGATAGCTATTGTCGTTTCCGTTTCCATTTTGGCAATGATGCCAGCCAGTGCGGCGACGCAACCAACGCCGGAAATGGAGGCGTGGTTAAAGGCATCCAAGCTCGGCCCCTACAACAAGAACGAGAACTGGAGCGATATAGTCGCCAAGGCCAGGCAGGAAGGCGAAGTCGTTGTCTACACATCGTCCGGCAGAATTTCCAAGCTGGTCAAGCCGTTCAACGCGATCTATCCTGGAATCAAATTAACCGTGCATGACCTTGGCTCTGTTAAATCGGTCGAGAAGACGATTCGCGAGCAAGACGCAAATATTTTTAATGCTGATATTGTGACCACCGGCAACTCTGGCCAGGTAATTTATGGCATGTTGAATAAAAACTACCTCGTGAATTACGTACCACAGGCATACATGAACCGCATTCCGAAGGAAAATCGCAACCCGTTACTGATCCGTGTCAATGAGGCAATGGTCATCTTTTACAACTCTGAAGCCTACCCATCGTCTCCCCCAATCAAGAACTTATGGGAACTCACCGAAGCAAAATACAAGGGGCGCGTCGGCATGAAAAACCCGATGTCATCCGGTTCTACCTTTATGGGTGTGATGACATTAATCCAGAATGCCGATGAAATGGCCGCCGCCTATCAACGCTATACCGGAAAATCCATTAAGCTCAGCGAAGGCGTCGAAGATGCCGGGCAGGAATTTATCGCCAGGCTGCTTGCCAATGATCTGGTAATATTTAAATCCGGATCGAAACTGGCCGGTGCATCGGGCAAAAAGGGACAGGAAAAACCCTTGATTGCCTTTGCCAACATGACATATATCGCTCGCAACGAGTCGAAAGGCTATGTCAATAAAATCCTGGATGAAGTTGATCCTGTGGCCAAGTTGGTTTACCCGACATTTACTGCAATTGCGCGCCAGGCTCCGCACCCAAATGCCGCCAAGTTATTTACCGCGTACCTGTTAGGTAACACCGATATGAATAAAAACTCCAATATTGCCAAACCTTATATGGAAGGGGCTAGTCTGGACCTGTTGCAGGGCCTGGCACCCTATTACGACCCGGGTTCTGTGAGCCCGCGTAGCGACGTTCCTTTACCAGCGGGTGGTGAGATCTGGTCAACCATGAAGGGCTGGGATGTAGATCCCGAGTTCATGTGGAAACAGGGGCCTAAAATGCGCGACTTTTGGCTCATACATTCGAGCAAATAATCGAGGGATCTTCGATACTTAACTAGAGATTCCTTAGATGGAAAAAATCGAACTGCGGGGGATGCGGAAATCCTACGGCAAAGAACCCGCAGTTCGACATCTTGATCTAAGCATAGAACCGGGCTCGTTTTTAACAATTTTAGGGCCATCCGGCTGCGGTAAGACCACGACTCTACGTACGATTGCAGGCCTGGAGGAACCCGATGCCGGGGAAATCCAGCTAGGTGATCGCATCGTCTTCTCGCGTGATCAGGGTATCATCGTGCCTCCAGAGCACCGAAAACTGGGTCTGATCTTCCAGAGCTACGCCCTGTGGCCACACATGACCGTGGAACGCAACATCACCCTGGCTTTGAAAGAACGGAAACTCTCAACCAACGAGATCAGCTCGCGGCTGGAAAACGCGCTGGAAAAGGTGCAGTTGACAGCGTTCCGAAATCGCTACCCATCAGAATTATCGGGCGGGCAACAGCAGCGCGTCGCCGTTGCCCGCTTGATTGCGCTTCGTTCTCAGTTCTTGTTAATGGATGAACCGCTGTCGAACCTGGACGCCAAGCTGCGCACAGAGATGCGTACGGAACTGAAGCGATTGCATCGTGACCTGGAGGCAACCACTGTTTATGTGACCCATGATCAGATCGAGGCTCTGACACTTTCCGACATGGTCGTCGTCATGAATGACGGTTTGGTCATGCAGCAGGCTACACCCTATGATATTTACCATCACCCCGGCAATTTGTTTGTCGCTGAGTTCATCGGCGATCCGCAAATAAATAGGTTCTCGGGCAACGTCATCAACGAGGGCGGGGTAATGGCACTCGATTGTGGGGATATAAAAATTAAGCTGCCGCCAGGACTCACACCAAAAACAAATACCCTGATTGCGACCGCTCGGCCAGAAAGCATTCGGATATCCAAAATGGCCGATGAGGGTTGGGAGAGAGTTACTCTGGATTCTGTTCAGCCAACCGGCGCCAGCACAATTTTGCAGGTGCGATCTAAAAATAATACCGCCATGACATTGTTGCAGCCCGGATTTATGCGCATGGAGGTTGGCGATCAATTGTGGGTTGATCTTGATTCAACAGCTTTAGACTTTTTCGACCCGGAATCAGAACAAAATCTGATCGGCTGAGAGCGAAGGAATTCGAATGGCAATTGCGCAAACTGAAATTGCAAAACCACCCGTATTCTCGGGCCGCAATCTATATTACCAGTATTACAGGATTCGCAACCGGCCTGAATTGATCCTGGGCGTTATCTGCCTCACCGTACTCGCCGTCCTTGTTTTGATACCCCTGTTTGAAATTATTTACGACTCCCTCACCTACCAGAGTTACGATTTAGCCTATAGACCCGATGCTGAAGTTGGTGCATTCACGCTATTTCACCTGGAGCGAATTTTTACTGGGCCACTTTCTTACGCGCTCCTGATTAAACCCTTGATGAACAGCATAGGCATTGGGGTATGCGTTACGATCCTGGGTGTTGGCGTCGGTACAGGACTGGCCTGGCTTTTGGTCCGCACTAACATTCATGGCAAAGGTATTTTCGGCGCGCATGGTCGTTATCCCATACATGATGCCCGTCGTGGGTACTGGCTCTGGCCTGGTTAAGTCTGTTTAAAAACGACAGGATCGGCGGCAGCGAGGGCATGTTCACCAGTTTTTTCGGAGTCCAGCCACCCGACTGGGTATCCTACGGTTTTTTCCCGATCGTCATCTGTCTGTCGCTGCATTATTATGCATACGGCTATCTTTTAATGTCAGGGGGCCCTGGCGACCGTCGATTCCGAGCTGGAAGAGGCGGGCGCAATTTGTGGCATGAACCGGCGCCAGCGCTTGTGGCGAATTACTCTGCCCCTGTTAATGCCAGCACTGGGGTCTGCAATCGTACTGACGTTTATACGAATTTTAGGCACCTTCGGCACGCCTGCGCTGCTTGGCCTTCCTGTTCGTTTCTTTACTTTCTCGACTCAAATTTATGCGTCGCTTAATGCGCGCAATAACGGCGATGCCTACGTCCTTGCCCTGGTCCTTATTGTCATGGCAATCACCTTTATCTGGGTAAATAACCGGATTATTGGCATCCGCAAGAGTTTTGTCACGCTGACCGGTAAGGGCTTTCGGCAGAATGAAATCGGGCTGGGTGTATGGCGCTGGCCTGCGACTATTGCAGTTGCCTTATTTGTCACAATTTCAGTTGTTCTACCGATGTTGATTCTGCTTTGGGAGTCTCTGATCATGACACCGGGCGTATATTCCCTGGAAGGATTGACATCGCATTTCTGGCTCGGTGAGGGTGATCCAGACATCGCTTATGGTGAGCCAGGAATCGTGCACTCGCCAGGCATTCTTACGGCTCTCTGGAATAGCTGCAAACTTGGTGTTACCGCAGCTGTGCTGAATGGACTTATGGGTTTGCTGATTGGTTACGCGGCGGTACGGGGCCGAGGCACCTTGCTATCCAAATGGCTCGAGGGCGTTTCGTTCGCCCCTTATATTTTCCCGTCCATCGCGCTCGGTGCTATTTATATCGGAATGTTTTCAACCCCGTTTGGACCGCTACCAGCACTTTATGGAACCTTTGCTATCCTGGTATTGATAACCGTCGTCAAAAACCTCCCCTTCACTTCACGAACCGGAATTGCGGCGATGATGCAAATCGACAAGTCCCTCGAAGAAACGGCGCGAGTGCAGGGCATCGGATGGTTTCGAAGGATGGTCCAGATCATTATCCCGATGTCTACCAGTGGACTGATATCGGGAATGCTGCTGACGTTTATCACCGCGATGCGAGAACTATCGCTGATCATTCTTTTATTATCGCCGACCAATATGGTACTCACGGGATTGATCTTTAATTATAACGAACAGGATATGACCCAGCATTCAGGCGCGGTAACCCTGTTACTGGTGATGATCATCATCGGCGCTAATCTACTGGTGCGAATACTATCGGGAGGGAAAGGACTATCCGGGCTGAAAAGCGGCTGACGAAAGCCATATATTATGATAAATCAAAATCAATGGGGTCAGACTCGATTGATATTAATGCTTTCTCGATAAGCGCCCGACTTCCTGTCTCCTCCCCTGGCTATAGGATCTGTTCTCCGGTTTAAGCGTTTCTCGATTTTTTGTTTGAACTGGTTGCTTCCCAACACCCAGGCTTTATTTAAAGCGTCTCTTATTTCAGCCAGGGTATTCTCCGTCAGGTGGTTCTTAAACATGGCGCGGTAGGCTTGTTGACGTTGCTCAACGGTCTCGCCGAGTCGGAGATACTCCTGGTGGGGCGTCACTACTGGATCGCTGTGACCCAGGCTATTGTATCTGTAGCTTGACCAGGGATAGTCAGACGGATGATTTACCATATCAGCCCGTACCGGATTTAACTCGATATATCGGTAACAGGTAAGCAAGTACCGTTCTGAATCAACTAGAGTGGCTTTATATCGACCTTCCCAGAGTGTACCTGTCCTCTGGTTCACATAATTAAAATACTGTACGTAATAACGCCCCAGCATTTGAATCATTCTACCAATGCCCGGCTCGGTATAGGGTGTTAACAATAAATGAACGTGGTTAGTCATTAAGACATAAGCATGGATTTCACATTCGTTCCTGTCGCAGGCCTGGATCAGTTTTTCCAGGTAAAATCGATAGTCTTCGTCCCGATAGAATATGGGCTCGCGATTATTGCCCCGTACGATGACGTGTTGGGGTTGACCAGGAATAACAAAACGAGGAAGGCGGGCCATAGAATGGGCTAATCTGATTGCTCAATTAAGATAAAGGCCATCCTACTTTATGCCTGGATTAAAATCAATCGAGTCTGACCCCATTGATCAAATTATTGAAATTAATGCCGGCACTGGTCAGAATACTTAGAAAAACAGGAACCTGTTATCAATACTTGCAATCCAGTCAACCCCCCGGATACACAGCACACCCCAATGATGCAGCAGTTTTTGCGTATCAAGGCAGAATATCCTGACACCCTGTTGTTCTATCGCATGGGTGACTTTTACGAATTGTTTTTTGAAGATGCGAAAAAAGCCTCGCGCCTGCTCGACATTACTTTAACCAAACGCGGCCAGTCGGCCGGCGAGCCGATACCGATGTGCGGTATCCCCTACCACGCGCTCGACAATTACCTGGGCAAACTGGTAAGAGCCGGCGAATCGATTGCCATCTGTGAACAGGTCGGCGACCCCGCTACCAGCAAGGGACCGGTCGAACGCCAGGTAGCGAGAGTGGTAACACCCGGCACACTGACCGAAGAGTCGCTGTTACAGGATCGGCGTGAAAATCTTCTGTGCTGCATTTTCCATCAAGAACAATATTGGGGAATCGCATCGCTGGAAATTAGTTCAGGCCGCTTCGTAGTAAGTCAGGTTGACTCGGACGACATGCTTGGCAGCGAAATTGCACGCCTTAATCCGGCCGAAATAATTGCCTGTGAAGATCAAACACTTCCCCTGGACGTGAGTTACCAGCAACGCGCACACACGATGCCGCCCTGGTATTTCGAACTCGAAACAACCACTCGGTTAATCTGCGATCAATTCAAGACGCGTGATCTGAAAGGGTTTGGTCTGAGCGATTTACCGCTCGCCATCGCTGCCGCCGGATGTCTATTACAATATCTCAGGGAGACGCTTAAGATCGCGCTACCGCATATACAATCGATAGCTACCGACCATGTTTCAGATGTATTGCTAATCGACAGCAATAGCCGCCAGAATCTGGAACTGGTACAAACAATCAGTCGACAATCGTCGGATCATAGCCTGCTCGGCATTTTGAATCGCTGCAGCACAGCAATGGGGCATCGTGAACTCAACCGCTGGCTGCAGAAACCGTTACGCGATCAGGCCCAGGTTCGGCACAGACATCACGCAGTTGCCACCCTGCTCGAGAATCGCCAGTTTGAATTGATTGCCGATACAATGCGCTCGGTCGGAGATATCGAAAGAATTCTGGCACGTATTGCCCTCCTTAGCGCTCGACCACGTGATCTCACTACGTTGGGGTCGACACTAAAATTAATGCCACAGTTACAGGAAATAGTATCGTCACTGGATAGCCCCTTGTTACAAGAATTGTCTGGGCAAATTGGGACCCATCCGCAAACGGTCGATTTACTCGACTCGGCAATTATCGACGAACCCCCACTTCTGATTCGGGATGGCGGGGTGATCAGATCCGGATACGATTCGGAACTGGATGAGCTTCGCGCGCTAAGCTCAAACGCGGATCAGTTCCTGATCGATCTGGAGGCACAGGAACAGCGCAATACCGGCATCAACTCGTTGAAGGTTGCCTATAACAGGGTGCATGGATTTTACATTGAAGTTAGTAAAAGTCAGGACCACGCCATTCCAGTCGAGTACGTCCGACGCCAGACCTTGAAGTCGGTTGAACGTTATATTACACCCGAATTGAAAGCATTCGAAGATAAGGTTCTTAGTGCACGGGAGCGATCACTCGCGCGCGAGAAATTTTTGTACGAAGCACTGCTAACCCGGCTTAGCTCGCATCTGGCCCCATTGCAGCAATGTGCCACCGGGCTAGCACAGCTCGATGTGTTGCTGAATTTTTCAAACTGTGCCGATGCATACAACTGGTCGGCGCCAACGCTGGTCGAGACGGCCACGCTTGATATAAAAGCCGGCAAACATCCGGTGGTCGAACAGGTCATGCAACAGGCATTTGTTGCCAACGATACACAACTCGATACGAACCGCCGCATGTTACTGATAACCGGGCCTAATATGGGCGGGAAATCAACCTACATGCGCCAGACCGCATTGATCGTCATACTCAGTTGTATGGGTAGTTATGTCCCCGCTGAAGCGGCCAGGATCGGCCCGATAGATCAGATATTTACACGCATTGGTGCCAGTGACGATTTATCAGGCGGGCGCTCTACGTTTATGGTAGAAATGACCGAGGCTGCCAATATTCTCAACAACGCCACCGCTAACAGCCTGGTATTAATGGACGAAATTGGGCGAGGCACGAGTACCTTCGACGGCCTCGCGTTGGCCTGGGCATGCGCCGATCACCTGGCAAAAAAATCGGGTGCATTTACCCTGTTCGCGACACATTATTTTGAACTGACCCAACTACCCGAACAGTACGATAATATCGAAAATGTCCATCTCGACGCGGTAGAGCATGGCGACGATATAATTTTTATGCACCGGGTCAAGGCCGGTCCCGCTAACCAGAGTTTTGGCCTACAGGTTGCCAAACTCGCCGGTATCCCGGGTTCCGCAATTCAGTTAGCACGGCGTAAACTAAAATTACTCGAACAACAGGCCGAAAAGAGCGGGCCCCAAATTGACCTGTTCAGCGAGCCCGAGCCGCTCGAACCCATAACGCATCCTGCCATCGAACATATTGCCACGATGGATGTCGACGAGTTATCGCCTAAACAGGCCCTGGATAAATTATACGCGCTCAAACAATTACTGGATGACCCGGATTCCAGTTAATAAATTTCTTGAAGTTTGATGAACGCCTATTTAGACTTCCGTCTGAATTTAACCCACCAAATAGCTGATTCCGAAGGGGTAACACATGACATTTGTCGTTCTCGAAAATTGCATCAAATGTAAATACATGGATTGCGTCGATGTATGTCCGGTCGACTGTTTTCACGAGGGCCCCAATTTTCTGGTGATAGATCCGGACGAATGTATCGATTGCACGCTATGCGTGCCCGAATGCCCGGTAGACGCCATAGTCGACGAGGATGATATGCCGGATGATCAGCAGCAATTTCTCGCGTTAAACGAAGAATTGTCTCAAATCTGGCCGGTGATTACGGTCAGCAAACCGCCACCCGAGGATGCTGATGAATGGGATGGTGTACCGGATAAATTACAGTACCTGGAAAAATAGCCAGGAAATTTTTTAGCGATAGGATTCTTCGAGAAATTTCGCCACTACCGGCGAGAATTGCCGGTCGTCAATCAAAAATGCATCGTGTCCATTGGGCGAATCGATTTCGACGTGATCCACTTCTGTGTTGGTGGCGCTTAAACTATCTGCCAGTTCCCGCTGCTGTCGTGGCGGGAAAAGAATATCGGTAGTTACACCGATTATCAGCGCCTTCTTCACATTAATATTAGCCATGCCGGCATCGACCGAGCCGCCGTGCTCGGCAATGTCAAACCAGTCCATACAGCGCGATATATACTGATAACTATTGGCATCGAAATTGTGGATGAATTTCTGCGCGTTATACTCGAGATAGCTTTCTATTTCGAAATCAATTTCAAAGGGTTTACCGGTTAACTTTTGCTTGGGTATCTTGCTTCGATCAAATTTCGAATTCCATTCGTCTGCCGCACGGTAGGACACAAGGCCCAGCTTACGCGCCAGTGCCATGCCGATTAACGGTTCTTCACCAGTTTTATATCGACCGTCTTTCCAGGCTGGATCACTACGGATGATTTCGCGTTGTAACGAGCGTATTGCTATGGTTAATGGTAATGCCTGTGCCGCGGCGGAGATCGCAATCAGATATTCGAGATCATGCGGAAATTGTATCGCATACGCTATCGAGGCCATGCCACCCATCGACGATCCTACTGCGGCATGCAGATTTTCTACGCCCAACTCTCGCATCAATTCGTGACCGGTGCTGGCAATATCTTCGACGGTCAAATTGGGAAAGTCGACTCCATACTTCCTGCCGGTTTCAGGATTGAGCGATCCCGGGCCAGTAGTTCCATAGCAACCACCCA
>PVMK01132993.1_pt1 | contig 11734 bp, 12 predicted proteins | sample 1853481 | NCBI WGS metagenome assembly PVMK01 (sample SAMN08533507, study PRJNA380276) | Marine sediment metagenome, whole genome shotgun sequencing project. | reverse complement strand
CATATTTGGGAACCTGACACGGCCCGTAATATGATCTTATGAGTCGCACCAGGGCGGGCTGAACGTTGAACCCTGAACCTCTGAACGGTTATACCTCTTCCCCGGAGTAATCCAATCCCAACAAGCCGAAATTCATACCTTTTTGACCCTCCAAAAGGCAGGTCGACCATTTTACGATGTCAACCATTCGGAACCAGATGCAAAGTGTCAATTTTTCGACACTTTTCTGTAATTTAACTTGTATATAGCTTGAGCGGTTCAGCCCGCCCTGGCCTCTCTCCGAGCGTAGGCCGCTACGCTACGACCGGCTAAGCTTGTCCGGGAATGAAACGATGCCTGACTTGGCTGGTGGGGGATTGATCTATACGGTTTTAAAAACAAAACCCTGTTAGGGGGGGTACCTAACAGGGTCAGTCGGAGGTGGGAATGAAGGAAAGGAGGAAACTTCATTCCTCTTGTGTTTTATAGTATAAGCAAATTATGTGCCATTTGGCTAAAAGGAACTAATAACGTTTGAAAACATACAATTTAGATAGACAATTTAACCTAAAACGCAATTAATAACAGCATGTTATAAAAATAGTCCCAAATCGGACGGCAGTGCAAATTATTTTATCAAAGGAGGGGTATTTATCTCTTCCGCTCTCATTTGCGTCAAAATTTCGACACTATAGACAATTTTTTCACTGCAAAATCCGTCAAGTATTTTTGTCTAATGCCGATATAGGACTTAAGGATGTCATCTCGAAACAAGGTTGATGTCTCTATAAGCTCAATTTATTTTTCAACAAATTGATTTGATAAGAAATTTTAAAAAAATAATTATTCCAAACTCATTTGCATGAAATTTGCATGAATTTGTCTTGGTGGTTTTAAAACAGGTACGAGCAAATATCGCGCATCAAGCATCAACTGACAGCAGTCAGGCCCGGCTAATCCGGGTTAGGAAATTTAAACTATGAAAATTCTGAATAACGAGCAAGTTTTAAAAACTTTTCAGCAGGAATCAAAGCCCAAAGCCCAGCCGCTCGCCGGCAAAGAATTCGGCGCCGTTTTAAAAGAAACCGTTGAAAATACAAAAACGGCGGTCTTGGCTCCATTGCAGACAACTTTTATCAATCCTTTGCCGGGACTTCAATCGGCCTTATCGTCTCCATCGGATCATCAATTTGCGGCTAACAGCATTGAGGATATGATAAATCTGCTTGATGGATACCGCCAAAAATTGGCCGATCCCCGGATTACTATGAAACAAATTGATCCGGTCATCAGGGAAATGACCCGGGAAATGGAAAACCTCGCTCCTGTTTTGGATTCGTTACCCGCTGATGAGGGGCTCAGAAATATTCTCAACCAGACCCTGGTGACCGTATCTTTGGAAATAAGTAAATTTTACCGAGGAGACTATATCTCCGCCTAATTTCCCGTCAATGAACCCTGTCCCCACCAGCAACCGGGAGCGATATTTAAAAAGGATTCAGGCCTACATCGCCAGGATGCCGAGTCTGTCGACGACTGTCATAAAAGTTTTGGCGACCTGCAATGATCCCAGAGCCTCTGCCAATGATCTTCAACGGATGATTTCCCTGGATCCGGTCCTGACCGCCAGGGTCTTAAAGCTTATTAATTCCGCTTACTATTCCCTGGGTGTCCCGATTACCTCCCTGACCCGGGCTATCGTCATGCTAGGGCTAAATACCGTAAAAAACCTTGCCTTGAGCTTTGCAATTTTAGAAAATTTAAAAAGTAATAGATCCATTGCGGTCTTTTCCCCAGAGGAATTTTGGATGCACAGTTTGTGTGTCGGTGTAATCGCCAAATCCCTGGCGGCTGTCAAAGGGGATACACCCCAAGGTCTGGAAGCGTTTTTTGTTGCAGGACTATTGCACGATCTGGGCAAAATTCCCTTGAGCAGGCAGTTTCCGGAAGAATACCACCGGGCATGGAAAACAGCCGGGAAAGATCAAGGTACTTTGCGTCATAGCGAAATCAAATTTCTCGGCATGGATCATTGTACCGTAGGGTGCATGATTGCAAAAAAATGGTGTCTGGGTACAACGCTGGTCGAAACACTCTCACACCATCACAATCCGGATGACAGCTCCGAAGTTGACCGCGATTTTGTTTTTGTTGTTTCACTGGCCAATCAATTTGCCAACCATTTGAGGATCGGCAGCGCCGGTGATTGTGTTACCGATAACCAACTGATCGAATATTTAAACGGTAAAGTAGGGGTGGATTGGACGATATTGCATGAATTGGGCGAAACCGTTTTGAATGAAATCGATAAAGCAAAGATTTTTCTTGAGATTGCTCAGAAGGGTTAGACGATGAAACTAAAATTCTGGGGGGTCAGGGGCTCCATTCCCAGTCCAGGATCCGACACGGTTAAATATGGCGGGAACACATTGTGTCTGGAGTTGCGTTTTCACAATTCCGAGCGTCTGATCATTATTGACGCCGGATCCGGTGTGCAAACCCTGGGACACAATATGATTTCCCAAAATCCAAAAAACGGTCAAATGAAAGCCGAAATTTTTCTAACCCACACCCATCTCGATCACATTCTCGGTCTTCCTTTTTTTGCACCCATATACAATCCCCGAACTAAACTGAAAATTTATGGCCCGGTAACCTGCGAAGAGACCCCTCTTAAAGATGTGATCGGCGGCCAGTTTTCCTATCGATACTTTCCGGTCCGCCAGAGCGAATTGGAGGCCACTATCGAGTATATTGATCTTAAGGAAGGTCGCTATGATCTTGGGGATGGCATTCAGCTTACGGCCAAATACTTGAATCACCCATTGCTCTCACTAGGCTATCGTATAGAATATTGCGGGAAGATAATTTGTACAGCCTTTGATACCGAGCCGTTTTATAATGTTTTCAGCACTGATCCGGCTGATCCAGCCTATGACGAACTCCTCGCCTCGGAGGGAGAGTTGGCCGCCCGGGAGGAGAATCAGCGGATGGAAGAATTTTTTAGCGGCGCCGACCTGCTTATTCACGATGGACAGTATACTATGGCGGAATATGAATGCGGTAAGAAAGGCTGGGGGCACTCGCCGATTGAATACATTGTTGATGCTGCCAGACGTGCGTCGGTTAAACGCCTGGCCATCTGTCACCATGATCCCCTGCGATCAGATTCACAAATTGATGAGTTGGCTGAAACCTATTGCTCCAGGGAATTTAGCGGGAACATGGAAACCTTTTTTGCCCGGGAAGGAATGCAAGTTGAGATATCTTAAAGCCCAACCCGGAATTGAATATTGAAGATTGATTATTGACGATTTGTGGTATCGCTTCGCTCTGTCTTTTCTATTAAAATCGATAGAATTTCTGAACTTTGATGGTTTCGTAAAAAGTATAATTCTTCCTTTTAATTTTTATGGGAAATATTATATCTTTCTATCTTGCGATATACGGTGGTAACATTCACTCCCAGTATCTTTGCTGCTCTAGGTCGATTGCCGCCGGTAACTTCAAGAACCCGTTTGATGTGACGCTTTTCAAGCTCGTCCAATGAAAGAAGTTCCACATTTCTGCGCCGTTCAGGACCCTGATACGGCAGCAGGTTCCGGGCGGAGGCCAGTGTCAGGGTCTTTCCGTTTTCCAGCAGAACCGCCGCGGCTATCATGTTTTCAAGCTCTCGCACATTGCCCCGGAAAGAAGTCTGCAGTAAACACTCGGCCAGGTCCGGGGCTAACCCCCGGATTTTTTTCTTATTGGCTTTGGCATGGATGTTTAGAAAATGAGTGGCCAGTGGCAGAATGTCATCTTTCCTCTCCCTTAACGGAGGAATCCTGATGTTATACATATTTATGCGGTAAAACAGGTCCGCCCGAAAACGCCCTTTAATAATTTCTTCGTTGATGTCACAGTTGGTGGCGGCAATGATGCGCACGTCAACATCTCTAACCTCTGTGCTGCCCAGGCGATAAAATTGGCGTTCCTCGATGACTCTCAAAAGTTTGGCTTGCAATGATGGATCCAGCTCAGTGATTTCATCCAGAAAAAGAGTGCCCCCGTGAGCAACCTCAAAAAAGCCTCTTCTGTCGCTTGTAGCATCGGTATAGGCGCCTTTGGCATGACCGAAAAATTCATCTTCGAATATTGTTTTACTGAACGATGCCATGTTAACGGCAAAAAAAGGTGCTGTGGAACGGTTGCTCAGTCGATGTATGACCCGGGCCAGCATTTCTTTACCTGTTCCGGATTCACCATTAATTACTACACTGTAATCCGTGCCGGCCACAGCCTCTACCTGGTGAAAAACCAGGGCCATGGCTTCATCTTCGGCAACCAGGTTGGCAAAGGCCTCGGAATGTTTCAATTCGGAAAATAATTTTTTCCTTCCAACCCGCTCAAGTTCGTTGCGTAGAGAATGCTTTTCCAGGATGCGATTAACCAGAGCGATGAGTTTTTCGCTGTTAAGCGGTTTTACCAGATAATCAGATGCTCCCAAGCTCATGGCTTGAACAGCAGTGGCAACCTCATCGCTGGCACTGACGATTACACATTCAGGATCGGAAAATTCGTCTTTAATTTTTTTGAGGACCTCCATACCGTTTAGATGCGGCATCATGAGATCCAGCAAAATGAGCTGAAAAGAATGCTTGCGAACCAGCTCTAAGGCGTTACGGCTGTCCGACAGCAGGGCCGGTTCAGGCAGACCGGAACTGACCAAAGTTGCCTTTATGCTCAACAGGAGCCCTTCATCATCGTCAATCACCAGTACCGGTGTGTGTTTGTCGGGAATCGATTCCATATGTAAATATTAAATTGAAATCCAAAAGAAATCAAGAAATACTATTTTTAAACAGAATTTTTATTTATAAATTTTAATAGGTTAAGTTCTTCTTACGCAAGTTCTCAATAAATTATGCCAAGGGGGTATCCACTTCATGGGCCTAAACGATAAATCGTAGGTTGGGTTAAGCCGACGGTCTGCAACCAATCTTGTTGGGTTCGCTTATTTTGTTGCTATTTCAAACTGTTGAGGTGCATTAAGATAGGCGAACCCAACATAAATTGTGCTTACATTCCGCTTAACCCAACCTACTAAATACCGGGATTATTGAGATGTTACCTTCTTACGCTTTTGCACCCAACACTCCAGTATCTTACATGTTGGCATGTCATGAATTGCTGCGGATATTTCGGTAGCCAACAGTCTTGATTTGCACCCCAGTTGCCGTCATTTCAAAAAGCCTTTGGATCGTTGATTTTAGGCTTTCACGCCAGGGTTTCGGGTTTATTCCGAAGTTTTTTTTGATGAGACTGCAGTCAAGAGCCGAAAATGCCGGTCGCCTGACTTTCGTGGGATAATCAGCGGTCGTAATCGGTTCAACCCGGTTTGTTTTAACTTTCCCGCACCGCCGGGCCAGTTCAATTATTGTTTGCGCAAATTCGTGCCAGGAAACGATCCCCTGCCCGCAATAATGGTATGTTCCCCAGACCACTGCAGATTGCTGCCGCCATTTATCTGCCATGGCCAATATTGCTTTTGCCAGATCACCCGCACTGGTAGGGGAACCATATTGATCGGACACTACCCGGATATTTTCTTTTGTCCCGGCCAGCTTCAGCATGGTCTTTAAAAAATTTTGGCCATGGACACCATAAAGCCAGGAAGTACGGAGGATAATATGTTCCTTCAAATTCGATCGTATTTCTGTTTCCCCTGCGGCTTTACTGCGGCCGTAAACCCCTATCGGTGAGATCGGGTCCGATTCGTGGTAGGGTGTGTTTTTTTGACCGTCAAAAACATAATCCGTCGAGACTTGAAACAGGGGAATCTCGTTTTTTGCGCATATTTGTGCCAGATTCATGCAGCCGGTTTTGTTTACGGCGAACGTGAGAGATTCTTCGACCTCTGCTTTGTCCACTTGAGTGTATGCGGCCGCATTGATCACACAGGAGGGTTGATGAAGGTCAATGAAATTTTTTACCGCTTTAATATCGGTAATGTCCATCCGGTGGTGTGAAGGGGCCAGGACGTCAAAGTCCCTTATTTGGCCCTCTTGAAACAATTCGCGGCCAAGCTGACCGTGACCGCCGGTGATGAGGATTTTCATGATTTTTTTTCCAATCTCAAGTCTTTCAGACACGGATATTGTCCATCTTTTTCGGAAAGCGTCGGATCTTTAACCGGCCAGTCAATGGCGACAGCCGGATCCGACCACAAGATCCCGCCTTCATCCTCGGGGCTGTAATAGTCGGAACACTTGTACGCAACATGGGCGCTTTCGCTGAGCACACAAAAACCGTGGGCAAAGCCCCCGGGAATGAAAAGCTGGCGCTTGTTTTCTTCAGACAGCAAGGCACCCGACCATTTGCCGAAGGTGGGGGATTCGGGCCGAATGTCAACTGCCACATCAAAAATTTCTCCGGTAACGGCCTGAACCAGTTTGGCCTGGGGATGAGTGATCTGGAAGTGTAACCCCCTTAGAGAGCCTTTTTTTGAAAACGAAAGATTGTCCTGTACAAAGTTGGCATCCAGGCCGGCCGATTGAAACCGTTCTTGATGATACGTCTCCAAAAAATAGCCACGTTTATCCTCAAATACGTTCGGCTCTATGATCAGCAAGCCCTTAAGCAGTGTAGGTATTATATTCATGCCACCCCAATTTGTCCCTTGGTAAGATATCAGATATCGTTTATTGGGTGATTAGTTGATTGGTTAAGTGGTTATAAATATGGATTTATCCCATATTGGCAAAATAATTTGACACTGTCACTCAGGTTTCAAGTGTCGGGTGTCAGGTGTCAGTAGTAAAAAAGTGAGGGCCGGTCTGAAACCTGACACCCGACACCTGAAACCTATTCTCCAAAAAAAGCTTCACTACGCCCGATAATGTCCAAAAAAAGAGAGCTGTTTTCATAGTAAATTATGAGGTCTGTAATAAAACGCTTAATCCAGTTTCCGATCAATCTGATCCATCAGGTCAACAATCTCCTGGTAGGATTTTAATTCAGAGAGCCATTTTTGCGGGATGGCGTCAATTCCCAGGTGAGCGCCCAATATCATGCCCACCATCAAACCTCGGCCTGCAGAATCGCCGCCGGCCATGGCATTTTCAATCAAGCCTTCTTTTAAATTGTCTTCATACCTGGCGATCAAATGCACCAGGCAGGGAAACGCTGCCTCTATTTCGCACATTTGTCCCAAAATCCAGCATGGCCTGACGGGTGTCTGCCTCAACACTGTTCAAACCGTCCGTGACCCATTTCGTATAAGGCTCACGATCAAATCCTTCCCCCAGCACTTGCTTGATGGCCGCGGTGGGTGTTTCACCATGGAGGACCTGCCAGACGACCCGACCAAAAAATTCAGCGGTTTCAATAACCTCCTGGTTGTTATGGGTGAGGGCGGTTTGGGCCCTGGGCGGCGGCTATAAACGCGTTCAGGTCATTACGATAACAAAAGGCCAATGGCGCAATCCTGGGCGGCTCCAGCCAGATCATCGGAATCAGATCCGGCATCCGTTGGACCCTTTCCAGCCGCGAAATTTTCAAGAGTTGCCTTGGTGGCTCCGTCAAAATAGCCCCCGTAGTTTTTAAAAAATTCCTGCCAACGGTCGGCAAAGTGATTGAGATCAAAGCCGGAGCTTCCGGCAATGGATTTTAGCAACACCAGGGTTTGATCCCCGTAATGGGTGAAGTCACCAAGATCCTTGGTGGGATGGTAAGTCGGTCTTTCCGGTTTTATATATTCTTCCACCCGACCCCATTTTTTATCAATAACGTTGGTGTTGTATATCCAGTGCACGCCCAGAGAAAGGGCATCGGCAGCAAAGGACGCCAGCACCATGGCTTTTGCGTTATCGTTCATCGGCTTTCTCCTTTTGAATATATTTTGAGTTAGAGAAAATAAATCTGTTTCAAGTAATATTAGACTTATTTTCAAATCTTCAATGTTTGAGGCGATGGAAATTTTCTGTATGATTTTCCGACAAGGGGAGCTTAATCAATCCAAAAATTTATATTTCGGACCGGAAAAGATTCGCATGGTGGGATTATATAGGATTCAACCGGGTTAGGCCCTTATTATAGACCTTGTTGAATAGTTTACTGGTTGACTGGTTGATTAGGTAAATTATAGTCATAATTTAAGAATGTTACAATTGTTGAAACATGAAGTGTCCAATTATTTTACAAATATGGGATAAATCCATATTTACACCCACTTAACCAATCAACTAATCAACCAATCAACGATATCTGTATTAATTATTTTTGTGTTTTTTGTGCCTTTTTGCGGCCATATCAATATTCAATTTCGGTTTATCCGGGTTAGGTATTGCTGTGATATTCTGATTGAATCTGGTTCATCATTTCCAGCAGCTCTTCCTCTTTGATAATTCCTTTCTGGAGCAGCAAGCGGGTTATCGCTTCGAGCTGGATGGTAGTTGAAACCAGAAGCTTTTCAAAGCCGACCATCTTTTTTGTATCGAGGTCCTCAAACACAAGCAGGTCTTTGAACGGCAGCCCTTCTCTGCGGTCTTTAACTCTGCGTCTTTCCTGCCCATTGTAGTCTGATTTTATCCATCTGCGGTTGAAGCCGGAGCGTCTATCCGGCTGTTTGATGTCGGCAGGGGCTTTGGGGATTTTCATAAAACGAGGTCCATTTTAAATTGGTGAAAATAAAAAGTGATTACTGAATTTTTTTTGATATAAAATGTTGTAGATCCGCCTAAGGAGGGCAAAAATTCCAAAATTAAATAAATAGTATAATATAAAGCTCCTGGAAGGTCAAAAGATTAAGGTATGCGTTCACAGGTTCAAGGTTCAACGTTCAGGGTTAAGGACAAAGAAGGGATTAAAGCTTATTCCTTTGATATTTCTTCTTTGGATTTAACCCATACAGTTAAAACGGCAATGGCCAGTATCATGGTAAAAAGGTAAACCGAAAAGACGAGCAAAAAATTTATGATAATTTTCATCCACATTCTTATATCCTCTATCTGCCTGAAGCCCTGTACATTATATCGGTATTTTAATAATTTGCTTTAGGCCCTTAGCGGGTTTTTCCTGACAACATGTTGTAAGTTAAGGTTTCAGCCCGCCCTGGTGCGATATGACGAATTTTTGCTGTTCACAGTAGGAGATCCCAACAATGCCTTATCTTCCAGATTCATACAAAGTTAGGTCTGGGCCAGGGGTGTTGGGTGTCAGGTTTCAGCAATTAAAAAATATCAAAATTTCTCTCCGAGCCGTAGGTTCGAATATACGAGCCGGAGGCCGGTCTATCCCGGTTTAGGCAGTTGCAGTTCGAGTATTGGCTATGACAACTGCCCCGCAGGGGCCATTTTTTCCGAGCGTAGTCTCGGAAAAAGTTTGCACAATTTTGAGAAAACCTAAACACATTGAGAGAATTAGTTCATATTTTTTCTATGGAAAAACATATGATCCAAAATACCCGTCAATATTTTTTCAATTTATTTAAAGCGAAATTTTCGCCAAGAATTAACAGCTTACCAAAGGCCTCGTTATTCCTGAGGGGTTGGGTTGAGGTTGAAATCGGGCATTTCGCATATTAGGCACAAGATTTGCTCTGTGGATTGAGTGTTTGGGAGTTCTTTCGAAAGAATCTTTACTTGTAAAGTTTGTCGCGACGGCGATAAACCAACCTTTGTTCATCTTCCCACGGGGGGAAGGCGAATACCAATTTTAGGGGTCCAATTTTTTTACTAACTCTGGATCTGTAAACTTCAATAGTAAATTAAAGGAGAATGTATTTATGACCAGAAAGAATCTATTTACCACTGCTCTATCAATTATGGCCCTTTTGACTCTGCTAATCGTTAACCCGGCTTTTGCCGAAGGGAAAAAAGAGAAGGCCGCCAAGTCAAATGAAACCGTGGCATCAATGCAAAAGATCAACATTAACCAGGCGGATGCGAAAACTCTGGCAACGCTGAAAGGGATCGGAAAAGACCGTGCTGTCAAGATAATAGAATACCGGGAAACGAACGGTCATTTTGAAAAAATCGAAGACCTCATGAAGGTGAAAGGGATTGGTAAAAAGATTTTTGAACAGAACAAACATGTACTTTCTGTCTGATGCCGCAAAACGAATTCTCCCAGAATGCTTTGAGAGGATAATACAGCATCGAAAAATTTGATCAATGGGGGTTTGGGGGGAACATGAAATTTTCCCTCAAGCCCCTGTACTTCTTCAAAGACCGTGGTTTTAAAGAGTTCCTTTTAAAGCTTGTCAAAGACAGGCAGAGATGGCTCTAAACGAGTTCATCAGAGATAAGAGCTTTTACTCAGGCTATCAATGCAGATTGGTCGGAATTTACAAGGATTTGTGTATCTCTTCTGATCGAAACTGTCATTCAAACATCTCTCACGAAAATGGTGATATTTTCCCTCATCTATATGACCGGCATTGTAGAGATTCCGCAATAACATCCTGTTGTCTGATGTGTCACATTCCTGGCATGATAGATAGCTGAAAATATTATGAATAATATTTCCGATAAATTTGAAAGGCCCCCATAACAAATTAAGTGACGACGCACATTTTCTCATATAAATACTCTCCTTTTATCCCTAATATTTCGGGAAATTTTGCGGATACTTTAGCAATTAATACTCGATAACAACGCTATGTGATCCATCCCAGCGTTCAACTTCCGATCATTAGACTTCTCAGATATAAGCAGATGTTGAACACTTTTTATTCAACGGGAAATCAAAAAAGTGTTTTTAATAGAGATCGAACATTAATTACAAATTGATCATCTACAGACTTTGCCGAAAGCCGAAAACGATAATCGAATCCCCATTCCACAAGTATTTCGGGACGAAGGATAAAACTCTAAACGATAGGTATAGGAAAAATATGAAAGCTAACAATATTCATAGTCGGGAATATCCAGTTTCTTCCAAAGAAGTTGGTATTCTCTTGGACAGCTTGTCATCGCAGAATGATCTTTTGTGGCCACATCATTTATGGCCACGTATGAAATTTGATAAACAACTATCTGTTAATTCCGCAGGTGGGCATGGCCAATCCGATATTATGTTGAAAAGTATGAGCCTGAAAAACTCGTTCAGTTCCGCTTTGTGGGGCCAAAGGGTTTTGATGGACATCATGGTTATGAACTCATTGAAACTGCACCCGGATAAAACCCGGCTGATCGAGTTTGGTCGACCCTGGTCGAACGAGCAGGGCCGCAAACGCGGTACGTTTGATTTTCTGGGATTTACGTTCCATTGGGGAAAAACGCTCAAAGGCTATTGGGCGATCAAGAAAAAGACTGCACGAAAACGTCTAAGCCGCTTTATGAAGCAGCTATGGCGTTGGTGTAAAGCAAATCGGCATGAACCGATCGGAGATCAGCATTTGATGCTGATTTCCAAACTGCGAGGATTCTATCAGTATTTTGGAGTCCGAGACAACTACAAGGCGTTGGAAGTGGTGTTCGAATACGCCGAAAAGGCCTGGCGGCGGTGGTCTATCCGGCGAAACAGCAATGGTGTGGTCATGTTTGAGGACCTGCGAGGCAGATATCCGAAGCCGCGAATCGTTCACAATATCTAACGCCTGGGCGGCAAAGTTATGCGCATGCGGGGTGTCGCCTGCGTGGTTCCTATCTCTCAAAAAGGGATAGCACCGAGGAACCGGATGAGGGAAATCTTAACGTTCGGGTCTGTGGGAGGGCGCCAGGCAACCGGTGCCTTTACCCGGAAACCTGGATATTCTGCTTTGTCGGCTGCC
>PVMK01119390.1_pt1 | contig 11734 bp, 11 predicted proteins | sample 1853481 | NCBI WGS metagenome assembly PVMK01 (sample SAMN08533507, study PRJNA380276) | Marine sediment metagenome, whole genome shotgun sequencing project. | reverse complement strand
TGTATCATGTACTGGTCTTCAAACTTCTTACCGGGCTCCAGATCTTTGGTAAGTTTAACTCTTCTGGCATGACAAGGAGCACAAAGGTTCAATTGATCTATTTGGTTTTTCCCTTTAAGGATAAAACTGTTTTTACCTTCCGGGTGATTAGCAGCCCAATTGACATGTTTCTCTGCAGGGCCATGACAACTTTCACAACTCACATTGATAGATGAATAAGTTGTGTGAAATGAATCTTTTTCAACAAAATAATTCTTTTTTAAATTGGTAGAATGACATTCGGCACACATGGTATTCCAATTTTGCGCTCCTTTGTCCCAATGCAACCAATCATGAGTAGATATTTTATCGCCCGCATATTGATGATACCATTTATTACTTTTGACATCCCAGGTAACTCTTAAAACTTGTTTTTTACCCAAATCGAAATCCACTAAATATTGCTGCAAGGGAGTAAGGCCAAAAGTGTAATCTATTTTGTATTCTTTTTCAGAACCATCAATTTCTTTGATTTGCACAAAATAATTATTTTGTTTTTTATAAAAATGATACGCAACTTTATCTATGGTAATTTTATGATCGTTAAAATCACCAAGAATTGTAGAATCATTTGCTGTTTGCATTGCCAGATCATGATGAGATCCTTTCCATAAATTATATTCACTTTTATGGCAGTTTATACAATTTTCATCTCCAACATAACCATCAATATATTTTATTGAGGTGCTTGATATTTTGTCATAAGCATCTTTGTCATTTTTTGTGTTACAAGAAAAAACAAAAAGAATAAAAATCAATAAAGTCAGAGGTGGGAAGTAGATTTTTAAAAAAGAAAGTTTCAATTGTTTAATTAATTATGGTTCTATTTATGATAATTTACATTAAAACATCAATATTACTACAAATAAAACATAAAGCCAAAGCTTATTCGCATTGCATCCCTATCTTTATTTATGTTGATAAATTCATTATTTATAAAACCATCCAATTCTATATCTTTAACACCATAATCCAATTCTAAACCGATGGTCATTCTTTTAAAAGGTTCATACATTAGATTGATTATTCCGTAATAATGTGTATTAAAAAAATCACCCTGAACAACAATTTCTTCTTGATCACTTCCGATATTTAATATAAATTCCTCCAGATCATCAAAATCATAATTGGTCAAACCAAAAACAATATTACTGTGTAATCTTTTGGTAAAGAAATATTCATAAGAGATCCATCCACCAAAAGCAGGTGTTGCCACAAAATCTCCATTTATATCAGGGTATCCGTCATACCCAAGGCCTGATACACTGGTCATGTAAGCCGTAATACCCTTACCTCCAACAACCTGAAATTGAAAACTATTATTTTTAGCTGTTTTGTAAATGCCACTTAAGGAAAATCCATATCCAATAAAATTATCTAATTCATTATCCATTTTATATCGAACATTTCTCAATATAGATGACAAACGAACATGACCCCAATCGTATTTATTTTTAATTGCAAAGGTCAAATCGGGAGTTACCTGGTGTGCTTCATCAACCGAAAGATCAATTTCCTCAAAAGATATATAATGAGTAATTGGAGCTTCTAAACTTATTTCGTAGATCCATGATTCATTTTTAAAGGTATTGAAATATTTTATATGGGGCGAACGCACCCATATACCAGAAGGAGGCCCTTCCCATTCCATAATATTTGGCCATAAAACCTCATCCCCAAAATTATTCCAGTTTTGCCCAATTTGCCAATGCCTTGACTCTACAAAAGCTTTTCTTAGTCGCATACGACCATCACCACCCCAAAAATCAAATTCAACTATAGCATAAACTTCTTCTCCGCCTTTTTCAACATATGTAGATTCTAACTTAATTTGTGATTGATACATATCCATATGAAAAGCACTTTCGTCATTATCATCAAATACATTTATAAGTCCGATATTAAAGGTCTCACTATCCTGTAATCCACCAAATGCATCGTAGTAACCATTCAATTTCATATTAACACCAACACTGCTTATTAACCTGGGCTTTTCATTGATAGAATCTTTAGAAGTAACCGTTAAAAACCTATCCTGAGCATTAATTAAAAATGGTAGAAGCAAAAATAGAGAAACCAAATCGTTAAATTTCATATTTAAAAAGCTAATTGATTATGAAATACTAAGATATAAAAAAGGTTTAAGTAATTAAACTTAAACCTTTTAAATTAGATATAAAATCTTTAAAATTTTTATTTCTTCAATTGTTGAGCAACTTTTTCTGCGTATTTCGGAGCTACTTTTGAAGCAGATTTCGGGTCTGTAATATCAATTGAAATTACACCAAGTAATTGTTTACCTCTTTCAAGGTCCAAGTTATAAATTACAGTTTCCAAACTGTAAGTTTCTGAAGTATACGTTCTGGTTTCAGATGGCACATAAGTTCCGCCATAACCGTAACCATAAGGAGAATAAACCCGACCATAATAACCACCAAAACCACCATAATAACCACCATAATAAGACGGATAATAACCACCGGAAGTATAACCACCGGTTTCAGAAGTTACTATTTCTTTACTCATATCTTTAAGAACAGTCAATACAACACCTTTAAATCCTTCATTCTTAACAATTTGAACCAATTGATTAACTTCTTCTTCCGTACGTTTTACATTTTGCTTCATTGCCGGAAATTTCTTATAACTTTCTGTTGCATCAACACCTTCCGATCTTAATTTATCCGCAATTTCTTGTTCAAATCGCTGTCTTGCAACCATATCATCTGCTTTTGCAATAACTAATATTTTTGCTCCGCTTAATGAGTTAATATTATCAGCTTTCCAAGAATCTGTTACCTTAACTCCGGCTCCGCAACTCGAAAATATAATTGCTAAAATTGCTAATCCTAAAAATTGTTTCATGTTTTTTGTTTTATATTAATGTTAAAAATTGATAATTCAGTAGATTAAGTGCAAATATAAAATATTTTTCAATTAAATAATTTATAATACTTAAAATAAACAACAATTGTATAAAGTAATGATTTTTGTCGATACTATAAATTTGATTATTATTATAACTAATATTATCTTATTAAAAATGGTCATTTTTTTTATAAAATAAAATAAAAATACCTTGCAAGATTGTATAGCTTATAATACATTTGCAAACCGAAAAAAATGTTCTTTAAAATACTTTAAGGAGAGGTGCCAGAGTGGTAATGGAGCAGATTGCTAATCTGTCAACGGGTAACCGTTGCCGGGGTTCGAATCCCCGTCTCTCCGCAATTTTATTTACACCTCGGGGTGTACCATGCTTACAGCTTGGCAGGATGTAGCCCGGTTATCGCGCCTGCTTTGAGAGCAGGAGGTCGTCACGCTTGAGGCGTGACCACCACGACAAAATAATATGGAATATGTAGTTTACATATTATACAGTAAAAAAAGGTTGAGATATTACGTTGGTCAGACAGCAGATATTGAAACAAGGTTTGAAAGACATAAGAATGGATTTGTGCCTTCAACAAAAAGTGGAAAGCCCTGGGAACTGGTTTTAACAATTCCAGTAAAAGATAGAACAGAGGCTCTGAAATTAGAGAAAAAGATTAAAAAAAGAGGAATCAAAAGATTTCTTGAAGATAACCAACTCGGGGTGTAGCGTAGCCCGGTTATCGCGCCTGCTTTGGGAGCAGGAGGTCGCAGGTTCGAATCCTGCCACCCCGACAAAATTAAGGAAGTCGTCACGCCGAGGCGTGACCACCCCGACAAATTAAAATTCTTTCAAATGTAATTTGAAATGATTTTTTTCAGAAGCATCAAAAATTTGCTTTTGTAAGTGAATGAAAACGAAAAATCAATTAATTGCGACAGTAATTTTAAGAATTTTGGTTTAGCAGAGATCCCACTATAGGATCACGGAGTGCAACAGAGTAATCCTGCCACTCCGACAAATAAAATTATGGTCGCGTAGCTCAGCTGGATAGAGCATCTGCCTTCTAAGCAGACGGTCACAGGTTCGAATCCTGTCGCGATCACAACTATTTGACAACCCGTTCATTACGGGGTTTTATTTAACCTTATTTCTTGATAAAATGTTTTAATTTTTATAAATAGTTGCATTGAACTTTTTGGTTTATTCAACTTATAACATAATTAATATCAATAGTTTAACGGAGTATTTCTAATTATTTAGATATATTTTATGACCGTCTGCCTACTTGTAGAATTTTGACATAGCATTTTCAATTATTCTGACTTGAAATTTTCACAAAAAAACCTTTCATAAAATATCAATTAATCTAATCAATTACCAATTTCTTAGTTAAGAAACTAATTTTTAACTTCTTTTTATATTCAAATGAATAGTTAAAACTTTTTTTGTAACTTTATTATCATTTCTTATTATTAAATAAAGTAATAGGTTAACCTTATGCAAAAAAAATAGGAATATCATGAAAACATTTAGGAAAGGTAATTGATATAGAAATCACTGATTTTTCAGTAAAATTTGAAGTAGTATGGCTTGTTGGGTTCTTTAGCACTTTTTTCTTTTTTGGGGGTAATGAAGAATTTGGCTGGAGAGGATTTGATTTTAACTCTGATTTTCGTAAATTTGTATATCACCTATTCAATTAGATTGAGTTATTCATTGATAACCAGAGTATCAATGATAAAAATAATTTGTTGGCAATATAAAACCCAAACAGATGAAACATTTTATCTTTGGAATAAAATATCTGTCTAATTATTGGCTTCTGGGAAAAGCTGATCCTCTTATACTTGGTATTACACTTCATACCGGCTGTAATCTGAATTGTCGTCATTGTGCAATTATTAAAAGACCTTATTGGAGCATAAGTTTTGACGAAGCAGTTAAGATAATTGATGATTTCTATTCAAAAGGAGGGAGAAATTTAATACTGACAGGTGGAGAGCCTTTTCTTTGGAAGGATAATTCATATACTGTTGAAGATATCGTCAATTACGCCAAGGATATAGGGGTTTTTACAGTTATTATTTATACAAACGGAACAAAAAGTCTCGAATCTGAAGCCAATACACTCTTTGTTAGTATTGATGGCACAAGGGAAGTTCATGATTCGTTAAGAGGTGAATCGTTTGAAAGGATAGTAAACAATATCATTACATCTCATCATCCTTCAATTTACATTAACTATACTATTAATTCGGTAAACAAGTCTGTGGTAGAAGACTTGTTAAAATATGTAGATAAAATCCCACAGATAAAAGGAACCTTCTTTTACCTTCATACACCTTATTACGGTTATGATGAATTATTCATGGATAAATCAGGTAGAAATGATGTTTTATTGGAGTTGCTTGAATTAAAAAAACACTATAAAATTTTAAACTCTGTACCGGGTTTAAAATCGACCTTAAGAAATGACTGGAAGAAAAATATTGAAAGTTGTGTTATTTATGATGAAGGGAAATACTTCAATTGCTGCACTGATAACAATGATGGGAAAACCTGTGCAGATTGTGGTTATTTAGGTTATGCTGAAATTGATCAAACTTTAAAACTGAAACCAGGAGCAATTATTAATGCCTTTAAATATTTTTGAGAGTAGTGGAAAATATATTTTAAAGATTAAAAATGTTACTTATAGAAATTAAAATATTGTTTGTATTTGTATTAACATCATTAAATATTTTTACACAAGAACATAATGATATTAATTACACTTTTACTCAAAGCGATACAAGTTATGCGTTTTATGGGAGTTTTATACTTGATACAAACCCAGAATGTTTATTGGAAATTTCATTTGAGTTTAAGCACGTAAAGGCTCTCAACCTTGAAGCAAAGGAAGTTCAATTGATAGATCAGGGAAACAATTGGAATAAAATAAGTTATACCTATCAGAAATTTGCTTTTTTTAACAACCAAAGTGTTTGGCACAGGAAACTTAACAAAGAAAATCGAAGCGTTACTTTTAAGCTAGTATCAAGTAAGAATAGCCACTCTATAATGCCTGTAATAATTTCTTCTTCAGGATTCTTTCAGATTAAGAAGAAGGGAGAATGCTTTATCATGGAATATTACCAGCAATGCAAACTAACAGAAGAATTAATGACAAAATTATATTTGAAAAGATCAAAAAAAGAAGCAATTAAATTTATGTATAAGTTTTATGAATATGCAGGCGCTTATTGTAGCAATTCAAGGTCAACAAATAACTAAGGTATTATTTCGAATAATGTCTAAATATAAATATTGTAATTATGGTTTCTAATTATTTAAGAAAAAAAATAAGCAAGCACTTCACAGGTAAAGATGAAATATTTTTTCATAATAATATTCCAAGTCATCATTTAATTGGAGAAAACTTCATAGATATCGATGAAATGGGAATATATCTTCACATTCCGTTTTGCAACCAGATATGTCCCTATTGCCCGTATAATAAAGAAATTTATTCTGAAGAGGCTTGTTTTAACTATGTCAGAGCGGTTAAAAAAGAAATAGATTTTTATGCACCTATGCTGACCAATAAGCCAATTACGAATTTCTATATTGGTGGTGGTACTCCTACTACTATGTTAGGAAGAGGCCTTGAAGATATAATCAACCATATATATAAGCGTTTTAATATGCAATGCCAGATTCATATTGAAAGTCATCCAAATCACTTAACACATGAGAATCTTAATTCCATAGAGGCGATGGGAGTGAAATATCTGAGTATTGGTGTTGAAGCACTGCAGGACCATCATCTAAAGGCAATAGAGAGGCCCTACACTGTTAAAGAGGTTAAGAAAACTGTTGAAAGAGCTGTTGGAAAAAACTTTGAGTGTGTTAATATTGATTTTATGTTTGATTTATCAGGACAAACTGAATTGGAAATTGAGCAAGCAGGTCGTGAGATGGTAGATCTTGGAATTCAACAAGTAGCAACTTATCCATTATTCAGATTCCCTTATACGCGTTTGGGTAAAGAAATTCATGAAAATGCTAATGCATTTGCTACAATGTTACGCCGAAGAAAATTGCTAAAAATACTTGAGGATATTTTTTATGATTCTGGATTTGAACGTTCCTCTGTCTGGGCATTTACTAAAAAGGGTGTTGATAAATATTGCTCTGTTACTGTACCCTCATATATAGGGCTTGGTGCCAGTGGAAGTTCCTATTTAAAAAATATTTTTTATGTTAATACTTTTAATGTGGATGAATATATCAAAGCTATGGAAGAAAGAGACTCTCCAATTTCTCTTTCAATGGATTTGTCTGAAAAAATGCAGATGGCTGGATGGCTTTATTGGCGAATTTATGAAACCAAATTTAAAAAAAGTGATTTCCAGTATAGGTTTAATGTTAGTTTTGATAAAGAGTATGGGATGTATATGAAAATATTGAACCGTATAGGTTTTCTAAAAAATGGTAATGACCAAATTACTCTGACAGACAAAGGGACTTACTGGATTCATGCGTTTGAAGACTTTTTCTCAATTGATTATATCAATAAACTCTGGGGCACTTCAAAAAACAACCCTTGGCCGGAAAAGGTGATTTTGTAATTCAGTTAAATTTTCTATTACCAATAATAAAATAAAAAAAGTTCTTAAAATGGATATTTATTAACGTAATTAGCAATGAGATTCGCAAAGAAAAATACGACTAGTATTAAATGAAGTCAAATTGACAAAGTAAATAAACGCACTGTAACACGCTATATACTCCATAATTTTTACCGCAGGCGCAAAACAAAAATTACATAGCATATTGCCATTGTAATATCCCCCAGAAATAAGACAGATTAGAAGTAGACAAAAGGTTAATTATCGTATAAGGTCTTATAGTTTTTTTTTGAAATTGGATGCTAATTGTATTGTTTTTTTTAAAATTCTATATATCAATTCATTAAAACGCATTATTTTCACTTGTAGAATACTTGTAGTATTTAATTCTTAAAAATATTATATAATTGAACATCAGACTAATAAAATGCAAATGGTAATACCTTCTAAGCAGACGGTCACAGGTTCGAATCCTGTCGCGATCACAGATGAACGCAAACCAATCAGTCAAAGGCTGGTTGGTTTTTTTTATTTTGAGAAGCCGTTGCGAATTCATTTGCATAAGGAATTGACAAATAAAAAAACAAATTTGTACAGAAATTTAAGTTTTTCATTCTCAAAATGGAATGCAATCAGGATCAACTTTAGATAATCCTGTCGCGATCACTTAATAATCAAAGAGTTATTGAATTTATTTTCGGTAACTCTTTTTTATTTGCACAAAATTTGCACAAAAATTGAGTTTTAAATACTTAACCCAACAATTCTTACCACTTATTACTCTCAGGTTAGTGGTTTTTTATTTCCTTATCTTTAAGCCTATGGAATTGCTACCTTTGATGGTACAGAAAGTTAAGTCTCAAAAAAAACTTAAATTTACAATATGAATAAAATGAAAGACTCATTACCAGCAGCCGTAATTTTGGATATTAAATTATCAGGATATGGTGTCGTTAGGTCTCTTTATGGACACGGTATTGAAATAATAGCCTTTAAACGTATAAAAAGTTTGATTCCTGAATCAAAATCAAACATGTTGAATAAAGTTATTTCATATTATGATGAGAAACATTTATTTGATTTGTTATCTAGATTTAAGGAATATAAAAAAAAACCTGTATTATTTCTAAATTCTGATTATTATGTTGATTTTATTAGAATAAATAGATTACATTTTCAAACAGTATTTAATATTATTTTCCCATCTAATGACGTTATTGAAATCTTACTAAATAAATTTTTATTCTCTGAATTTGCCATTAAAAATGATATTATAATTCCTAAAACTATTAAAATTATTAAGTCGAAATTTAATATTGATTCCCCAAAGAATTTAAATTATCCAGTTGTAATTAAACCATTTTATAGAAGATCTACATGGAATAATGCTGGTTATCCTAAAGTTTTTTATTGTTGTAATGATGAAGAATTTCAACATTCTATTAATAAATCATTTTTGGTTGAAAATGAATTAATTGTTCAAGAATATATCCCCGGTAATGACTCTGATATTTATTTTTGCTTAGTGTATTTTAGTGAAAACTCTAATTGTTTGGATTCTTTTACTGGAAAGAAAATTAGTCAATGGCCTGTTGATACTGGAAGTACTGCATCTGCTACTTTGGCAAGTGAAAAGTTCGTAAAAATGGAAACAATTAGAATTTTTAACAAATTGAATTTTATTGGATTTGGTTCAATTGAGTATAAGAGAAACCCTAATAATGGTAAATTTTATATAATGGAACCGACTGTTGGAAGGTTAAATCAACAAGAATTTGTAGCTACCATTAATGGGGTTAATTTACCTTTAATAGCATACAATTCTCAAACAGATAACAATTTAAAATTTTTAAAAAATGAAAATATACCGGCAATTTATATCGATGAACGTGCAGAATTAAGAAGTAGTTTATACCATATTTTTATAAAAAAAACAAGATTCAAAACTTGGTTTTTGAGATTTAAGGGGGCTAAACAATTTAGATATTGGAATAGAAAAGATCCTTATGTGTTTATCTCATTATTCATTTTAATATTGAGGACGCAATTGAACAAAATTTCTAAACTTATGATTAAAAAAGCAAAAAAAAGTTGATTATGGAATCAAGTAAGTATAATATTGTTTTATTTGATGGACATTGTAATTTATGCAATGGTTTTATCCAGTTTTTAATTCGGAATGATAAAAATGATTCTTTGAGATATGCTAATCTTCAATCGGAAATGGGAAAGTCACTATCAAATAAATTTGATTTGAATACAATAGAATTAGATTCTATTATATTTATTTCGGAAAATAGGGCTTATATAAAAAGTAAAGCGGTTTTAAATATTGTAAAACTCCTTCGACCTTCTTGGAATACAATTAATATTTTCAATTATATACCTACCTCCTTCAATAATTTTGTTTACGATTTAATAGCGAAAAATAGATATAGATTATTTGGCAAAAGCAATAAATGTTGGATACCGACAGATGAATTAAAATCCAAATTTCTAAAATAATTCAAAAAATTTTTGACTCTTTCTTTTTTATAAATATTTCTATTGGTATAAAAAAGGCAATCAGACTCCACATAATTAATGAGAAAAGGGCATATCTTAAAATAAAATTGTCAATGAAATTTAGAAGCATATTTAAGACAAATAAAATATAATAAAAGCCGACAGAATATTTTAATAAACTACGAACAGCCAATTTATTAATTTCTATATTGTCATCAACAATTACTTCAATAGTATTTGATTTATTATCATTTTTAATATTCCAAATAACTGATTTATTCCAATCCAGAACCTTGATTAGATTCATGTAATAAAAAGAGTTGAAATTAAATTGTTTTACGGTTAATTGTTTTTCGGCCAAGATAAAAAGGCAAGAAGAATGATAAATATATCATCGACAAAGTGTCCAAATTTATGTCCTACGAATGAAAATAATAATCCATGAAATAGGATGATCAACCAAACACTAATAGTTCTAAATTTTGGAACCAAAAGAATAATTCCTATCGTTAATTCCATTAGAATCGAAGACCACGATAAAAATTTACTCATCCATTCTGCACTTATGAATTCAGAGATAGTTATATAGAATGGATTCGTAGTTGCATTATACAACCAATTATGCATAAATTGACCACTCCACCAATCCATATCTGACATTTTGCTTAATGCAGCAGCTAGATACAATAGGCTCATTTGAAAAACCAACAGTTTAGTTGCATACAATTTATTTGCAATTCCAGAAAGAAATAATATACAACCAACGATAAGTACGTGATTTTGAAAAATGGGTTTTGATGCCAATATCCCAATTATGATAATTGAACCTAAAATTACGCTATTCCATCTAACTTTAATATTTAATAATAGCATTATGCCACTCAAAATGAACATAAATCTTAAACTATTTTTAAATATTCCCGGGTATTGATTAAAAAAATCCAAATATGAAATAAAAGGAAGAAAAGGGTCATTTAGTTTATAGAAGAATCCGTTTATTATTAATATTAACCACAAAAACTTGCACATTAATAAAATATTCGGAAGCATCTCTTCTTGCTTAATTTCCCATATTTTTTTCAGTAATTTCATTTAATTATTAAGTTTCCAAACTTTCGGTTCTTTTCCATTGATTGAATATTCTACGTTAATCTTAGCATGATCATCTTTGCCATAAGTGTTTTCGTATTGTTGTATTATTGAAAAAATATTATACATGGATCGTGCTTCCCACCCAAATGCCTTATAATGATATCGGGATTTTATTTCATTTTCACTTAATTCAATATTATTCAATTCCACTTCAATTTTATAATTGCTGTGATTATCATAAGGGCTCCAACAAAAAAACCGTTCCGGAATAAATTGAGAATAAAGAACGGATGCTATTTGCAAAGTTATAAATGCTAATCCAATTAAATAATTTCTCATTTTCTAAATTTTTAATTTATACTAATGAATCAAACGGCTTTAGGTAAGATTTGTTGTAAAATCAAAAAAATCTTAAATCAATAACGAAATAGGGTTTTGTCACCGTTTTGAAATTACTAATTGATATACACAAGGAATCACTATCAAATTTAAAATAGTTGCTGTCAGTAATCCTCCCAAAATAACTACAGCCATCGGACTTTGAATTTCACTTCCCGGTTCACCTCCTTTTAAGGCTAGGGGTATTAATGCTAATCCGGTTGTAAACGCTGTC
>PVMK01124268.1_pt1 | contig 11737 bp, 14 predicted proteins | sample 1853481 | NCBI WGS metagenome assembly PVMK01 (sample SAMN08533507, study PRJNA380276) | Marine sediment metagenome, whole genome shotgun sequencing project. | reverse complement strand
TGCCTAGGGGGTAGATTCCTTTGAGGGTCATTTAGTTATCTACCAATCTCAATTCGCACGTTCAGAGGACCTTCTACGGCAATGACCAAAAAATGATGGCGCCCCGACCATGATTCGAACATGGGACCCCCAGATTAGGAAGGGTCAGGCACCATACCTAAGCGATTGTATCTCCTAAAGAAGTTTAAGAAAAGTTCAACTGTTTTTGTAGGGCAAACTTTAAAAGGAGAACGACATGAAGACAGACAAATCAGAAACGCATCTAAATGAGAAAACTATTCGGTTACTTCAGAGGGTCAGGCGAGCGAACGAAGCTATTCTGGGATGCATTCAGGTGTTGAGGGAAGATGGTGTCAATGAAGCCTGCTGCGCCAGCGTTCCCGGCGTATTCATTCGATTGGAAGCAGCCCAGCGTGCGGGGCTTGAGTTCGCCGTTGAGACATGCGCCGAGGCTGCTGCGAGTGTGTTTGACGAGCATCTCGAAGATTTGGGAGTTCATTGGACCGAAGAAATCTGCCCGGAAGTCACTGCGAATGCTAGAGCGGTGGACGACTTAAAGCACGGCAGAATGACATATGAAGAGCTTGAGCAAGAAGTTAGCCACTAATCACTCAGGGCCAGGATGGCCCAAATCAGCTAAACCGAAATTACAGCTATAATTTGGGAATGAATAGATCAATATACATTCTAGTGGCGGCTGCATTCATCGCGGCATGTGATCCGCACCCAACCAGTGTTGAAGACATAGACTTTGACAAGCTAGAAGGAATGCAATCCGAATGTGCTTCGCGGGCCGCAAGTGCCGCTGTGGAATCTTTCTCTGACGACACTGCATGGTCCGATCTTTTGTCAGTAGAGGGCGCTGCGGGAGCAGTCGCCGCTATTACCGACGCCACTCAGCTAGAATTACAAAGCTGTATTACGGATATCTATTTAATGGGTATAGAAGATGGCAGGATTCTGGAGCGTGAGGTCTATTAACTCGAATCGGAGGCACGTTGTATGCCAGTTCGGTTGTTGGGCAGAGTCTTATGCTGGCTGGGATTTCACGATTTCCACGTTATCAGTGAATCATTCAGTTTTGGTGGGGGCGGTATCGAAACCGTTGAATGCCGCCGGTGCCATTTAAGGGTGACCCGCCAGGCATAGATTCAAGCCGACAGACTGTAAACGTCCGCTTTACCCCCCCCCCAAAACAGCCGGTGACAGTGAGTGGCGAGTGTCCGGTATACCCCAATACCAGCCACTCAGATGTTAGAATTTAGTTTGTTTTGAGAGGCTGCTTTTGACCCATAGCGGCCAATTACGCAGCAGAGTCGTCAACGGTAGTAAACGGCCCCAAAAACGCACAATCCGGAGGACACCAAAAATGGTTATCTTCATTTCGCAGATCGTTGTTTTGGTATTTGGGGTCACCATATTCGTGGCCGCCGGGCGGGGGATTTTTGCGCCGGACAAGCTCATGACGTTGGTAACGTCGACGATGGACCAGCGCTGGGGGATATACATCGCGGTAATTTCGAGGTTGGTCTTGGGAGCAGCACTGATCGGTGTCGCGCCAGCCTCCTCATTCCCAATCGTCTTTCAGGCGTTAGGTTGGATTGCAATTGTCGCTGCAGCAGCTTTGGTAGTTGCGGGCCGGGAGCGAATTCGCGAATTTATTGTCTGGTTGTCCGAGCGGTTTTCTGCGCCAATAATCAGATTGTGGTTGCTGTTCGGCCTGGCCTTCGGAGCCTTCCTTGTCTATGGAGTTTTATAGGCTGCGCTTCCGATTGCTGCTGATCGGAACGGCCGCTTGTGGCCGTTACCAGCCACTCGGGTGATAGACTGCTGGCAGGCTGCTTGTGACCCAAAGCCGCCGCTGGTACTCGGGTCAACCCTCCGTCTCTGCACCCGCGGAAAGTTGCTCCCGCGCAGCATTCCGAAACAGCCAAGCCGATATAAGCCACAACGCGGCGAAGAATCCGGTTAGGATCAAGATATCCCACGGCCAGATCGGCCCGGTGGAGCCCAAACCGGCGATCAGCGCGATCACGGCGACCAATGCCTGAGCGAGTGCCGTCGCGTACAACGTGCGTACCATTCCATGTGGCTGGAAGCGGGCGATAATGGCGCCGATAATCCCGACGGCGAGTACCCCGAAATACATCATGTTGGCATGGTTACTCTCATCCCCAATGATGCCAACGGCGGCGTTTACCCAAATGAGAATGAATGCTGCTGCAAGCGCGACGCTAACGGCGAATCGGTACGCCGTACTGCCGGCCCTCCGCTTCGCCAGCGTATAGATGACACCAACGCCTAATAGCATTGCACCGAAGACAGTGAAATCAACAACATCCCAAGCCACGTCATCCTCCTATGTCTTGCTGTCTGGTCAGTCTATCATCGAGTCAAAATGTGGCGAAGTTGGTGCAGAATCCTGCCGCCAGTGTGTCTGCTTCTGGCCGACTCCAGCCGCTCGATCACTGGATTCTGAGTGGCCGCTTTACTCCAGAAGCAGCCACTGAGCTAGAATAGGGCTTAGGGGCTGCTTTTGACCCAAAGCGGACCTTACGTACATCCCCGAATTGACGCGATTCTTCTATCGGCGCATAAGGCTTAGGTACATTCGACACAGGCAAACCCAGCCAAAGCTAGGGACGCAACGACGCGGGTTTCAGGGTCGTCAACGGTTCCTGGCACCGTTTGCACTGCGGTTCCGGGCCATATCGGCTGCATTGACTTTGACCGCGGGTTTCCCTCGTTCTTGCATAAACATCAAACTCTGCGGAGGCGCCAAATGACCGAGAAAGAAACGAAGATCACGCGTAAGGCTCAACAGGAACCTTCTGCTCAAGAAAAGCCTCAGGAAAAGGAGCAGATGGCAACACAGCCATTGGAAGAGACGGAGAAACTGCAGGAACCTGTCGTTTCGGAAGACACCGAAAGAGACAGCACGAAAACCGGTGCTTTGGCGGGAGCGGCGAAAGCGATCGAGGAAGGTGTGGAATTCGTCGGTGAAAAAGCGCCGGAAGTGGTCTCCGTTGTCCTCCATAAAGTCAAGAAAGGTGTATCTGTGGCTTATGGGACCAGCTCCACATTGGTTCGGGAAGCCTATCACGCTGCAAGCGATTATGCGGATAAGTACAAGCACAAGATTGAAATTAAAAAACTAAAGGCGCAGCGAGAGGCCACAAGCTCAAGGCTGGGATCGATTATCTACACCAGAATCATTATCGATGGGGAGCCACCGGAAAAAACCTTTTCAGACCAAGAGATCACTTCACTTCTGCAACAGATCCAGGATCTGGACAACGAAGTCGTAATAATCGGTAAAGAGTTAGAAGAGTATTGATTGGATACTGCTATTCGGCACCGCAATTGTATTGCTGGTTTGTGTCTATCCATTTTATGAAGAGAACGCGGGCGCTCGCTGAGATCTATGCTGAACTGCAGTTCCGCCGTCCACCAATGTCTGCTTGTGGCCGAAAGCAGCCGCTGCTGATGGTGAGTGGCGAGTGTCCGCTTTACCCCGAAAGCAGCCGCTCAGATGCTAGAATCTGGATTGAATTGAGAGGCTGCTTTTGACCCAAAGCAGACGTTTGTTTGAGCGCTAATTGGACGATTCCACCGGCCACGGTATTCTCTAGACGTCGAACAGGAGAACAGCTTATGAATCACAAGGACAAGACGTTCGAGAATCAGCGAATCGAACTTGGCGGCGATAGATTTCACAACTGCGTGTTCAAAAACTGCGAGCTGGTGTTCGACGGTCATCGATCACCCACATTCTCTGACAACGAGTTCATTGATTCAGTTTTCGTGTTTACCGAACATGCGGTGCGCACGCTGTATTTCCTGACCAATATCTATCATGCCGGAGACGGGGGTCGTCAGGTGATCGAGCAGACTTTTCAGAATGTTCGTGATGGAGCTTTTCATGGCCGCGAAGTACGTACCATTGCGCCGCCAACGGTCGATCATAGCCTCCATTGAAATCCGGCGTCGAATTAGCCCGCGACTTCCCTTTATGACCGCAAGCTGACATCAAAATTCTCATTTCTGGCGATCTGAGCGACCGCAGGACTTGTTCGAAAACGTCCGCTTTAAGCCCGAAACCGGCCATTAAGCTAATATTGGTAAAAGGGGCCGCTAATGACCCGACGTTTCCGATCCACGCGGGCTTATCGACTTAATCATCATTGAAGAGCATTTTGATGCTACTTTCGCAGCCTAAAATTAGCGGACAGATAATCGAGTATTCGAATGGATGACGTCACAATTGCTCGTGCAATTCATGTAGTCGGCGTTGTTTTTTGGATCGGCGGCGTTGCTTTCGTGACAACGACACTACTCCCAGGGATTCGCCGCATGAAAGATCCGCAAGATCGAGTGGCGTTCTTTGAGCGAATCGAAAGAAACTTTGCGTGGCAAGCCCGTGTTACGACGCTGCTCGTTGGTGTCTCAGGGTTTTACATCACTGCCGTCTGGGATCTATGGAGCCGATTCGAAAGCCCCGGATACTGGTGGATGCACGCCATGGTATTCGTATGGATCGTATTTACTGTGGTGCTGTTCGTCGCGGAACCACTTTTCCTTCATCGCTGGTTCATTACAGAGGCGACGCAGAAGCCTGAGAGTACATTTCTTCTGATCGAAAGGCTGCATCGAGTATTGTTGACCATCAGTATACTAACCCTCCTTGGGGCCGTCGCAGGCAGCCACGGCATGGTCTTCTGACAGCAGCACAGAATTTACAAAGGTCCGCTTTTGGCCGAAAGCAGCCGCTCGTATTCTCGGATATTCGGAGTGGCGAGTGTCCGCTTTACCCCAAAAGCAGCCACTGGGGCTGAGTGGCGAGTGGCTGCTTTACCCCAATGTTGGTCGCGTCTTGGCGTGGGTCACGCTTCTCTTCGCAGTCGGTACTGATTGTGGTCAGCCGCTGCAGGCATTGGTCGGACAGTATGGAGAGCCAGGCTTTTGGACGTGCTTTTTAAGCACAGCGGACATACACGGCTTCATCCAGACCACGTCCACGCCGGGACGCATCTTTTGAGGTTGGAGTGAGCGGTTATTTCATGACCTTGCTCCCTCCGTACCCCAGCAGAACTGAGTGTCGTCGATCCATAGTCGATGCAGAACGACGGCGAGTTTTCTGGCGACAGCGACAACAGCCTTTCGATGGCCGCGAGTTTTAGCGAGCTTCATTCCCCAGGCTTTGAGTGAAGACCATCGCGAGCTTCTGGTGAGCATGGCGTTGGCGGCGGTATACAGTGCGCATCGCACATCGGCATCACCGCACTTTGAGATATGTCCCTCGATATCCATCTCGCCGGACTGGAAGCGTCTTGGTGTCAGGCCAAAGTGAGCGGCGACGGTACGTGATCGTTTGAAGCGTGTGGGATCATCGACACCTGACTTGAAGGTAAGTGCGGTAATAAAGCCAACACCGGGTGCAGACATGAGTCGCTCACAGACCGGGTCAAGATGAGCCATCTTGCGAGTTCGGTTATCGAGTATGCGGAAGGTCTGATACAGCACTAGCCTGGCATCAAGCAGTGGCAGCAGTGCATGGGACAGCATCTCATCGATCTCGATGATGTCACGCACGGCGGCATCGAAGGCCCCGTGGCCGAGCTTTGGTGGCAGCTTGATGCCGAACACTTTGAAGAGCCCCCGCACTTCGTTCTCGAGATCAACACATTTACTGAGCACCGCTTTGCGACTGGCCAGCAGCATTTTGATGTGATGACTTTGCATGCTCTTTACATGCACGCGGCTGTACCAGCCGGTGCGTAGCAGTTGGGCGATGCCCCTGGCATCGTGTTTATCGGTCTTGTTGCGCATCGCCGAGAGCGCCGCTTTTACCTGGCGTGCTTCCATGCAGATGACCTCAAAACCTGCCGCTTGCAGACCGTAAGTCAGATATTGGGTAAGTGTGCCGGCTTCCAGGCCGACACTTTCAATCTCGATGTTGAGGTCATCCAGATAGGCAATGATGTCCTGCACATCCGAGGCAAGCTTTGTTTCTGCAATGCGTTCACCATCATCATCGATAACACAGATGTTGACGGTTCGCAGTGATACATCCAGTCCAGCATAGTAAGTCATGACATTCTCCCTGATGGTTTGTAATACCATCGTACTGGGAGCAAGGTCTCGAAAGACCCGCCCGATTACTAATGCTTTTGGCCGAAAGCAGCCGCTGGCATCCCCGATGTTCGGAGTGGCGAGTGTCCGGTATACCCCGAAAGCAGCCACTCAGATGCTAGAATCTGGATTGAATTGAGCGGCTGCTTTTGACCCAAAGCGGACATTCGCGGTTAGCCAGATATAGGTACGTTATGCGACACTTTTGTCCATTAGTAGCTAGTTAGGCAGCGCCTGGAGCCATGTCAGCGCACGAAATAAGCATTAGCACCATTGCCCTTGTCGCGGCCTTTTTTGTAGGTTGCAACGACCTTTCTATAGACGCTACTGGGCACTATCAAAGCGTGTCTGAGTCCGAGTGGAGTCTTGATCTATACCTGAATAAGGATGGACTAGCTCGAATTCGGCTCCAATCGTGGGAAGCGGGGTCAGTGCACCGCCAGACCACTGAATTTCACGGCACCTGGTCGATTTCCGGAGATCGGATAACGCTCGTCTACGACGCTACTACGGAACGTCTACAATTCGCGAAGGATCAGACCTTCCGGGAGTTTGGGTGCAATGGCCACGCGCCAGGTGTTCGAGGGATTAGCAGCAATAAAAAAAATAGCTTATTCGAACGAACGAGTCTCTGGCGGATCGAAGCCCTTAGGGCCATCCCCGATCCGTGCTAGAGGCGTCATGACTTGCGCTGCGTAACAAATCGGTAGCTGATCGCCGGAGAAGGGCCGCTTGTGGCCGAAAGCAGCCGCTGGGCTGCTAAACTGATGAGAGGCCGCTTTTGACCCACAAAGCAGACATCTGCAGACGGCTATGAAGCAATTCTTCCACGAGAGGTTTCGTATGAAGTTCATCGCAGTCGGCATTGCAGTCGCCATAACATCGCTAGCCGCTGCCGAAACTTCGAATAAGCACTCTCCCGGCCCTCGATATGGGCACGAGATGGTTTACGACGAAGCGAGGGAAGTTGTTGTCCTTTTCGGCGGATTTGGTCCGGACGGCATACCGAAAGGAGACACGTGGCTTTGGAATGGCGAGTCTTGGCGATTGGCTGCGGAGGTCGGACCGCCGCCTCGAAAATGGCCTGCAGTAGCATATGATTCTCATCGAGGTGTCGTAGTCTTACACGGTGGCAGGGAGGGCGAAGGTCGATCTGGTCTGTCATTGAACGACACATGGATTTGGGATGGACGACGCTGGAAAGAGATCCAGATTGAGGGTCCGACGGCGAGAGATCATCACCGCGCAGTTTACGACAGAGCTAGAGATCGGGTGGTTCTGTTCGGTGGTTGGAATGGAGATTCGCTGGAAAACGACACGTGGGAGTGGAATGGGTCACGCTGGCAACGGGTTGCTTTGACTGGTCCGAGCCCGCGAGCGCCATTTGGAATGGCGTATCACGAATCTCTGGAAACCGTTGTCATTGTGGGTGGCCAGAATCTGAATCAGGCGATCGCGGATATGTGGACATGGAATGGTTCGGAATGGAGTCAACTCGATAATGAGATTCCCTCTAGACGGGGTTTCCATGCGATGGTCTATGCGCCAGACGCCAACTCAATATTCGTTTTTGGCGGCCGAGACGGAGATGTATTGCTGAATGACATGTGGAGGTGGAATGGCATTCAGTGGGTTCAAGTCTCCTCAGACGGGCCTGTTCGGCGCGGCATCTATGCGTCGGCATATGACAGGCGGCGTAGCGAAATGCTTATTCATGGAAGTGGCGATCGGGTTGACGGAGAGTGGATACTTGATTCTCGAACCTGGGCATGGTCGGCTAATTCGGGTTGGCGAGCCGTTGGCGATACGGAATAACCTGAACCGCGAAGGTCAAATGTGGGTCCCTGACTCTCCAGTAGGCTTGACCTAACGAAGCACCGCAATCCTCGCCGAGTCAGCGGCCGCTTTTGGCCGAAAGCAGCCACTCAATTCCCCGGATATTCGGAGTGGCGAGTGTCCGGTATACCCCAATACCAGCCACTCAGATGGTAATTTTTAATTTGTTTTGAGAGGCTGCTTTTGACCCGAAGCGGACGCACCTAGTTGACATGATGCGCCTGCAATGCAGGCGAACTGCGCACTTTTGAACTACGCTTAGATTGCCAATCCGATAAACGGCGGAGAAATGACATGGCTAAGCGAAAGGAAGATATCTCAAGACGTGAGTTGCTGGCGCGGGGCATTGCCCTTGGCGGTGTGGCTATCTTGGGATCGTCCACCGAGCTGCTCGGTCAGGAGGCCCATCCCGAGGGAGCTGTTCCGCCCACAGCGGTGGATCCATTAGACGATCTTCGTGCGCGCCTCCGCGGCGGTTTAATCACACCCATGGACCCATCCTACGATGAGCGGCGAGCACTCTGGAACGGAATGATCGACAAGCGGCCCTCGGCGATCGTGCGCTGCGCCGGCACTGCCGACGTGATAAGCGCGGTCCAGTTTGCTCGAAGCAACGATTTGACGGTGTCTGTCCGTGGCGGCGGCCATAACGTGGCCGGAAAAGCGCTGCGTGACGGTGCCCTCGCAATCGATCTCTCGCTGATGAAAGGGCTCCGTGTCGACCCGAAGGCGAAATCCGCCCGTGCGCAGGCCGGTGTTACCTGGGGCGAGTTCGACCGTGAGACTGTGTCTTTTGATCTTGTCAGTACCGGCGGTACCGTTTCCACCACGGGTAGTGGGTTGGTCCTCGGCGGCGGGCTCGGATGGCTCATGCGTAAGTACGGTCTTGCTTGTGACAATCTACTGTCTGTGGACGTTGTTACTGCTAATGGCGAGTTTCTGACGGCCAGCGAATCGGAGAATGCCGATATCTTCTGGGCGATTCGCGGGGGCGGTGGCAATTTCGGTATCGTCACGTCCTTCGAGTACCGCGTACATGAATTAGAGTCGATTACAGGCGGCATGACACTCTACCCGCCTGACATGCTCAAGGATATGTTTCGTTTTTATCGAGACTACACAAGCGGTGCACCGGATTCCGTCACAGCAATGGCCGGCATTGTACAAGGGCCGGAAGAATCGCCGCTGGCGGGTCAACTGGCTGGTTTTTTTGGCGTTTGTCACACTGGCACCGCAAGCGAAGGTGAACGCCTGGTGCGCCCGATCAAGAAATTCGGTCCGCCCGCAATGGACATGATCGGACTGACGTCATACGCGGCGATTCAGAGCCTTTTCGATGCTGCCTCCCCACCCGGGAATCGGAGCTACTGGCGCTCCAATTTCCTGAATGAGATTTCCGACGAGGCCATCGACGTCATCCTGGCGAACGCGGACGGGATGCCCGGCAATGCCTACTCCGCGCTCTTCTTCGAACACATGGAAGGTGCGGTCGGACGAGTGGGCGTACGAGATACCGCGTTTTCCAACCGCAAAGCCAAGTACAACTTCACAATTCTCAGCAGCTGGACCGACCGTGCGGAAGACGACAGATACGTTACCTGGACGCGCGCGTTCGGCGACGCAATGAAGGCCTCGGCGACAGGGGCTGGCTACGTCAACTACATGACCGACGACGAGGGCACCGCGCGAATTCGGGCGACATACGAAATCAATTACGATCGTTTGGTCGCCGTCAAACGAAAGTACGACCCGACGAACTTCTTCAGCGGGAATCAGAACATCGCGCCGTAGGCGTGCAGGGACGAGACACCGAAATCGGAGTTCGATTATTCGATTCGACATCCGCTTTCGAACATTGATCTTGGTCAGAAAAATGGGCGGTTGAGATAAGATTGCAACGGCTGCTTCTGGCCGAAAGCAGCCGCCCATATTCGTTAAATTGACCACTTTGGAACTGTCCGCTTTTCCCGAAAGCAGCCACTGGCGTGGTGAGTGGCGAGTGTCCGGTATGCCCCGAAAGCGGCCACTCAGATGCTAGAATCGGATTTGAAGTGAGCGGCTGCTTTTGACCCAAAGCGGACATTAATCAGCCTGCTACAACCTGTAAAAAAACAAGAAAGCCGGCCCAAGACTGAGTGCGAATCTTAACCTACCAATGAACATCCTAATCCTTGGGAATCACCGAAATGCGCTGGCCGTAGCTCGAAGTTTGGGCGATCAGCACCACATCATTCTGGCATCAGCAAGTGGGGTAGGACGCGTTGAACGATCCCGATTTGTGGCAGAGATATTGTCACTCCCGGAAGCGAACGATCAGAGCTTCGCGGTTGAGCTGGAGGCTGCGCTGCAAGGTATGTCTGACCCGCCGCTGCTATTTCCAATCGGTGACAATGAGTTGTTTGGGTTGATGCGCGTCCCAAGCATTCTGAATGCGACGGTTAAGGCCGTGATGCCAGATCCTGAGGTTGTGGCGAAGTGTCTCGAGAAATCGGCAATTCTCGATTTAGCAAATACGCTGAAGATTCCACAAGCAATCTATCGAAAAGTTCATCGACTTGCAGGGCTTCAAGAAGCAGTCAGGGAAATCGGTTGTCCATGCATCATCAAATCGGATCACCAATTGTCACTAGCCTTCGGAAAAAAAGCCTATCGCGTCGACGATCCAGATAAATTGACATCCTTGATTTCTCATCAGTCAGAACCAAAGCACGGCCTGATAGTGCAGGCGTTAGCGAGCGGCTTGAGACACAATGTGTATTTTGCCGCAGATAGCGGGCATCTGGCAGGTGCCATGCAGGCCAAAGTATTGCGCACGGACATGTTCGACGGTAGTGGGTTTACAGTCGAGTCTCAGTCAATTCCACTGCGCGATGATTTGAAAAATTATACGGAGCGACTTATCGAATCACTAGGCTTTCATGGTATCGGCAATACCCAATTTCTCGTCGACCAGCAGTCGGGGGCAATTTCTTTTTTGGAGATCAGCCCCCGGTTGGGAGCGGCGTTCGCGGTCACTGTTCCGTGTGGGTTTGATTTTGCTCGTGCTGGACTCAATCTTGCCATTGGCGGTCCCTTACGACCGGAGTATTTGCCGGCTAACTATCCAGAGGGAAAACGCTTGGTATGGAGTTTCGGAGATGTATCTGGATTGACTAGGGCTGTTGGAGCGAAAGAAATCTCTGCAACCGAGGCTTTCTGGTGGCTGTGGCGTGCTATCCAAGCGGCATTAAAGGCAGATATTCATACAACCTGGTCTTGGCAAGATCCGAAGCCCGCGATCGCAAATATATTCCCGTTACTTCGCGGTTTTCGGCGACTCGTCCGTAAGCCAATGGGCGGAAAGGGCGGACCCTGATGGGCAGTAGAGTCAGCCGCGTGATTACTCTTGAAATATACAAATATGTGACTAAAGAAGTGAATCAGGTTCGCCGTTTGGCGCTTCCCCTGTTTTCTACACGACATCCCCGGCAATTCTCGACGTGCATCGATAAGGTCCGCTTCTGGCCGTTAGCGGCCCCTCACAATGCTACCGGCGAGCGGCCGCTCTTGGCCGAAAGCAGCCACTCATATTCATTAAATTTACCACTTTGGAACTGTCCGCTTTTCCCAAAAGCAGCCACTCAGATTGAGTGGCGAGTGTCCGGTATGCCCCAATACCAGCCACTCAGATGGTAATATTTAATCTGTATTGAGCGGCTGCTTTTGACCCAAAGCGGACATTGGGGTGGTAGAGTTTTGAATGGCAGCAAACGACCCATCGCAGTCGCTG
>PVMK01144423.1_pt1 | contig 11738 bp, 11 predicted proteins | sample 1853481 | NCBI WGS metagenome assembly PVMK01 (sample SAMN08533507, study PRJNA380276) | Marine sediment metagenome, whole genome shotgun sequencing project. | reverse complement strand
CCTAAATTACAGGCCTATTATAGGTACTTATACTTTAGATGTCAATAACAAATGAACGGATTTATAACCGGATGAAGACACGATCCCTTTGATATGTGCCGTCTGGGGTTTTTCAACCCGGAACGTTGAACCCTGGACCGCTCAACCTAGGTAAAAATATATGGAGCGAAGCGTACTTGTGCGCCTCTGGAGCATTTAACCGGCTTAAGCAGGCTAATCCAATGGCTGCAGCAGTTCGATGGTTATATTTTCAGGTCCTTTGAAAAAGGCAATTATTAAGCCGGCGCCTTCGGTGGGGGGCATGAAAAAAGAGTAGCCGCGTTTGGAAAGATCTTCATAAGCCGCCTGAATATCTTCTACCTGCAAGCCGATGTGATCATATCCATAGGAAGATGGGGTAAGGTTTTCCCTGATTTCTTCACCCTCGCGGGCAACCCGCAAGTTGATATTAATACCCTGAAGGTCCAGCGTAGCACCATCCGCGGTTCCGAATTTCCGGCGTTTAACAAGTTTGGCGCCAATGGCCTCCTCAAAAAAGCTGATCATTTTTTCCAGATCCCGACAGATTAAATGCACATGGTGCAGGCTGTAAGTCATTTACTTTCTCCTATCTCTTTGTTTCTGCATGAACTTCTTTTTGAATTGCTGAGATTTTGCGAATCCATGGTATTGATTTTTGGACCTTATCCGGTAACTCTTTGACGGCGTCAGCCGCTTCGGATTTAATCGGATAAACACCGTATAGCAGAGGATACCACTGTTTGCCCTTATATACGGTTTTATAATAGGCGACATTTTGATTCTGCAGCAGTTTATGTGCTTTAATGAAGTTCAATAGCGATTCTTCATTCCGGACGCCCAGTACCTGCAGGGTGTAAAAAGATGAATTTTGATCCAGGAGCCAGCTTTCACGGTAAATCGTATTTTTTACCTCGCCTTTTTTTTGAGCCGCGGGCCGAATGGGAGGAGTTTTTACTTGCGGTTGTACGATCCGTTGTGGCGGTACCTTTGCCAGCGTAGTTGGCCGCTCCGCAACCGGTGGCCGCTCCGCGACCGGTGGATGCTCCGCAACCGATGGTCGCTCCGCAACCGGTGGTTGTTTGGTTGTTTCTGCGGTTGCCCGGGGAGTCGTCTCTTCCGCTTTCGGTGTCACGCGATTTACGAATTTGGGTGTGCCGGAATCCCGGACGACAGGGATTTTAGCGCGAAATATGGGCATAGATGCTTTTTGATTATCAGGTAACGGGCGGGGATCCGACCCCCATTGATTGAAAACAAAAAGGCCCAGGACGGCCGCGGCAATTGCGGCAACTCCCCAGCCGACAACTTTAAAAGGAATCTTTTCCAGCACTGTAAAATGCCCCCATGGTGATTTTGGTGAATATTTTCTCTTGAGCCATCGATCTGCGTGTTCGTTTATTCGCCCGGGAAGCCCTGCAGATTTTTTATGGATTTTTTCGACCACGGATGGTTTAAAAAGGCTTTCCCCGGTAAAGCCGACCAATGCCGGCCGGTATTGAAGATATGAGTCGGTTTCTATTTTTGTCAGCACCGGCATGGTAATTTTATTGATCGCCATGTCAGTTGCGACTGCTTCTGAAAGAGTTGCAATATTTTTACTTAAAAGCGGCTCACCAAACAGCACCAGCCGCTTGATTTTGTCTGAACTTGCCGGGACCAGGGCTTCCTGCAGCAAAAACCTCAGATCCATTTCAGGTAGCGTATGCGCATCGTCAACGATTACAATCGGATCTTTGACATCCTGCTGGATAAAGACCGGGTATCCATTTTGCTTTTCCCCTGTCGAAGCCGGATCGGGTAGGTTGGTACGGTCGGTTTGGATCAGACCGGCTTTCCAGTTTCCATCGCTCGTAACCAAATATCGATGCAACAGGCTGGTTTTTCCGCTGCCGGATTCACCAATGACCAGAACAAGCAGATCCGTCCCCTGAACCAGGTGATCAAGTACGTGTAAACGTTGCTCGAAGGAATCAAAAGGGGTAGTAAAACTTTGCATCCGGTTCGGGAGAAAATGGGATCCCTTCCAAGACCCAGAGCAGTTTTGTAATTTAGATCTTTATTGGTCTGAATCACGGTTTTACCCATGTGAATTATGCTATGTATATTCAGAAAGTCAAGAATTTGTTTTCCGCTCAAGATGCATAAATAGAACACTTTTGGACTGCCATGGCCGCTTCCTGCAGCGCTTCGGCAAAAGTCGGATGACCGTGGATGGTGCGGGCGATATCTTCGGAACTGGCGCCGAACTCAACAGCCAGCACGCATTCGGCGATCATGTCCGCTGCGCGCGGGCCGATGATGTGTACGCCCAGAATCCGGTCGGTTTTTTTATGGGCGATGACTTTGACAAAGCCCTCGGTTTCGCCCATGCAGCGCGCCCGTCCGGCACCTGAGAACGGATATGTGCCGGTACAATATTCAATATTACGTTCTTTGACCTGTTCTTCGGTAAGCCCGACACTGGCTACCTCCGGCCAGGTGTAAATCACCGATGGAATGGCGTCATAATTGACTTCGCCGGGTTTGCCGGCAATGCATTCGGCCGCTGCGATTCCCTCGGCCGAGGCTTTGTGGGCCAGCATCGGCCCGGCAATGAGGTCGCCGATGGCATAAATGGATGGAATATTGGTACGATAGGATCCATCCACCTGCAGATGCCCGGAGTCAGGGTCCGTTTTAATTCCCAACTTTTCGATACCCAATCCCCCGGTGCGGGGGCGGCGGCCTACGCTGATTAAAAGAGGATTACAGGATAGGCTTTCGTTGCCTTTTTTCGTTTCCAGATCCACCCGCACTGATTTATCGGATATTTTAGCAGCGGTTACTTTGGTCTGCATCCGGAAATTAATGCCCTGACGCTTAAGAACCCTTTGCAGCTTGCGCCCCACCTGTCCATCAAGGGTAGGGGCGACCTTGGGCAGCATTTCAATCACCGTTACCTTGGCTCCCAGCCGCAGCCACACAGAACCCAACTCCAATCCGATGTAGCCACCGCCGACAATTCCCAGATGTTTGGGGACAGAATCCAGGTTTAAAGCTTCCCGGGAGCTGATTAAATGCCGGCCGTCAAACTCAAGGCCCGGTACCGACACCGGCTCTCCCTCCAGTGGCCAATATTATGGCTTCGGCCTGGAGGCTTAAATGTTCAGCTTTTTTAGAGCCTGAATCGTCTTGCTCAATTTCGACGCGATCCGGACCGGCCAGTCTGGCGGTGCCGTGGATGATTTCAATTTTGTGGCCTTGCAGAAGTTTTCTGACATTTTCAGTCAAGTCCCAGACAACTTTTTCCTTGCGCGCCATCATGGTCGGCAAGTCCAAACTCACCCGGCCGGTTTTGATGCCGTGAACCGCAAACTGTTCTTTAGCCAGATGGTAGTATTCGCTGGAATCCAATAGTGCTTTGCTGGGGATGCACCCGACATTCAGGCACACCCCCCCCAGACGGGGTTCCTTTTCGACGCAAGCCACCTTCATACCCAGCTGGGCGGCGCGGACCGCAGCCACATACCCGCCGGGACCGCTGCCTACGATTACCAGATCGTACTTTTCCTTATTAGCCATCATTGAAACCCTCAGATGTACAATAGTAGGTTTTCAGGGTAACGCCAAAGTAGACTCTAACTATGGTAATGAGTTCACCATAACGCGGCTCTTAACTTTCATCCTGTTTTTATTCCGTTAAATCAGCTTTTAGAGGCAATTTTAGATTTTAGAATTTAAGGAATGCTGTCCATTATAAATTGATCCACCGGAGCCGGACCTCTGTCCTCTGACCTCTGACCTCTGACACCTGTAACCTTATATCTCCAAAATCATTCGTTCCGGGTTTTCGACAAACTCCTTGATGCGTTTGAGGAAGGTGACCGCTTCTCTGCCGTCCACAATGCGGTGGTCATAGCTTAAGGCCACATACATCATGGGCCGGATGACGATTTCATCATCGATCACCACCGGGCGTTTTTCAATTTTATGCATTCCCAAAATAGCGCTTTGGGGGTGTGTTTAAAATCGGCGTACTCAACAGGGAGCCGTAAACTCCGCCGTTACTGATGGTAAACGTGCCGCCCTCAAGATCTGACAGTTCAAGACGATTTTCCTGGATTTTTTTAACATAATCGACAATGGCCTGTTCCAGCCCGGCAAAACTCAATTTGTCCGCATGGCGAATAACCGGAACGACCAGACCGCGTTCAGAGCCCACCGCCACTCCGATGTGATAATAGTGGTGCTCGATAAAATCTTTACCGTCTATAAAGGCATTGATCTGAGGTTGCTCCTGGAGTGCTTCAACGCCGGCCTTGATAAAAAACGACATCATTCCCAGATTAACGCCGAATTTTTGTCTAAAGCGCTCTTTGTACTGTTTGCGAATGGCCATGAGATTCGCCATATCAATTTCATTGAAAGTGGTGAGCATGGCCGTGCTGTGCTTGGCCTCCAGCAAGCGGGCGGCGATGCGCTGCCGGATCGGGCTCATGGGTTTTCTGCTGATGAGTTCTTCGGCGGTGATGGTTTCCGGGGGTGCCATTTGCGCTGCAGCGTTGACCGCTGCCGGGACTGCAGCTTGATCGGGCACACCGGTAGACCCCGTCGAAGGGCGGCTTTCCAGATAAAGAACCACATCTCCTTTGGTAAGGCGGCCGCCGGGTCCGGTTCCCTGGATGATGGCCGGATCCAGGTTTTTTTCCGCCACCAGCCTTCTGACAGAAGGCGCCAATTGCAACTCGCTTCCGGAGGGCCGGACGGTTTCCTCCATTACGGGTGCCGGCGATGATGGTGCCGGTTCGGCAGCTTCGGCGGGCGCAGGTGCATCTGCTTGGGCATCTTGCGGCGATGGCACAACCGGCGCTGCCGCTGCCTGGACAGCGCCTGCCGGATCCAGGGTGCCGACAACTGCACCGATGGCGGCCATTTCTCCTTCCGCCACCTTAATCGACAGCACCCCCGTCAGCTTCGGCCACCACCTCAAGGGTGACCTTGTCGGTTTCAATGACGAAAAGGGGCTCATCTTTTTTTACCGGATCACCCTCATTTTTAAACCATTGCGCCAGCAGCGCTTCGGTCACAGATTCTCCGACGCTGGGGATTTTGATTTCTATGAGCATTGAAACTCCTAATTTGTCGGTTGATGATTCTTCTTCGATACTGCGGTCAATACGCGTTAATTGACCCGTGATACTGGATGCTCGATACGTCGATACTCGATAGAACGGCAGCGCCAAAATGTATTGCTTAACGTCGAGTATCCAGTCAACGAATCAGTTCCAGATCGAGCACCAGTATCCAGCTATCGAGCATCAAGCATCGGTATCGAACATCGAGCCTCAATCCGAGTATCGCGCATCGCAGATCCCGAGGATCGAGCATCCGTAACCCGCAGACTCGCACCCCGCACCCCGTATCCGCACCCGCACTCGCACCCGTACTCGCACCCGCATCGCAGCATCGCACCCCGTATCCGAGTTCAGCTCACCTCCGCCTGGCTGTCGGCTGCCGATGGGCGGTCCCACGGCCTTTTTCAATTATTTCATTTTGTTCCCGCCTGAATATTGCCGGAAATCCTGTTGCCGGGCTGGATGCCGCTTCTCTGCCAATGTACACCAGAGATTGCTTGATGAGTTTTTCTACCCGTGGTCTGATAAACTGCCACCCCCCCATGTTTTTGGGCTCCTCCTGGACCCAGATCCATTGCTCGGCGCCTGAATATTTTTTAGCCATCTTCTTCAATGGGTCCCGGGTGGGAAGGGATAAATCTGTTCCAACCGCAGGATGACGATGTCGGTACTTTCCAGGTCCCGGCGACGGGCTGCCAGTTCATAATAAATTTTACCACTGCATAACAGGACGGTTTGCGGATCCTTTATGGCGCTGGTATCGTCTATCAGCGACTGAAATGAGCCCCGCGACAAGTTCATCTAGGGTGGATACCGCAGCCGGCAGGCGCAACAGGCTTTTGGGTGTCAAAATAACCAGCGGTTTGCGGAATTTGCTTTTGGCCTGACGTCGCAGCAGATGAAAGTACTGGGCCGGCGTAGTTGGGTTGCAAACCTGGATATTATCTGCGGCACACAACTGTAAAAAACGTTCAGGGACGCGCACTGGAATGTTCGGGGCCCAGGCCCTTCAAAACCATGGGGAAGCAGTAACGCCAGACCCGCTTAGCCGCTGCCATTTGGATTCTCCGCTGGCAATAAACAGGTCAATGATTGATTGCGCACTATTGGCAAAGTCGCCAAACTGGGCCTCCCAGAGTACCAACCCATGGGGCTGGGCCAGTGAGTGTCCATACTCGAAACCGAGAACACCGGCTTCTGACAACAGACTGTCATACACCGCAAAGGACGCTTGCTTCTTTCCCAGGGCATTTAGCGGTATAAATTTCTTGCCGGATTGCATATCCACAAGGACGCTGTGTCGCTGGCTGAAAGTACCCCGCCCGCTGTCCTGGCCACTGAGACGGATAGGAAATCCCTCTGTCAGCAGGGAAGCAAAAGCCAGTGCTTCAGCACCGGACCAATCGAGTCCATAACCACTATCGACAGCCTTCATCCGTCTTTGCAACAGCCGTTCCAGCTTTGGATTTAAAGCATAGTCTTGCGGGACGGTATTCAGCTTTTGAGCCAGCAATATGAGGGTTTCTTTTTTCACAGCGGTATTTAATGGGGCATGGGTAAAGTCGGTGTCGATTTCCCGCCACTCATCATAAAACTCAGGGAACGGAAACGGGCATTCGCTGCCATGGACGGCTTCATAGGCGATATTTAAGCGGGTGTTTACTGTTTCAGTTATTTTCTCAATATCTTCTTTTTGAATAATTTTCTCTTCTAGTAGTTTATCAGCATAAATTCGGTGCAATGAAGGCCGCTGCCGAATCTGTTCGTACATTAGCGGCTGGGTGAAATAGGGTTCATCCCCCTCATTGTGTCCATAGCGTCGATAACAGACCACATCAATCACCACATCTTTGCCGAATTCCCACCGGTAATCGGCCGCCAGCTGAAATATGTGTACCAGCGCTTCCGGATTTTCACCATGTACATGGAAAATCGGGACCATGAGCATTTTGGCGACGTCGGTGCTATAGCGGGTCGAGCGGGCATCTTCGGGCAGGGTGGTGTATCCGATCTGGTTGTTGATTACCAGGTGAATCGTGCCGCCGGTTCGGTAGCCTTCGAGTTGGGACATGTTTAAGGTTTCGGTTACAATGCCCTGTCCGGCAAAGGCGGCATCCCCGTGAATCAGCAGCGGCAGAACGCGGTTTCGATGGTGATCGGCTATTATGTCCTGCCGGGCCCGGACAAATCCTTCTACCACCGGATCCACCGACTCCAGATGGCTTGGGTTATTCATTAAAAACAGGCGCAGGTTTTGATCGGCAGCTGTTTTTATGTCAGCCAGATAACCGTTGTGATACTTCACGTCGCCGGCGCCCGTCAGATCATCCGGGTTGTAGCAATTTTCAAACTCGCCGAATAATTCTTCATAGGGCTTTCTTAAGATATGGGCCTGTACGTTTAATCGACCGCGGTGGGCCATGCCCAGTATGACTTCCGAGCATCCTTTTTGAGCAACATGACTCATCAGGTGGTCTAAGGCCGGTATGATCGCATCACCGCCCTCGAGGGAAAAGCGCGTGACCGCAATGTATTTCTTATTGATGAACTGCTCAAACAGGGCGGCCTGGATAAGCTTTTCCAATATGCGGCGTTTGGCGGAAACCTCTAATGGCAATCTGTTGCGCACCGGCTCCATCCGGTCCAGCAGCCAGTTGCGTTCGCCCGGATCCTGCAGATGCATGAATTCGACACCGATGGAATGGCAATAGGTTTCTTTGAGAGCCTGGATAATTTCACCCAGGGGCATCCTCTCGGATGCTGTAAGCCGCCGGGCAAAAAATTCACGGTCAAAGTCTTGCGGCGTGAGTTTGAAAGCTTCCAGGTTTAAAAGGGGATGATCCGTCGGGCATGCTGCCAGCGGATCCAGGCAGGCCATTAAATGACCGAGATCCCGGTAGCGATAAATGAGGGCCTGAACCCGGGATTGCCGCCGCAGATGATCTTCATCGGCCGTTTCTCCGGCCGGTTTCATTCCGGAGGCAGCCAGATCAAATCCTTCAAAGAAAAAGCGCCAATCCCTGGAAAGCGAATGCGGATCTGTTTTCCATCGCTTATACTGGCTGTCAATAAAGTCAGCGTTCCAGGCTGCCGTAAGATTCATAGTCCTCATGTCCGTTTCTCAGGAGCGTATATAAGACACTGTTTTCCGGCGCCCCTGTGTGAACCAGGGACAATCCCATGTATTCAAGGCAGATAATATGGAAAAGAAGGTTATGTGTCAAATATTTTTGATAAGTTTCTAAATATGATTGTTAAAGATGTTTCGCCGATGGTTCGTCACCATCACGAAGCAGTGGATGGATCCGGTTATCCGGATGGATTAAAAGGCGACGAAATCCCCCTTGGCGCCCGGGTTATCGGGCTTTTCAATGAAGATTGAAGCTATCGGTGAAGAGGTTAAAACCATCATTTCGGATGTGGCCCACCTCTTTTAAACTTCGAAGACAGTATCTCCAGAGTTCTATTTTCTATACCAGACTTTAATATATCCTACACCGAAATACAAAATTACAAATTTCAAGCACCAAATTTCAAATGGTTCGACAAGCCGTTCGACAGGCTCACGGTCCTGAGCAACGTCGAAGGACTCACCACCCTGAGCCAGTCGAAGGGCAAATCCCAAATTCCAACTTTCAATGACCAAAACATTTAGAATTTTGGTCATTTCCCTACCCTGAGGCAACTTGTACTTAGAGCAAATGGCCTTATATTGTAGTTGAATAATCTGGAGCGCCGTTGGTATTTCTTACGGAGTATTTGCATCCTTAGAGAGATCCAGGGCTAAGTCATTTAAACCGGTAATTAACTGAGTTTAAGAAAATTAATTGCTTAATGGGAATCATGAATGCGGATCTGTTTTCCATCGCTTATACTGGCTGTCAATAAAGTCAGCGTTCCAGGCTGCCGTAAGATTCATAGTCCTCATGTCCGTTTCTCAGGAGCGTATATAAGACACTGTTTTCCGGCGCCCCTGTGTGAACCAGGGACAATCCCATGTATTCAAGGCAGATAATATGGAAAAGAAGGTTATGTGTCAAATATTTTTGATAAGTTTCTAAATATGATTGTTAAAGATGTTTCGCCGATGGTTCGTCACCATCACGAAGCAGTGGATGGATCCGGTTATCCGGATGGATTAAAAGGCGACGAAATCCCCCTTGGCGCCCGGGTTATCGGGCTTTTCAATGAAGATTGAAGCTATCGGTGAAGAGGTTAAAACCATCATTTCGGATGTGGCCCACCTCTTTTAAACTTCGAAGACAGTATCTCCAGAGTTCTATTTTCTATACCAGACTTTAATATATCCTACACCGAAATACAAAATTACAAATTTCAAGCACCAAATTTCAAATGGTTCGACAAGCCGTTCGACAGGCTCACGGTCCTGAGCAACGTCGAAGGACTCACCACCCTGAGCCAGTCGAAGGGCAAATCCCAAATTCCAACTTTCAATGACCAAAACATTTAGAATTTTGGTCATTTCCCTACCCTGAGGCAACTTGTACTTAGAGCAAATGGCCTTATATTGTAGTTGAATAATCTGGAGCGCCGTTGGTATTTCTTACGGAGTATTTGCATCCTTAGAGAGATCCAGGGCTAAGTCATTTAAACCGGTAATTAACTGAGTTTAAGAAAATTAATTGCTTAATGGGAATCATGAAAATTCCAAGCACCAAAAACCAAATTTCAAACGGTTCGACAGGCTCACCACCCTGAGCCCGGCCGAAGGGCAAATCCCAATGACCCAAATTCAAAATTCGAAACGGCTGCTTTCGACGGGCTCAAGCCCTGAGCTTGCCGAAGGGAACTCGTCGCTGGGCAAACAAAGAGACTGCCTACAGTTGGGCCTAATTGCATGATCAACGGCGGACCTGAGTATCCGAAGTGTTGGGATACAGCTTCAGCGAGAGTTTCGGTCATTGAATATTGAGATTTGAGATTTACCTGCCCTGTTAAATCGTCATGTAGGAATTTGCGGAATAGGTTGACAATGTGATCTTCATAACTAACATGGTCACGCCATACATCGAATTATTTAACAGGGTAAACAATTTGGTGCTTGAGATTTGGGATTTGGGTAGCAGGTTAAATACTTAGAAATTGAATCTATTGATTGTGGAGCATAGTATGATCCTTGTCACAGCAAAAGAAATGCAAGAGATGGACCGCAAGACCATCGAAGACTTCGGCATGCCCGGCATGGATTTAATGGAAAATGCCGGGCGGGGAGCAACCCGCTTTTTGCTTGAACAATTTAGGGGTTTGAAAATAAACGGGTCGGCGTGATTGCCGGGCGGGGCAACAATGGTGGCGATGGATTTGTCATTGCCCGCTGCCTGAAACAAAAAGGTATTCAGGTATATGTATATCTGCTATCCGAAGCAAACAGGGTCCAGGGCGATGCCGCAGCCAATCTCAAACTCCTGCAACCGCTGGAGGTCCCAGTCGTTGCGATCCCGGATAAAGCTTCCTTTAACAAACACCAATCCGAAATGGCCGGATTGGATGTATGGGTCGATGCCATTCTCGGCACCGGTTTAAAATCGGATGTCAAAGGATATTTTAAAACCATCATTGATTTTATCAATGGCCTCAACAAACCCGTGATGGCCGTCGACATCCCCTCGGGGCTGAATTCAGACACCGGCCAGGCATGCGGTGTGTGTATCCGGGCCAAGGCCACGGCGACCTTTGCCTTTGCCAAAACCGGCCACATCGTCCATCCGGGAGCGGCGTACGCCGGATCGCTTAAAATCGTTGATATTGGAATTCCGTCCCATATCGTCAAAGAGGTAGGACCCGGCCAATGGCTCTTGACAAGGGAAATTATCCAATCCTGTTTAAGGCCCCGGGTAGCGGATGCCCATAAAGGGACGACCGGCCATTTGCTTGTTATCGCCGGGTCGCCGGGAAAAACCGGCGCCGCCGCCATGACCTCCATCTCAGCCTTGCGCGCCGGTGCAGGACTCGTAACGCTGGGCATTGCTGAAAGCCTGAATGCTGTACTAGAGCCACAGGTTCTGGAAGCAATGACGGCGCCGCTGCCCGCAACTCAAACCGGTGTCCTCGGAGAATCCGCCTTCACCGTCATCAAAAAACTAATGATCGGCAAAAAATGTGTGGCCATCGGACCGGGTCTCGGACAGGCTGAGAAAACCAAAAAACTTGTCCGTAAAATCATAGAGACCAGCACCATCCCGGTCGTCGTTGATGCCGATGGATTAAACAGCCTGGCCGGCCATGTGCAAATCCTGTCGAATGCCAAAGCGCCGGTAATTCTAACCCCCCACCCCGGTGAAATGGCCCGTCTTATGGGCGCCCAGGCCAGCACCGTTCAGCAGAATCGAATAAAATGCGCCCGGCAGTTCGCAGTCGACTGCAAGGTGCATGTAATTCTCAAAGGCGCCCGCACGGTTATCGCGCATCCCGATGGCAGAATGTTTATCAATCCCACCGGCAATGCCGGAATGGCCTCCGGCGGTATGGGCGATGTGCTGACCGGAATCATTGCCGGTTTGATAGCACAGGGGATTGCCCTTGGACCCGCCTGCCATGCCGGCGTATATTTACACGGAGCTGCAGCAGACAGTTTGGCGGAAG
>PVMK01125829.1_pt1 | contig 11739 bp, 13 predicted proteins | sample 1853481 | NCBI WGS metagenome assembly PVMK01 (sample SAMN08533507, study PRJNA380276) | Marine sediment metagenome, whole genome shotgun sequencing project. | reverse complement strand
TTTCTTGATGTAAAAAAGGAGGATTTCCGAGTGTTTATTCTAGGCAATTTCATCACGGCATTGGCCCAGGTGTTGAGCATTATCCTTAACATCTACATGTGGCTTATTGTCGTGCGGGCCATCGCATCGTGGTTTGCCATGGACCCCTACAACCCCATTTATCAGTTCCTGATCCGTATAACCGAGCCGGTCCTGGGATATATAAGAAGGATCCTACCCTTTAGGGCCGGCATGGTGGACCTTTCCCCCATCGTTGCCATCCTTGCCATTGTCTTCCTGCAAAGTTTCCTGGTTCAGACCCTTTTCGGGTTGGCTGCGAAACTCGGATGAGGCGAGCCTGAAAGGAGAGCGGTCATGCGTTTATCACCTCTCGATATACAGAGCCAGCAGTTCCGCACGAAGCTCAAGGGTCTCGATCCCAGGGAGGTGGAGAACTTCCTGGAGATGACAGCCTCGGAGTTCGAGGAACTGATCAGGGAGAACGGGAAGCTCAAGGAAAAACTGGCGCGTCTTTCCAACCAGTATGAAGAGCTTAAACAGCGAGAGCAGACGCTCAAAGAAACCATGATGACTGCTCAGAAGATCACCGAAGATATGAAGGTGTCTGCCAGGAAGGAAGCGGAGATCATCCTCAAGGAGGCCGAGCTCAAAGCTGAGAAGATGGTGGAAGATGCCCATCGGAAGCTGGCTGTGATCAGCGATCAGATAGTGGAGATCAAACGAATTCGCGCCCAGTTCGAGGTCGCTGTGAAGGCAGCTGCACAGAGCCATCTGAAGATGCTCGAAGTCACCACGGAAGCTCTCGAGGCCGAGATCGGCAAGGAAGAGAAGGTCAAGTACCTTATCAGCAAAGATAAGGAGTGACCGGGTAATATCCGGTTGTACGCTCATGGCTGCACGCCATTCCCGCCTCATTATTATTCCATGCATCCTTCTGCTCTCCGCTGCACTGGTATCGTGCGTAAAGGTGAGGGGCCCCGGGATCATGCCTCCCATCAAGGATACCGGTTACAGTCAGTGGAAAATATTAAACACCGGTTTTCTTATGGTACGAACCAAATCGGGACAGACCCAATGGCAGTGGCAGATAATTGCCCGATTCATCCCCGAACAGGTTGACCATGGCTTGAAGCCCCTTGATATACTCGCTGCTTTCGATGGTGTGCAGGTCCCCTTCACCTTTGAGGAGGAGGGCCAGATATTCGAAAGTGTGACCACCTCTACTCTGAGCCCAGGCAGCCACAAGTTCGAACTGACCCTCTCGGAAAAATCCTCCCAACAGTTCCCGACTCTCACGGTCGATTTCGAGGCGCCCTGAGAGGCCGGGTGGTGAATGAGACTTCGGCCAGAATCAACGTCAAGGTCAAGCCCAGGGCATCCAGGGACAATGTAGAGGGCTGGAAAGAGGGTGTCCTGGTGGTACGCCTTACTTCACCACCTGTGGATGGAGCCGCTAACAGTTCCCTCATCAGGCTGCTGGCAAAAAAGACTGGTGTAGCCAGGAGCCGTATCCGTATCGTATCCGGTGAAAAAGGGCGGTCCAAGGTACTTGAGTTCGAAGGGGTCGATCTCGAGGACCTTAAGGAACGTCTGAAATGAAAATTTCCCATTGCATCCTGACTGCGGTCCTGATGCTTCTGCCGGTACTTCAGCCTGGTGCGGTGGTAGCCTCTACCGACGATCCAGGATGGAAAACCGTTTCGGATGCGCGTCTGACGGTTCGCTACCGTGGACCATCGGATGTTCTTGCGAATCAGGTCCTGGAACGCGCAGGCACCTTCCTTACAAGCACTTCTATATTTCTGGGACTTCCCTGGCGGAGTCAGTATTCCATCGTTATAGCCGGGAGCAGGGATGAGTTCATCCAGCTTCAACCCACAACGAGACCTGCGCCTGAGTGGGCTGGTGCGCTCACCTATCCGGGGCTGGGTGTGGTCCTCATCATGACCCCTGGGGCTATGGAGACCGGGGGTACCAGGTACTGGTCCCTTCTCCAGCACGAAATGGCGCACTTGCTGCTCGGCGATGCTGAGTCAAGACACAGTACCAGACTGCCCAGGTGGTTTCAGGAGGGAATAGCCACGTACGTCTCCGGTGAAATGACCCTGTCCAGGCTCGTACAGCTGGGATGGGCTCAGGCGACCGGGGCGACCCCCGATTTCAGAGATCTTGAATTCTCCTTCCCGGACCAACCATCCCATGCGGGGGCTGCCTACGCGCGCAGTTACCTGTTTATCAAATACCTTTCACAGCGGTTCGGAGATGATGCTGTTGCCCTGCTTGTGGCAGAGTCTTTTCAAAGAGGTGGGATCAACTCAGGCGTGGCAGCGGCATTCGACTTGTCCCTGGCCGAACTGCTGGTGGGTTTTGACCAGTACGCCAAAGTCAAAGCCACCTGGATCCCGATAATTACCAGCACAGCCACGCTCTGGGGAGTGATCACACTCCTGTTGTTCGTCACCTGGTTTCGGAAAAAGATTCAGGGAATGAGGACCGTTCAGCAGTGGGAGAGAGAAGAGGAGGAAGAAAGAATGGCAGCTTCCTTGCATGATTATGATGATACGTTCCATGAAGAAAAATTCCATGAGGATAAACGTACCTTACACTAGAAGGCTGGCCGTCATTCTGGCGATGGTCATGCTTCAGACTTCCCTGGCCGGTGCTGTTGCACAAGTGCCGGGAAGCCTGGCGATCCTGGAACCTCCTATGCATCTGCCGGAAATGAGGGCAGTGTGGGATGGGATCCGCAGTGAGATCTATCTGGATCCACTGTTGCTGGTGAGGGGAAGGGAGGAAATTCTCCAGGAGCTTGAGGAGTGGCGCCTCGCGGCCGAGGCTGTCCGAGCTGCATATAGAACGGCGGACAGGATCACCCTGGAGCGGACACAAGTTTTCCTCGAGAAAGCCTGGGCTCTGTATTACCAGTTCGATTTCGACCAAGCCATCGAGATCTTAACCCAGGCGGAAGAACTCCTCTCCACTCCAGGCGACAGCGGATTCAGGACCCACCTCATGTTCGAGGTCCTGCTGCTCAGGGGTATTGTGGCCCGCGCCGCTGGCGATAAAAACTACCTTAAAGACTTCAAAAGAACCGTGGCTCTGGATCCGGCTCGCGAACTACCTTCGGAGAGGTACTCTCCGGAGATCATAACCATCTACAGCAGGATCAGGAATGAACTTCTAACCGGAGAGCAGGTGTCACTTTTTGTCGATGGAACACCTGTTGACGCATCTGTTCTGATAGCGGGAAAGAAGCCGGGAGAAGTAACTCAAGATACAGGTTTTTTGGTCCTGCCTGGAAAACATTTCATTGATGTGTCTGCACCGGGTTATGAACCGTGGGGCCAGACCCTTGACGCGGAAAGGTTCGAACCTGCCGATATCCATTTCGAGTTGATCCCCACCGGGCCCGAAGGTGATCCGGACGATTTCTTCCTCCATAGATTGAGAGCAGGGGACAGGACGTATATGATCCTCCTGGCTGCGAAGCTGGATGTGGATTACCTTCTTATCCCGGATCCGGGGGAAAACGTTCTGAGAGCGTGGCTTATCGACCGTGAAGGCCGTTCTGTGGACCACGTCGTTCTGTGGGAAACCGGTGACACTCGAGAGTCAGGAGCGTTCAAGGCCGCCAAGGTCCTCGAACCGCTTCGCCAGGAGTGGAGCCACAGCCGTACCACAGCCGGTGCTCCCCTTAGTATGCCTGCCCTCAGTCAGGAACTGCTGCAGAATCCGACTCCAGTCGAGGCGACCAAGACCTGGAGCAGGTACGCTATAGCCATCGGGGTCCTCCTCCTCGTGGGCGCTGCAGCAGCCGCTGATAAGAGCGGGAGCACGAGGGTCGAGGCGACATGGTAACAGGACGAAATGCAGCCATGCTATTCCTGGCCGGAATTATTTTCCTGTGCGCTGCCTGCGGAACAGCCCAGGATACAGTTGTTACTGTCAACCTTGATCTGCCAGTGGACTGGGAATCTGTTATCGATATGGATGCTCTCGGGGCATCGTCATCGACACCTTATATAGGGACCATCAGGTTCCTCTACGGTAGCGCACAGGTACAGTCTCAGGATTTTCCTTATGTCGGGCACAGTGCTTCCTTTAATATGGGTGGAGCAGACGATCTCACTGTCCAGGCTCTGACGGCCGGCCAGGTGATCATGGAGGGAAGTGTGTCAGGCGTGGAGTCAGCCTCAGGAGACGTGACAGTGTCCCTTGAGAAGGCGAACGGTTTTTCGGAGGCAGGCACCCTTTTATATCCACGACAGAACCACTCGGCTGTTCTTGCCAATGGAGTGGTCTATATCCTGGGCGGAAACTCGAGCACCGGAGTCATCGAGGCGGTGGCCTCCTCGACGGAGAATTTAGCGTCCAGCGCCTATGCTGCCAGCCTTGTCTATCCCCAGGGAAATAACGACAGTTCTTCACGATGCAACCGGCAACCAGCTGTTCGTGTTCAAGGGCGCCTCGGCTGTGGATGATAATTTGTACGAGGTAGTTGATCTGGGGAATGAAAGTAGCTTTAGTAAGACACTAAGTTTATATAGGGATGATTATTTCCCCATTCTTTTCAATCAAAATTTGTATCTCATTGCTGGATATAACCAGAGCAGTAATTGGTTGATAGATACATCGGTTATTCATACTAATTTGCTAACAGAATCTGTCGCAACACTCATGGGCATAGCATCGGAAAGATATAATTATCAATGCTTGAATAATGGTTCTAATCTCATATGTGCGGGTGGTAGTGAGGGTATTAATTATTTAAATGAAATTGTTAGAGTTGATTTAGTTGATGAACTCAATTTGGTGTCAACAACTTTGAATTCATATAAAGAACACTTTTCATTGTTACGTTTAACCAACAATAGAATTCTTATTACAGGTGGTATCGGGAATGCAGGTTATCTAAATGAAGTTGAGATAATTGATTTGCAAGATGGCTCAAGTACACTTTTAGGTAATGGATTAGTAAAGCAAAGAGCGAAACATAAATCTGTTCTTGTTGATACCGAGCTAGTATTGATCCTTGGCGGATTGGAACCTGCTCAAATATCCCACTCCGCGGAACTCCTTGATCTGACTACCGGTCAGTCCACCCTGTTACCATGGCGAATGAAGGTACCCAGGGTCGGGCACACCGCGACCCTGCTCCCCGATGGAAGAGTACTGGTCGCCGGAGGAAGCGCTACCGACAGGAGGATGGAGGTGTTCAATCCACGCATGAGCCAATGAATTCAATATTCAAGATTCAAGATTCAAAAGGTAGAGCTTATTTCCTGTTATCTTCTGTAAAGGATATAAAAGCAATAACAAGGGCCGGCATTAGCCGGCCCGGGATGTTTTTTCTTGAATTTTGAATTTTGAATATTAAATCTAATTTCATCCCGTACTCGCGCACCCCGTCGTTTTATTCACGCCTGGAGCCGCTTGTTCTGCCGAGGCTTTAGATGTTTTGTCTGTTTTTCCTGCGTCCTGTGCTCTGCGTCCTGTGTCCTTTTTCTTCCCGTACATGATCTCCTCTGCCTTGGCGATGATCAGGCTTTCCTCTCCTGTGGCGAATCCCACCTTGCGGTAGCGTTCGATCCCCTTCTTGTCGAACATGATCCTGGTGGGAACCGTGTGGGCGTCGAACGTTGAGGGAACGGATCCACCCGGATCCAGCAAGATCTTATCCAGATCGAAGTTGTAGTATTCAAGATAACGGTAGACCCTCGATTCCTCGCCGCGATCGACGAAGACTGCTGTCACCGACATGTCGCCCCTGTATTTAGCCCGTATCCAGCTCATGGCTTTGAGTTCGCTGATGCAGGAGCCGCAGGTCGTGGATGTGACGATCATGACGTTGACCTTCGTCGTGATGATGTCCTTGAAAGAATGACGTTCCCCGCTTTTGTACTCTTTGAGCGAGAAGTCAGGACGCTTCTCCTCCTGAGCGTAGACACCGACGGATATGGACAGCAGAAAAGTGATGATGACCAGCAGATTGATCGTTCTGAGTTTTCTCAAAGGGACACTCCTTGTGACCGGGCTGGTGTTGTTCGGATCCGGGTCGGCTTGTGCAAAACATAACCTGTATAATAACTGGTCACCCTCTTGTCAAGAGAAGGGTGACAATAATGACTCGGGGACACGGGGATACGGGGAGGGAAAACCTTGTATCGGTGTATCGGAGTAACGGGGTGTCGGGGAGAAGCCATTTTTGAGATATGAGATTGCCGACCAATCACCAATCCTTATTCCGTAACCAGTTCCAGGTTCGCGTACTTGGCGATGAGCTTTTTCTTTCCTCCCCTCGGGAAATATACCGTTATCCTCGCGTCACCTCCGGACCCCTCCACCATCATGACCTGACCCGTTCCGAACATGGGATGGCGCACCTGCATCCCAGGTCTCAGACTGTCCTCTCCCTCCACGGGTTCAGGGATGTATGTGAAGTCGCCGATAGCCACTTTCTGGTCAGGTGGAGCGGTGATGGAGGTGAGGGCGTCGGTGATGCCGGGGATGGGATAGGCCGTGTCGCGGTGAAGTTCGACATTTTCAGGCGGCAGTTCGGTAAAAAAGCGGGAGGGTGACGTGTTGTCGTACTGTCCGAAGAGCCTCCTCCTGCGTGCCATAGTCAGGTAAAGGCGCTCCTTGGCCCGGGTCATGCCCACGTAGCAAAGGCGCCTCTCCTCCTCCATCTCGGCCGGTTCTCCCTGGGAGCGATAGTGAGGCAGGAGGTCCTCCTCCATGCCGGCCATGAACACGACCGGAAATTCCAGCCCTTTGGCCGTGTGCAGGGTCATCAGGGTCACCGAGGACCCTTCATCAGGTTATCGATGTCGGAAACCAGGGAGATCTGATCCAGGAACGCTGCCAGGGTTTCAGCCAAACCCATCTCACCGGTGAGTTCACTGGATAGAAAGTCGTCCACTACCACGAGGAACTCGTGGAGGTTCTCCACGCGGTTGCGGGATTCGTCAGTGGTTTGAGCCTGAAGGGCGCGCAGGTAACCGGTTTCATCGAGTACCGCCACAATGAACTCATCCAGGGGTATCCCAAGGGAAAATTTTTCCCTCAGAATTACGAGTGCCTCCAGGAGGTCGCCAGCACCTCGAGCCGCCTTTCCTTTCACAGTTCCGCTCTTAATAACGGCCTGGACGGCCTCTTCCGGGGAATGGTCCCCTGAACCTGCGTGCCTGATCTTTTCCAGGGAGGTCTTCCCAACTCCTCTGGTAGGGGCGTTGACGATCCGTTCGAAGCTTCCCCAGTCCGCCGGGTTAAGGATCAGCCTGAGGTAGGATATCAAATCCCTGATCTCCTTGCGGTCGTAGAAGCGGACACCTCCCACAATGGTGTAGGGTACGTTCATCCTGAGAAAGGTGTCTTCTATGGCTCTGGATTGGGCGTTGATCCTGTAAAAGACTGCAAAATCCCTGAAGGTAAAGCTTTCGTGACGAATGAGCTCCAGGATCGAGGCGGCGATAAAATCACCTTCCTCACGTTCGTCCATGGCGGCATAAGCGTTCACCTTCTGCCCGTCGGGCCGAATGGCCAGGAGCTCCTTTTCCTTACGCCCTGTGTTTTTGGCGATTAGACAGGAAGCAGCGCTAAGGATATTCCCTGTGGACCTGTAGTTCTCTCCCAATGTGACGACCTGAGCTTCCGGGAAGTCTTTTTCGAAATCGAGGATGTTGGTAATATCTGCGCCCCGCCAGCGATAGATGCTCTGGTCGTCGTCCCCCACAACGCACAGGTTCCTGTACTTGGCCGACAGCTGCCGGATGATCTGATACTGGGCGTGGTTGGTGTCCTGGTACTCATCCACCAGGATGTAGTGGAGGAGGTTCTCATATGATCTAAGGACTTCCGGCTTTTCATCGAAGAGTTTCCACGTAAAATAGAGTAGATCGTCGAAGTCCAGTGCTTGGGAGTTGCGTAGGCGTTCTTCGTACATCCTGTAGGCCCGGACGATCTTGTCCATGAGGTGGTCCCGGTGTACATCTCCCTGCTCGGCCATGTGGTCGGGTTCGACGAGGGCGTTCTTGGCTCGACTGATGAGGTAGGATACGCGGCGCGGCGGCAGTATTCGGGCATCTATATCCATCTCGGCGAGGACATCCTTGATAACCCTGGTGGAATCGTTGCTGTCGAATATGGAAAAGTGGCGGCTGATCCCCAGCTTTTCGATGTGCTGGCGCAGGATCCTCACGCACGCCGAGTGGAAGGTTGAGATCCACACGGCACGCCCTTCCTTGCCTGTGAGGCCGATGACCCGTTCCCTCATCTCTCCCGCTGCCTTATTGGTAAAGGTGACAGCCAGGATGGCGTAAGGTGGAATCTTCCGTACCTGAAGAAGGTAGGCGATCCGGTACGTGATGACCCTGGTCTTGCCGCTTCCGGCGCCTGCCAGGACCAGCAGAGGTCCTTCCGTCCTGGTAACGGCTTCCTGCTGGTTCCGGTTGAGGTCTTCCAGGGGAAAGAGGATCTTACCCGTTGTCTTCATATCTGGAGATAGCCCTGTTGTATGCCGTGATGATGTCGCTTCGAGTCAGAATACCGATGAGTTTTTTGGGGTCTTTGACATCAACGACGGGAAGCTGCTTGATGCTGCCGTAGGCAAGCCTGGAAAGGGCGTCCTTGAGATTGTCGGAGGGAGTGACGGTAGTCATGGATAGTGTGGCAAGATCCTTGGCTATAACCAGCTGCCCAAGATTGGGATCAAAAACGTGCTGACGTATTTCCTGGAAGGAGATGATCCCTGCCAAATGCCCTTCCTTGTTGATCATGGGAAAGTTGGAGTGGCTGCTCAACGTTATGTGGCGAAGGATCTCTCCGAAGGACATGTCCTCGGGGATGATCTCAAGGTTGTCCGTTGCCATGGCATCTCTGACCTTGAGGCCTTGAAGTATATTGACCTCTTTGCCCGCTTCGATGGTGATCCCTTTCTTGTGAAGCCCAATGGAGAAGATGCTGTGGGGCGAGAGAGCACGTATGGTGAGTGTGCTCATTATGCAGGCCACCATGATGGGCAGGATAATGTGATAATCGCCGGTGAGCTCAAATAAAAGGAGGATGTTGGTGAGCGGAGCGTGGGCGGCGGCGGCCAGAACGGCTCCCATCCCCACAAGGGCATAGGCGCCGGATTTTGCCGTCATGAACGGAAAAAGCACATTGATGATGGTCCCGAAGGCTCCGCCCAGCATGGCTCCGATGTAGAGAGCTGGAGCGAATATACCTCCCGAACCTCCGGAACCCAGCGTCAGGGATGTTGCGAGGATCTTCAGGAAGACGAGGCTGAGCATGAGCCAGAAAACCATGTATCCCTCGAGAGCCAGACCCATGGGTCCGTATCCGTTGCTGAAGATCTGGGGGAAGGCCAGGCCGATGATGCCCACCAGAAACCCTCCGATGGCCGGCTTCAGCCACGGGTGTACATTGACTTTTGTCTCGAAGAAGTGCTCGCACTTGTCCAAGGAGTGTATGAACAATAGGGCGACTAGTCCAGATAGGAGGCCCAGGATGATGTAGAAGATGATCTCTATGGGGTTGACCATCTGGTAGTAGGGGACATCGAAAATAGCCTTGCCGCCGTGCAGGTATCGAGACGTGGTTGTCGCTATTACTGACGCCATGATCACTGGTGTGAATGTCGTAATGTGCCAGTCGCCAAGGACGATCTCCAGAGCGAAAAGCGCTCCGGCAATGGGAGCATTGAAGGCGGCCGCGATGCCTCCGGCAGCACCGCATCCGAGCAGGGTGCGGACGTTGTTGGAGGACATTTTGAACACCTGGGCGACGTAAGAACCGATGGCTGCGCCGATCTGCGCAATGGGCCCTTCCCGCCCCGCCGAACCGCCCGTTCCGATGGTGATGGCAGACGCGATGCCCCGGATGAAGATGGTGCGCGCCTTGAGTATCCCGCCTTTCCTGACCACCGATTCCATGACCTCCGGGACGCCGTGGCCTTTGGCTTCAGTAGGGAAAAATGATCCCATAGGTCCCAGCAGCAGACCGCCAAGGGCAGGCAAGAGGGGTATCAGGAGGGTGGTGATGTCTCCCGGAACGAATCCGGAATAGCCTCCCCAGTAGTTCCAGGGGAGCCTGAAAATATGGATGAGTTCCAGAAAAGCCCATGCTCCCAGGCCAGCCAGGAATCCGATGAGAATGGCGAGAGTTATGAGTATGGTGTCTTCCGCGAAGACGAGATCGCGAATTCTTCTTCTTATGGTTTTCTTTATCTTGACGATTTCGGTTTCTGGTTGGTCCATTGCCACTCCACTGTTGTAATGATCACGAACTCTGGTGTTATTCCTGGCAGCGTGTCGACAAACTATACCCAGGAGGCTGTGCGGAGTTCCCCGACAGATTCCTAATCGGTGAGCAATTATGGTAGGGTCGCAAAAAGTCGAATCGTGGTTTTTTGTGACCCATAATTTATTTGGGGAAAGCGAAAAGTGTCATTTTCGCTTTCCGTCAAATCAATGACTTACATTGCCGGTCATTGATTTGGGCGCCCCGCCCGGGGCGCGTTGATGACTTTTTACGAGTCCATCAACATTGATAGGGTCGTAAAAAGTCCATTCGTGGCTTTTTACTCCACGGAAAGCGAAAAGCGTGGTTTTCGCTTTCCTCACAAATCAATGACTTACATTGCCGGTCATTGATTTGGGCGCCCCACCCGGGGCGCGTTGATGACTTTTTGCGAAGTCATCAACCTTTGATAGTCTCGTAAAAAGTCTCTTCGAGCCGTTTTACGATTCCATCAAGCGCTTGCTTAAAACAACAACATCATCCTTCTGATATTCCAATCGGTCGTAGAACTTTATAACAGAATGTTTGGATACTCTCACCATTAAGTTCAGTTTTGGACATCCGAGTGTCAGAAGATAATTCTCTGAATGTTTCATTAACATCCTGCCCAGGCTTTTTTTCTGAAAGTCAGGATGAACTGACAGGTAGTTAACGGACCCCCTGTGACCATCATAGCCCACCATGACGGACCCAAGGATCAGATCGTCTTTTTTTAACAAAAAGAGCTTTCCGGTGTGATCAGCCAGTTTCCTGTCGATGTCCTTGTTCGGGTCATTCCATGGTCTTGTGAGATCACAGATCTCCCAGAGATGAATAACATCATTTCTATATTTCTCGTCAAACTCGATGATCTCATATTCTTTGGACATATCTTAATACCTTCAAATGCAAAGTTTCTCTCAACGATTTACACCTTCGCTCTTTGACCTTTGGCGCGACAACCTGCGCGAGGTAGCTTTTGCGTTTTAGCGCCAGAACGCCATGTTTCACGCCCGCTCGTTTCACTCGCTAGAGACGCAGGGGCGCTGGGAAGGTCTTACTAGCATTATGGTTCAATCTAAACCGGTCTTGCTTCTCTCTGCGTCTCCGCGCCTCTGCGTGAGGCTGCATTTGATTCTAGTGCAAAGCACGAGGAACGAAGTGCGAAGAAAGATCTTAATCTCGATAGGGTCGCAAAAAGTCCATTCGTGGCTTTTTGCTCCACGGAAAGCGAAAAGTGTCATTTTCGCTTTCCTTACAAATCAATGACTTACATTGCCGGTCATTGATTTGGGCGCCCCACACGGGACGCGTTGATGACTTTTTTCGAAGTCATCAATCTTCGTTCTTCGAACCTTGTTCTTCGTTCCGGTGTTTACCGAAATTGTCACGTTACTCTCGTCTATTAAGCAAAGTTATTCAACCGTAACGCTCTTGGCCAGGTTCCTGGGCTGATCCACG
>PVMK01186628.1_pt1 | contig 11740 bp, 12 predicted proteins | sample 1853481 | NCBI WGS metagenome assembly PVMK01 (sample SAMN08533507, study PRJNA380276) | Marine sediment metagenome, whole genome shotgun sequencing project. | reverse complement strand
CCCGGGTCGCGTCGCGAGGTTGAGAGCAGTAAGGAAGAGGCATCAAATTTCTTTTTCACCAACAGCCCCTCGAAATCGTCGGCAGCGATCATGTCACCGGCGTCAAGGTGATCGAAACACGACTCGGTTCCCCGGGGCCGGACGGTCGGCGGTGCCCGGAGACGGTACCGGGCACGGAGCAGGTTCTGCCGGCCGATGCCGTCTTGATTGCATTCGGATTTGGCGCGAGTCCTGCGGACTGGTTTGCCGCTTTCGATATTGGCCTGACGCCCGATGGGCGGGTACGGGTGCAAAAGGCTGGCCGTGAGCGATTTCAGACGACGAATCCGAAGGTGTTCGCCGGCGGCGACATGGTCCGCGGATCGGATCTCGTAGTTACCGCGGTATTCGAAGGACGTGAGGCCGCCGCGGGTATTGCCAGATACTTGGGCGTGTAGGGCGCAAAGACTCTATCGGGACTATGGCATTGCCTGTAAGGCGATGCTACGTACCCTATTAATAAGAATACCTTAGGGGATTTTCCGATGATTCGGTGCCTTAATTTACGTGTGGGGTGCGAATTCTAATTTCGAATGTGTCTGTCGCGGATTTCAATCGAGACGAAGAAACCTGTCACACTTTTGTCACAGTGAAAACGTGATGTAACGTGATCAAACGTTATCAAAAAACATCTTATGTGAATGATTTAAATCGTGATATTCTGTAACTTCTTGATTACAAACGAGTGCGGCACTGTATTCGGGAGGCAGGGGCCGGAAGTTCGCACCGAGGCGAGCCTGCGAGCCGACAGACGCACGAAGTGCGGTCCGAAGGACCGAGTGGCGAAGCCGCGAGTCCATCTTCTCACCCCGACGATTTTGTTCGCTGTAGTATCGATGTGCATTTGACGCGTTCAAATTTGTCTGAGCTGCCGGCAGCGATTTGAAGTCTATTTCATCCCAATAATTTAATTTGCGCTGATTAGATTCTCCAGCGGGATATTGAGTCCATCATGCAGTTTACGAATTTGGCTCTTCGATAGGTTTCGTTTTCTGTTTAAGACTTCCGATACTCTGTTGCGTCCGCCAAGATACGGCTCCAACGCCTTACGATCAATTCCCATCTGCTCCATACGAAATAGGATCGCCTCAACTGGATCGGGCAATCCGATCGGAAAGTGATCGCGCTCATAGGCTTCTACCAATGTAGCAAGAATATCGAGTTCGGCGCCTTCTTCGGTACCAGGTCCCGCATCCATCAGCGCATCAATACGCAGCATCGCATTGTTGTAATCGTCTTCTGTCTTAACAGGATGAATAACCATCACACTTCCTCCGCATCGATTCGATCATATTCAGCATGTGTCCCGATGAATCGAACGTAACCAATTCGATATGGGTAATTGAACTTCACAATCAACCGGTACTTATTGCCAGCAATATTGAATACGATACGGTTGTGTCCAACTACGCTTGCGTTTCGATACATTGCCTTAACCTGGTGAGGTGTTGCCCAATCAGCCGTTTTAACTTCCTGGTACCAAGCCTTCAGAGGCTCCTCAGCATCCTTGTTTATCTCCCAAAAGTTACGCAAGGTGCTGATGGCAATAATTCTCACAACGATAATCTAGCATGTTCCCAATTTGGGAACAAGTAGGCATTTCACATAATTGGAGAGGATCAGCGCTTGTCACACTTTTGTCACAGTGAAAACGTTATCCAACGTGACGTAACGTGATCAAACGTGATCAAACGTGATCAAAAAACATCTTATGTGAATGTTTTACTTCGTGATATTCTGTAAGGTCTTGATTACACACGGGTGTGGCACTGTATTCGGGAGGCAGGGGCTCTCACGATAGAATCTGTGCGCCAATCGATTTGGCCGACGCTTTTCCCGGCACAGTTCATATCTTCCCACCCGATCATTCTAACTATCGAACATTGAATCAATTCTAAGATTGATTCTGCTGCACTCTGGAGCTGTCAAATCAGTTTCTGACAGTCGCTGCAACATTGTGCCGTGACTGATCATTTCGTGATACACCAGTGTAGAGACAAATGCCGTATCTTTCGGCCGGTTTGCTACCAATTTTGAAATCGCCAGGTCGTGTACCTCGAGGCACAAGCTGTAATGCCGTTTGTGTTTTCATTCTTCACGGGCAGGAGTCGGTCCTGCCACCCTTTTCGGCAGAATCGCCGTTTCCGGACCCACGCCCTGCGCGTAGTAACCGTGCGTTGCGTGAAAGTGCGAGCCTTCACCAATGGCCCCGTCTATCTTGTCTGCCAGTTCCGGCGAATTCTTCGGATAGATGTCAGTTTCCATCGACATCAAGAGCTTTGCCGGGGCATCCGAAAATTGACCTAGAATCGCCTGACTGCCAATAATGATGAACTCATCGTCGTCGACAATTTCACCGCTCGCGCGAATCACATGTTCAAGCTCTGAACGCTGCATAGATTCTCTCGCGTTCCTGGTCAGTGAGAATGCCAGCAAATGGCGAAGATGATCTGAGCCGCGTCGATTCTTCATTCATGCTCGTAATCATCTCGGCAATCTCTGGCCACGGTTGATCAAGAACTTCACGCCACTCCTGCAAATAACCCCGCTTCAAGCCAGTCGACTTTTTTTCCCAACGCGCGAGGTTTTGCTTTGCAATGTTGAGCAGGTCCGGATCGCGCGATATCTTTTGGCGATTTTGCAATGCATGGCCAGACTTCGCGCATCGAGAATGCGATGGTCGGAATATCTGTGCCCGCCCTCGCCTGCTGCAGGCACCCACCGCCTCACACTCTTGAATCCCGCATCATGCTTGCGTTTGCGATACGCACGCATTCTTTCAGCAGCCGTCAATGGTTTCGCTTTTCTCGGCCGGCCACGCTTATTTGGCGTACTTTTCATTGAATTGTTGTAACGCGTTACAATAATTCAATGCAACCGCCGGGAGAACACCGTCTGAGTACAGCACGCTCCGAACTGGTGCTTCGAGCCCAATTTGGCACTTACTTGCCGTAATCTATCTAATGTCCCGGCAGTCGCAGCCGTCACTGTACTCTTCGCGTTACGGACCAACGATTTATGGCGGCAGAGCACTGCTTGGGACCGGCAAAGTCAAGCGTCAGCTTTGGGTCCGTTTGACAACAATGGCGGAATATCCTCAAGATGATCGACCCCGTTGAGCGGCTGCGCGTCCCTGCGGGGCCAACCCTGCGAGGTCCGAAAGTTCAACTCCTAAAGGCAAGTTTTCGTTTCCTACACCAGCAAGAGGGTCTGCATGTATACCCAAGAGCAATACCGCGGTTTAACCAGCACTGTGATCAGCAGGGCAACGCTTCTTGTGATCGGCGCCGCAGTAACATTCATTCCCGGCTGGACTGCTCAAGGCCAAACCAACTCAGAGTTGTCGTTGAGCATCCAACAATCGAATACGCCCGACTCGCACACACACATGTCGGAGGCACTCCGGTCTACCGTAAAGAAGGTTGTCGTATTACCGGGCCCGAGTCCTGCAAACCGGGCAATCACCGGCAGCTACGAGAAAGATACGCCAGGTCTGGTAGGAGGAACGTATGAAGGTTCAAAAATTGGAAACGTTTCGAAAGAAGTTGGGGGTGTCGCCGTCAATATCCCGATTCCAATATTGGCAATTCCTGGTGCGATTGTCGGCGGAATATCAGGGACAACCAAACGCGAGATTCAGGAGTTTCGGGATGCACTAACAGAGCATCTTGCTCAGGCGGCAAACCAGCCGCTGACCAACGACAAGCTGGCATTGGGTGTTTACGGGAGTCTGCGGAACGTATCCGGCCTCGATTCAAAATTGTTTGCGTCAACCACACCGATTCCAGACGATACAGACGCGATTCTGTATGTAAGTGTCAAAGACATAACAATCGAAGTTCAGGGCAAGGAGGCAATCTTGACCACCTCGGCAGGGTGACACTACGCCGCTTGAGTGACGGAAACGACTTGTACGATAGGTGATCCAATATCAGGACAGAGATACATTAAGTAACTGGACCGAAAACGAGAATGCACTATGGCATGACTATGCCAACTTCGCGCATCATTATCTTGGGCGTGAAATTTCTGCTGAGGTTTTCGACAGGATTGAGCTCCGGCACGAGTTGCGACCGAAGGAATCGGACACAGTAGCTCGAGTAAAGAAGAACGACTGGCAAGGCGTCAGCCGATCAACAAGCCCGACCCTTGCGTGGGAACTAACTTTGCTTGGCGACGATTCGTATGGTTCGTGGACCAGTACGATCGATGAATCAGACATTTACTACGATGTAGAAATATATGATATGCATCGGCTCGTTTATGCGGAGGAACAGGTTCAGAACCCCCTTCACACGCTCGTCTTTGAAATCGACGCATGCAAAACATACCGATGGTCTGTGCGGCCGGCTTATCACCTTGGCAGCGACATCAGATTTGGCGAGTGGATGAGGTTCAACTCGGATACCGATACCGACACTGGTACCGGAAAGGGAGGCGTCGGTAGAAAAGCGTCGGAAGCGCCGGCCTATATCCAGGATTTTGCGTTGCTGAAAATCAAGTGTGGTCGCAGGTAACGGCGTCGGCGACTAGTGGCAAGTAGAATGGGTTGCTTAGCAACATCAATCGAGTTCTTGCGCATTACAAGCGTTAGCTGGCAGCGAGAAAAACTGCAACTCACCAAGCTCGCCTTCAAGTGTCTCAAGGGGCTGGGAAGCATTACTCTTGACTTTCTCAACCCATTGGTTCGCCTCGGTCATGTACTGATCGTAGTGTTGCTTGCGCGAGAGTTCCGTGAGCACTGCAGGTTCGGTATCGTCGCGGTCAAGCGCAGCATCCAGAGAGAATGTCTGCAACGTAATTGAAACGTGCTTGTATGTCCACGTTCCGCTGCACAAATCAAAATCGTACAAAGCTAGAAACAAGTGACCGTAACGGGCAATGAATAATATGGCGTCAACTACATAATTTGCTTCTGCCTCGTCCATGACCCAATGCAGACCCACGCGGCACCAGCCCGGTTTCATGCCGCAGTAGCCGTGCTGCACGACGTCACGATAGCGCTCTGAAGTATCGTGATCGATGTCCAAAAGCCTGTGACCATACGGTCCGGCACAGGAGCACCCTGCCCTGGACTGAATGCCAAACAAATCATTCAACAATGCGGTCACAAATTTGTGGTGTAGGTAACTACCGTTCGGGCTCTTGATATTAAATGAGATGATGCCGACACGCTGTGCAGGATCCGGGTTTCCGAGTATTTCGATATTGTCATTATCTGCCCATTTGCTGAACGCGCGTTCGGTCAATTCGTGCTCTCGTTCACCAATGCGCTTCACGCCAACCCGGTCTTTGATCTGAAACACAAGGCCGGCCTTAAGCGTCTGCAACACGCCTGGCGTGCCCGCTTTTTCTCGTTCTTCGATATTGCTGATAAAGTCCTGGCTATCGATACCAACATAGTCGACCGTCCCGCCGGCACTGACACTGGGCGGGAGTTCACGGTGATAGATTCGCTGATTGAAAATCAGAACGCCGCTCGAACCAGGACCACCAAGAAACTTATGAGGCGATACGAAAATGGCATCGATTGACGGATCCTCGTCGCTAATCGGCTCAGGGTTCATATCAATTTCAACATAAGGAGCACAGGCGGCGTAATCAAAGCACGCGATTGCATCGTGCGCATGCAACAGACTTGCAATGCTACGTACATCGGAACGCATGCCTGTTACATTCGACGCCGCCGAAAAAGATCCGATGCGAAGGCGGTGCTGATAGGCGGGATCCAGTAGAAGCTCCTCAAGGTGATTCAAATCGATATTACCGCTTGGATCCATTTGCACTTCGATTGTTGTCGCCAGCGATTCCCGCCAGGAAATCTCATTCGAGTGATGTTCGTATGGACCAATAAAAACGACCGGTTGCCGCTTATTAAAGATCTCTTCAATGTTCTCGCGAGATACAGTCGCTTCAGGCTCCGCGAGCATCTCGTAGATATTCTTGCGTGTAGCTGGTGGCAGTGCGACACCTATGAGTTGCTGTAACTTGTCAATGGCTCCGGTAGCGCCTGTACCACAGGCAATAATGCGACCGTTCGGACCCGCGTTTACTGACTTCTTGATACTTTCTTCCGCCTCATGCAGGAGTTGACTCATGCTACGCCCGCTAATGTCGTCTTCAGTATGCGTATTGGCGTAGATTCTCTGCAAACTTTGCAAATATAATTCGACGAACTTCAGGCAGCGCCCGGATGCGGTGTAGTCACAGTAAGTCATCAACCGCTCGCCGAAGGGGGTTTCGAAGGTCGAGTCGACACCAACGATCTGTTGTCGCAGATATGCTGGATCCAAAGGTTTATTGTTCATTTGATTGTCTTCGCTTCATTCGGTCTAACCAAAGTGCGCAGTCAATAATCGTACCGTGAACTGCGATCGGGCAATGATTCCCGGCCTGTGGCGGCAAATTCCTGTTTTTCGCATAAGTGTGCGAATTTTCCAAGTCTTATCATTCGAGATCTTCTTGTGAAATTCACGTCTTTAAAACTCTGTTATTACCGTCACACCGGTCGTATTGAATTCATTCATCGACGTAAGCACCGTGATCGATTCTTCGAGATTGATTGTCTCTCCGATCAGTCTTTCTGGTGACAACTTCCCGGCATTGATCATCTCTATCATCTCAACATAGCGATGCGCCTGCATCCCGTGACTGCCAAGAATTTCCAATTCATTGGCCAGCACCTTATCCATGGGTACTTTGGGCCTGCTGCTTTCAGCGACCATCAATCCAACTTGAATATGCTTGCCACGCTTTCTCAGGCTATCGATTGAATTGAAACAGACTTCCGCGTTGCCTATGGCATCTACTGAAACGTGTGCACCGCCACCTGTCAGGTCCCGTATAGCATCAGCAACGTTGGCCGCTGAATTGGCATTGACACTGGCCACCGCACCGAACTGACGGGCCAGCGCCAGTTTTTCATCGGAGATATCGACAGCAACAACGTTTGCATCTAGCGCAGTGGAAATCATAATCGCGGATAAACCCACACCACCACAACCATGAATGGCAACCCACTGACCGGCGGATACCCTGCCCTGATCCACTATTGCCCGAAATGATGTCGCAAACCGGCAACCCAGACTCGCGGCCGTCATAAAATTCATCTCCGGCGGTAAGCGCACAAGATTAATGTCGGCGTAGTGAATCGTGACGTATTCGGCAAATGACCCCCAATGAGTGAAGCCCGGTTGAAACTGATGATTGCAAACTTGATGGTTTCCCGAACGACATTCAGGACACTTACCGCATCCGCCAACAAACGGTACCGTAACTCGGTCACCTATCTTCCATTTGGTGACTTCCTGGCCCACTGCCTCAACAATGCCTGCCAGTTCATGACCAGGAACATGTGGTAATTTAATATCCGGATCGTGCCCTTGCCACCCGTGCCAGTCACTCCGGCAAACACCGCTTGCCATGACCTTCAGCACCACACCATCGGTACCGGGCGTTGGGTCCGTTACCTGCTCAATGTCAGGCCGCGCCGAAAAGGCCCTGTATATTACGGCTTTCATTCGACCAATCTCTCACAGGTATGGCAGCGACTGCTAGCTGCTGCTATGTGATGCATCGTTGGTGGAGCTGTTAGTGGCGGACTCTTGCGGGAGCAAATTCTGCATGGTGCTGCGATATGGTCCGTGGACGGTCCCTGATTAATTATTGAAAACAATCAGTTAACACCCAGGAGCCGGCTTCGGGAGGCAAGGGCCGGAAGTTCGCACCAGGGAGCGCAAAGCGCGACGACAGACGCACAATGTCCGCCCGCAGGGCAAGGCCCAAAGGCCATCAATTCTTGTTGCGGATGTGTTTCGGTTGCCTGGGTGCCACCTAAGACATTTAAGTACCTACGTCATTAATTTCCAGACAAAAATAACCGGATATTTATATCTAGTCTTTTATGTCGTATAATACTTGAAGGACAAAGGATCAGTAGCTCATGAGTGATGCCAGTGCCGATTGGAATTTCTTCAGTAACTATGCCCACGTTCTCGTTTGTCTTGCCGAGAACCCGGACGCCCGACTGCGCGATGTTGCGGAGCGCGTCGGCATTACCGAGCGCACGGCGCTTCGTTTGGTCACGCAACTCGAACAAGCAGGCATTCTCTCGCGCGTGAAAGAAGGGCGACGCAACAGTTACATCATCGAGCCGAACGAGCGGCTGCGCCACCCGATCGAGGCGCACTGCACAGTTGGTGAATTACTGGAAACAATACTCAGCCCAGCCGATTTCAAAATGCTGGCGCAGCGTTTTACGGGCAAGAAACGCCGCTCGAAAAAACGAACCGCGGTGAGAGATACGTGAAACCTTCGGCTCACCGAAAACGATTAACGTCACCCGCCGACAAGGAATTGCCGGAAGGACCCTCCAGGTTTTGGCTGACAGTCATCACGCTACTTAACACGATCATCTTTGCAAATCTTACTGACGCAATTTAGGGCTCCGAATAATGATGAGTCGGCGCTTCGCACTGCGGAGTTGACGCTATGGACTTAACCGCTCACTGGGTCGGCATCACGGCAATTGTCGTGTTCGTCCTGTCGTACTCTTTAGTAATTGCCGAGGAATTCACGCACCTAAGGAAGTCTGTACCTGTCATCCTCGGCGCCGGGATTATCTGGGCACTCATCGCCCAGCAGTACATGAGCGGCATGACCCATGAGACGGAGGAGGCAGTTGAGCACTTCCTGGTCGAGTTCGGTGAGCTGTTCTTGTTCCTGTTATGCGCCATGACGTACGTCAACTCGATGAGTGAGCGGCGTGTATTTGATGCACTCCGGTCATGGCTCGTGGGCCGCGGTTTCAACTACCGGCAGCTATTTTGGATCACGGGAATCATCAGTTTTTTCCTGTCGCCGATGATTGACAATCTCACTACCGCACTTGTGATGTGCGCGGTGGTACTGGCAGTCGGCCGGAACAATGCACGCTTTATCGGCATCGCGTGCGTCAACATTGTGGTGGCCGCGAACGCTGGTGGGGCATTCAGCCCGTTTGGTGACATTACAACCCTGATGGTCTGGCAAAAGGGCATCATCGATTTTTCGACGTTTTTCGCGCTTTTCATCCCATCCGTTGTGAACTACGCAATCCCCGCGACGATCATGTCGCTAGCGGTGGAGAAAGATCGTCCAAGCGTGGGTGACGAGAAAGTGCGCATGAAGCGGGGCGCTAAGCGCATTATATTTCTCTTTGGGTGCACCATCGTCACGGCGGTTTCCTTTCATAATTATCTGCACCTGCCTCCGTTCCTGGGCATGATGACTGGCCTGGCCTACCTCAAGATCTTTGGCCATTACCTGGCCACCACCCACGTGCCAATGCCTGCCGATACGGCGGCATACGGTGAAGTCGGTGACGTACAAGCCTTCGACAGCTTCCGTGCTGTGGCGAGAGCCGAGTGGGACACACTGCTGTTCTTTTTTGGCGTGATTATGTGTGTCGGTGGTTTGGGCTTCATCGGGTATCTCGATCTGCTGTCGACCTATATGTATGTCGAGATGGGGCCGACAATTGCCAATTCGTTGGTGGGGATACTCTCGGCCATCGTCGACAATATTCCCGTCATGGTCGCCGTGCTGCAGATGAATCCAGAAATGGACGTCACTCAATGGTTGCTCGTCACGCTCACCGCCGGCGTCGGCGGCAGCATGCTGTCAATCGGTTCGGCAGCCGGTGTTGCACTCATGGGTCAGGCTCGCGGCCTGTATACGTTCTTCGGTCACCTGAAGTGGATGCCGGTCATTGCGCTCGGTTACGCCGCGAGCATCTGGGTTCATCTCATCGTCAACGGCCGGTACGACGGCATCATGCCATGACACTTTTGGCTGCCATTGCTGACATATGCGCGCCTTGTGCTGCAGTGATTGGCCAAATCCGCCGTGCCGATCGTCGCGGACCGATCAGGCGACTGTGATTTCAGCGCAACAGGCTCTTCAACAGTTGCGAGACGGCAATCGCCGTTTCGTCTCGGACAATTCCAGCCTCAGCAAACTCACACACCGCACAAGTCGCGATGAAATGGTCGCAGGGCAGGCGCCATTCGCCATAGTGCTCGGTTGCTCGGATTCCCGGGTGCCGACGGAAATCATCTTCGATCAAGGCTTGGGTGACTTATTCGTCATCCGCGTAGCGGGCAATATCGTTGCATCGTCTCAAATGGGCAGCGTCGAGTTCGCGGCCGAGCGTTTTGGTACGCGCTTGGTCGTGGTACTGGGACACTCTCACTGCAGCGCCGTTTTGACTGCCATTGAAGAGCTTGAACGCGCGGCAGACAGTCGCTCGCCGAACCTCGCCGCGATAGTGGATTTTATCCGGCCATCCGTGCAAGGGCTGTTGCAGTCAGAAAATCGACCATTGCCCGACGATCTGATGAGGCAGGCCATTCGGGAGAACGTCCGCGCCTCGGTAAACCATCTGAGATTTCGCTCGAACATCCTAAAGCGAATGATCCGAAAAAACGGCCTTATTGTCGTCGGCGCAGAGTATTCAATAGCGACCGGGGTTGTCTGTTTCTTTGAGGTGGCTTAGGGAACTTCTCGAAGATTCAGTGCCTTGACCCTACAGCGATTCAATATCACGCTGAAACCTGGCTAAGAGTTTCGCCGATGGCATTGAATATGCCTGTATCCAGCGTTCGTGAATTCTTTGCACAGGACTGACATCGAGGTAGTTCCATCGGCAGCGCCCCTCCTTTTTCGTGATAATCAGGCGCGCCTTCTCGAGTACCCGGAGGTGCTGCATAACCGTTGTTCTGTCCAGGCTCGGCAGGCGTTTGTCGATTTCGCCAGTCGTCATCGGTCCATCGCGCAGCAGATCCAGAATCTTCCTGCGATCCGCACCAGCCAGCGCTTTGAAGACCAGGTCGTCCTGATCATCGTGGCCGTCGCCCTTTTTTCTGCCTATGGCCATTGACAAATAGGTTATATTTTTATAACGTATTTGTCAAGCGGGCGAGATCGATGCTTCAGGTGGCGCAACTCGCCGGATAGGAGGCAGAAAAATGTCCAGGAATTACACGGTACAGACGAAAATCCTGCGACCGGTTGCAGACGTGTTCGAGGCAATCGTGTCCAGTGACAGGTTGAAGCATTACTTCGTAAACGGCGCAAGCGGCGATCTGGTTGAAGGCGAAAGGGTTGCCTGGCAATGGGATCATTACGGTGAAAACACTATCGTCGTCAGAAAAATTATTAAAAACGAATTAATAGAACTGGCACTTGATTCGAAGGAATGGGAAAAGACGCAGAACGAGGCATACGAAGTGCTGGTGATTTTCGAGTTCGAGGAACTGGAGGACGGCACGATGTTGAGCATCAGCGAACAAGGCTGGAAGACCGATGCAGACGGTATCAAGGGATCGCTTGACAACTGTGGCGGTTGGACCCACATGGCTATGTGTCTCAAAGCGTATATCGAACACGGCATCGATCTGCGCTAACCGCTTGCAATCCACTACTACCAAATTACAGGCGAACAGTCAGGTAAACAGATATTCGCACTCCCTGATTGGCTCATTCATTCTGTTGCGGTCATCGGTCGGATCGTTCGACCGGTGACCATTCTTCCCGATTGCCAGGCAATCGGGCCTGCCTTCATTCCGTTTGAATCTGTACTTCTTCCGCAAGCAAAGATACCGGCGGCAAGGCAAGTGAACCCGTTACCGTCGTACCCTTTGCTTTGATCAGACTGCCATCT
>PVMK01124518.1_pt1 | contig 11740 bp, 17 predicted proteins | sample 1853481 | NCBI WGS metagenome assembly PVMK01 (sample SAMN08533507, study PRJNA380276) | Marine sediment metagenome, whole genome shotgun sequencing project. | reverse complement strand
ATAATCGTTCACAACGAAATGGTTGTTGAATTTCCTGATAGAAAAGAAAAACAAATTTCCAGTATGCTGAATGAGGGTATTCCTTATGGTGATTCTGCTATGGCAAGAGCAGTTTCCTTGCCACCGGCTATTGCCGTAAAACTAATCTTGGACGGGAAAATTACAAGTAAAGGAGTCTGTATACCATCGACAAAGGAAATGTACGAACCCATTTTGGAAGAAATGGAAACTTTTGGCTTTTCATTTAAAAAGGAAACAATTGTCATATAAGTTTGTATGCGTATAAAAATAATCAAGATCTATTACGAAGTGTATAAGTGGTTGAGTAGTAGATTGTATTAATTTTTCGATTATTTAATTTGAGACACACAATTGAAAATTGCGGGGGAATTATATTTCATCGGCTTGATAGTTAGCATCAAATTGTGCATATTTGTACATACTAATTGATGAGGATAAAATGAGAACAACATTAAATATAAAAGATGATATTCTGGAAAAGGCAGCAAGACTAACAGGGATAAAAGAAAAAACCAGTCTTGTAAATAAGGGTCTCGAAGCATTGATTGCCTTAGAAAGCAGTAAAAGATTAGCCAAACTTGGCGGAACAGAAAAAGATTTAAAAAAGATAAAAAGAAGAAGACCCTCATAATGGTTCTTATTGATACTTCTGTTTGGGTAAATCATTTTAATAGAAAAGATATAAAACTTTCAAGACTACTCGAAGAGGGAAAAGTCGTAATTCACACTTTCATAATTGGTGAGCTATCCTGCGGCAAGATTAAAAATAGAACTGAAATTATTGCTCTTCTACAAAATTTACCTAAAACTTCCATTCTAAACTTAGATGAATTTTTAGTATTTATCGAAAACAATAAGTTAGTGGGCAAAGGAATTGGATTTGTAGATATACACTTATTAGGCTCTTCTACATTAACGGGAAGTAAACTTTTCACTTATGACAAAAAGCTAATTGAGGCAGCTAAATCTTTAGGGATAAATTATTAAAAAATTTTATTTGGAAATCCCCTAATCCCATTTATTCGTAAACAATAACACCTTCAGACTAATTATGTCAAAGTTTTAAGAAGAAATTAATAAACTCTATCTTACCTTTTAAAAGAAAGTCCCTCATATCAAAATCCAAACAGAATTGCTGCAAGTCCCACCGCAAACCCGACTAAGACATTAATTACCTTCAACACAATAAATCCTTTTCGTGAAAAGGCAATCAGCGGTAAAGCACCATGACCATCCTGCGCAATAGAGCTTGCCAGCAATATTCCGAATGGAATTGTACCGCTTGCAAATAAAGTAACGATAATCAAATGCGGTCCCGATTCAGGAATGAAACCTATTAACACCGCTATAATAAGTACTGTTATTGTGTTGGCTTCAATCCATCTATCAAGATTGATATAACTCTCTAATAAATGAATTGCTAACAGCGCACCAAACGTCCAGAGAAATATTCTAAGCAGATGTTTTTTAAGTACGTGTTCCCACAAATGCTTTTCCAAAAAGTGATCGGGGACAGTGAGCACGACAAACAATCCAAATAAAGTACCAGCTAACAAAGTTATCCTTACCCAGTTCCATTCATAGGGTTCAATCGTACCTAATAATATTAACGTAAGGAATAAACCCAATACACTTAATAATAATACCCTTTCAATAGTTATTTCCTTTAGTTGTTTTAAGATGTAACCTTTGGGATAATGATCACCTAATTCATCTTCGTGCAGTTGTAAAGGATGCCCAAGCTTTTCTAATAATTTCTCCTGTTTTGTATAAATTTTATCAACTAAATATCCGGCAGCAAAACCAACGACGGATAAGATAGCAATTAATAGTAAAGCTTTTAGTGGAAAAAGCGAGAGCATAATATAAGCTTCGTCACCGCTGGTTGCTATCATAGTTGCTACAAGTGCACCGAAACTCACTACCCCGTGTGAGTAGAGAGAAACAATCGTAAATGCACCAAGGCAGCCGGGAATTGCACCTAAAGTTATCCCAAGTGCATATTGCCCGAATTTGGTTTTCTTTAATTTGTTTTGCCAGCTTCCTTGCGTTTGTACGTTGATGTACTCAATTAACAACATCATTATAAACACAAAACTGGTTATAAGGACTGTATGTTTTATTATTTCAAAAATCATAAACCCATTTATTTTTACTTATAATATTGAATATACCCAAATTAGTTATTATTGATATTCCTTCTCCGTCATCCTCAACCTGTCATCCGTCAGGCAGGCTCGATTCAGGATCTTTTTTTATCGATGAGATTCTGATCCCGACAAGCCGGGACAGAATGACAATTTCAATTTATTATTTCAATGGAAAATTTGACACTAATCAAAATTACATAGAATCGTAATCTAATTACTTATTATATTTGATGGCAAAGTATTTGAAATAATTTTTTTTTATGGCTCACAATCATTCACATTCATCTACGGGAATAAGACTTCTTATTACAGTTTTTTTGAATCTGGTAATTACTGTAGCAGAAATTATTGGCGGAATCATTTCCGGCAGTCTTGCATTAATTTCGGATGCCCTGCATAATTTTAGTGATGCTATTTCGGTTATAATCAGTTACATAGCAATAAGGTTAAAAGAAAGAGACAGTTCTTCAAAGCATACATTTGGTTTTAAACGTGCTGAAATTCTTGCTGCTGTTATAAACTCATCGGTGTTGGTTATAATTTCAATTTATCTTTTTTACGAAGCGATACTGAGATTCCAAAATCCCGAACCAATTAAAGGGGTGTTGATGACGGTTGTTGCATCTATAGGATTAGTCGCAAACATTGCCGGAACATTATTACTAAAGCGGGATGCTAAGACGAGCATAAATATCAGGTCATCTTATTTTCATCTTCTTAGCGATGCCGTTTCTTCCGTAGCTGTAATAATCGGCGGTTTGGCAATTACGTTTTGGAATATGTACTGGTTCGATCCTCTATTAACAATTTTAATTGCCGTATACATTACACGAGAAAGTTTTAAAATTTTATCGGATGCAATTCACGTATTGATGGAGGGCGCGCCACCGGATATCTCGATTACAGAAATACAATCCGAAGTAGAAAAATTGGAGGAAGTAGAGAACATCCACCACGTACATATCTGGATGGTCGGAGAAAACGATGTTCATCTTGAAGCTCACATTAATGTTGCGGATATGATGATAAGTAAAAGCAATATTTTGTGTGAGCAGATTGAGGTATTATTAAAAACTAAATTTGGTATAAATCACATTACTCTTCAGTTTGAATGCGAGCAGTGTAAAGATGTAGGATTAGTTGTGAATGGAAAACACTAGCGTAATTCGTGGCTAATAATTATAACCCTCCCCCATTAACCTAACACAAAACGGTTCGCTTACTCCTTTTAGTTTTATTTGTTTCTGTGGAGCGTTGTTGCTTTCGCTCAGAAATTTGTAAGCATAATCGGAGATAATAAAATTATTATTCAGTTCTTTCGTGGCTGATTCAAGTCGTGCTGCAACATTAACCGGAAAGCCCATTACCGTGTATGGATTATAATCTTTAACCCCGGTTTTACCAACAATAACTTTTCCTGAGTGTAAACCAATGCCAACATCAATTTTATGATCAAAGTATTTTGTAATGTAGTTTTCATTCAGCCCGATAAGCGAATCAAGAATTTGTTTGCCTGCAGTATAGGCATTGTTAACCGCTTCTTTAATTGGTTCATCAAAACCGAAAGACCGCATAAAACCGTCACCGGTAACTCAATTATTTTTCCCTTATGCTCAACTATCACATCACTGAACATAATGTTTAGCCGTCTTAATATATGTATCACATCAAACGGAAGATGCTGTTCTATAAACGGTGTGAAGTTTCGTATATCCAAAAAGAAAAGCGCCATCGGTTTTTCATCGCCGACAGTCTGTATATTCTCAGCAGTCGCTTCCGTAAACATAAAGATCGAGATCCGTTTCGTCTCTTATTATTCTCTGAATTTTAACACCGTTATTCATAACTTTCGTTTGGCAGGCGAGACGAACATTCTCAGGAATTTCTTTTTCATGCGTAAATTTAGTTCTGCTTCGTTTGGATGAGAAAGATGCTCTCCACCTTCCTGCACAACTACCCTGCAGGTTGAGCATCTTGCTTTCCCGCCACAGGCATGGTAATGCGGAATGCCTGCTTCTAAAGATGCCTGAAGAATTGTTTGTTCTTCTTTTATCTCAATAATTTTTTCGTTTATTAATTCAATTTTGAATGGCATAATCTACAATACTAATTAGTATAGAAGTTTCAGAGTTATAATTTATTTACTGATTTTCTATTATCTCGTTATAGAATAGAGTAAACTCTTTTTCAATTTCATTGCGGACTCTTTTATAAACGGCAAGAACTTCCTGTTCTGTTCCTGTTGCATCTGCAGGATCATCAAATGGAATATGAAGTTGATGTTTAACATGTCCTGTAAATATAGGACACACTTCCTTTGCATTGTCGCAAACTGTTATAACATAATCAAAAGATTGATCTACAAATTCATCAACGTCTTGCGGATATTGAGAGCTGATATCAATACCAACTTCATCCATAACTATAACAGAATAAGGATTTACTTTTTCCGCCGGTATTGTTCCGGCAGAAAATACTTTAAGTTCACTATCAAATGATTTCAGGAACCCCTCTGCCATCTGGCTGCGACAGGAATTGCCGGTACATAAAATTAATATCTTTTTCATAATATTCCATTAATGGAACACGGATAATACTGATCTGATGAATAAGCGCTGGTATAAATCCGTGTTGATCATTACCATCCGTGTTATCTGTATTCTATTTATTTATAGCCAACTACTGTTATGCTGAAGATTCCAATTTTATTCTCTTTAAAGATATTCATTTCTTCTTCACTTAGATAATTTTTTAGAACATCATCAGGAAGTTCAATCACTTTCGTCTTTTTTACTTCGACATTTTTAAAGCCAGCATTATTAATGATCTCTAAATAATCAGCCTGTTGAATCGCACCAGAAACACAGCCAGCATACATTTCTGCTGATTTTTTTAACTCAGCCGGAAGTTCGCCTTTAAGTACTATATCCGATACACAAAAATGTCCGCCGGGTTTAATTATGCGATACATTTCTGCAAATGCTTTTTCTTTATCCGGCACAAGATTGAGAACGCAGTTACTAACCACAACATCTGCCGTATCATTTTCCAAAGGCATATTTTCAATCTCACCAAGATGGAATTCAACATTTTCGTATCCGAGTTTCCCGTTGTTGTCGTTTGCTTTGTCAATCATTTCCTGTGTAAAATCAAGCCCGATGACTTTTCCCGACTCACCAACCAGAGCCCTGGAAACAAATACATCATTCCCTGCTCCCGATCCAAGATCAATTACAGTATCTCCTTCTTCTATACCTGCGAGTTCAGTTGGAAGCCCGCAGCCCAAACCTAAGTCGGCATCAGCCACATAACCCTTAAGGTTGGTATAATCATCCTGCATAATTGTATAATCAACAACTTTATCAGTAGGTCCGCAGCACGAGGTAGGACCACAACACGAGGAATTCTTTTCTGCGATCTCCCCATATTTTTCTTTTACCATTTGTTTTAATTTTTCGTTGGTTTCCATTTTTAACTCCTAATAAATTTGTCACACTGAGCTTGTCGAAGTGGGACAAAACATTAAATTAATTAAGTGGGTCATCCTTCGACTGGCTCAGGATGACAGTTTTCTAACATTTACATACTTGTGAAAATAATTTGTTTAATTCTTCTTTTGCTTTCTCTAAAACTTTTGGATTTGTGCAATAACAAATTTTAGGTCCTTCAATTTCTCCGTGAATCAGTCCAACTCTTTTTAATTCTTTTAAATGCTGTGATACAGTTGATTGAGAAAGTGGAAGCAAATCAACAATACTCCCAACCATGCATGATTTAAGCTCATTCAAAATTTTGAGTATTTTTATTCTAGCCGGATGAGAAAGTGCTTTTGCAATTTCTGCTAATTCAATATCGATTTTGCTAAATTCTTCAGTTTTTGATAATGCCATTTTTATTTCCTTTATCGTTCATCGTAAATATACGATGAATATATTTTAAAGTCAAGCCTTCTTAATCTTTCTTGATAACAAATATTTCAATGTCATTTTTGTTTTGATAAATGATGCTGGTGAAATATCTTTAAAGAGTAAAAACAGGCAAAAAATTGAGCAAACAGAACACAAATATCTTAATTAATTATTTGGTAATTATTTGGGCAGCACTTGCAGGATATTTTGCTTTTACTGATCTTCAGATCTCAATGTCCGTTGTTAATCAAAATTCTGGTTGGGCAATCTTTTTAGAAAATTTTGGTGAAATCCCCGGGCTTTTGGTTTTATACTTCAGTACCCAAATATATTTGGCCAAATATTCTTCTGATTCCAGGTTGAGACTACTTCTTTTTTCTTTAATTCTTTTTCTAGCAGCTTCCTTTCTTTCAGGTTATTTAGTAATAGTTATTTACGAAGGTATCTTTGGTAGTTACGCGTTTCTTCAGGAATATAAAATTATTATCGGCCTTGCTATCATGATTATTAATTTTTTACTATACATTTTTTTAAGAAATCTTAAAATTCCAAATTCTTTAAATGAGTTTTCAACAGCAACTGTTTTACTCGGTATATTTGGTTACCTATTCATTGTTCAACCGATTAAACATCTATGGGGAAGAGTCAGGTTTAGAGATCTTGATGAACTTTACTCTAACTTTACAGAGTGGTTCATCCCAAACGGAATAAATGGAAATCAGTCCTTCACTTCTGGACACGCAGCAATGGGCTGGATGATACTTCCGCTTTTGCTACTTGTTGTAAACAAAAGTAAAAACATTAAAATCTTGTTTCTTATTTTAATAGTTTTCTGGGGATTAGCAGTAAGTTTAAGCAGAGTAGTTATTGGGGCGCATTATGCTTCGGATGCATTGTTTGGTGCATTTATAATCGTAATTGTTTTCTTGCTGCTTATTAAATACTTGCAAAACTATTTTACTCCTTCACAGAAATCGGAATAATATACTTATCGGAGAATGGTGAATTATATTTCAATCCTATTTTTTCATAAACAACTTTGGGAATTCCGATATCTGCAAGCATTATCTCACCGCACTTATCAGGATAAAGTCCAGTTTTAGGAAGAGCCAAAGTTAATGTTATCTCAGGCTTTACAAATTCTCCGGGGTTCTCACCAGATGTTGCTAAAAGTCCGGTTGGAATATCTAAAGAAATTGTTGGGATTTCATTTTCATTAATGAATTTAATCATTTCCAAAACTTTTCCTCTCGGTGACAGAAATTAAAGAATATCCGATTATTGCATCAACTATAATATCAGGATTTACATCATTCACTTTTTCAATCGGAATAATCTGTCCACCTGCTTTCCTAAAAATTCCCAATTGATATGCAGGAATGTCCTGCATCTTTTCTTCATTATTTAAAATTACGACTGGTTCATAACCGTGGTTCAGTAGATGTCTTGCTGCACAAATCCCCCCACCGCCGTTTCCACCTGTACCAGCAAAAATTGAAACTTTCTTACCAAGTGATTTCTCCTTAATTAAGTCAACAACGATTAATGCAAGATTTCTTCCAGCGTTTTCCATCATCTGATACAAATTAGGACCGGTTTCTTCAACCGCAATCCTATCCACTTCCATCATCTGTTCTTTGGTTACCGCAGGGATTGTTAATCCACCTTTAGTTACAAAATTTTTTATCATTGGCGGTGTAATTTATTTTCTATTTTTAATTTGTAAATAAGTACTCTGAATTATTTACACATTCCAACTTCATTTAAACATTCTTTAATTCGCTCAAAAGTTTCTTTTATATTATTATCCAAACCAATTGATATACGTACAAGACCTTCGCTCAATCCCATTGCTTGCTGCTCTTCTTCCGGTATTTCGGAAGAGGTGCTGTGTCCCGGTGAGCTGAACAATGTTTTAAAATAACCTAAACTCACAGCTAGATAACCAACTTTTTTATTCTGCATTTTCGCCATTAACTTATCAGCAGTTTCAATATCTCCGGCATCAATGGCAAGCATTCCGCCGAAACCAAATCCTTCGTTCATCAAATCGTTCATAAGGTTGTACCCATTATGGTCTGGTAAACCCGGATAGAAAACTTTACACCCAAGTTTTTTTAGTTCTTCTGCTAAAAACAATGCATTCTCACTATGTTTTTTAATTCTAATGTGAAGTGTATGTAAATTTTTAAGTATGCTTGCGGCTCTATAACTGTCCAGCACAGGACCTAATAGCATTGCTGCGCCTGAGTTTATATCCATAAGCTCAGCAATAAAATCCTGTGTTGAACAAACACAGCCGGCAACACAATCACTAGTTCCGTTAATAAATTTAGTTAGACTATGGATAACAATATGAGCTCCCAAATGAAGTGGTGTAATAGAAATTGGGCTGAATGTATTATCAACCATAAGCTTCAATTTATTTGTGTTAGCTATTTTACTGAGATTTGGAATATCAGCAACTTCAAGCAGCGGATTACTAACTGATTCGCAATAGATAATTTTTGTTTTATCCGTGATGGATGTTTTCACTGCTTCAAGATCAAGTATATCAACAAACTTTACTTTTATTCCCAACTTTGGCAAGAAGTTTTTAAACAGTGCATAAGTCCCCCCGTATATCGTTCTGCCTGAAATTATTTCGTCACCCGTATTACATATCTGAAAAATAGTTGTAGCAATTGCAGACATTCCTGAAGATGTTACAATTGCAGCCTCACTATCTTCCAGACGGGCGAGAGCATCCGCAAAGATTTTTATTTGTCGGATTCCAGTGCCGCGAATATAAAAAGCAGCCCTCAATTTCATGATCAAAAAGCTCTTTCATTTTTTCAGGACTAAGAAAGGTATAAGTTGATGAATCTGTTACTGATGGATTAACTCCACCATATTCACCAAAGACCAAATGGTCTTGTATTTCTTTACTTGGATCAAAGTGATGCATATTATTTCTCCTGATTTATTTTCAATCTAATTTTAATTTGGTTTTATATTTGAATGTTGACAGTATGAACGAAGTATTAATTTTATTCACACCTTTAATCCTCGTAAACTTTTCGAGGATGAATTTTTCATATTCCTGAATATTGTTAACTGCTATCTTTAACAGAAAATCGTTTTCACCTGTTACATGATAGCACTCCAGCACTTCATCAAATTTATTAATAGCTTTTATGAATACATCTATTGATGAAATCTGGTGATGAGAAAGAGATACGGCTACAAATGCGAAGGTATCTTTACCAATTTTTTGCGGATCAACAAATGCTGCGTACTTTTTAATTATGCCACTTTTCTCAAGACGCTTAACCCTTTCAAGCATTGCCGGTGGTGAAATGCCAATTTTTAATGCAAGCTGAACGTTTGTAATCCGCGCATCTTCTTGTAGTATGTTTAGAATTTTTTTGTCGGTTTCATCAAAATTCATTTAAATATTCACTCTTAAATTAGTGACTTAATTAATATAAGTAAGTATTATTTATTATTACTTAATAATATAAAGTATTATTAAGTATTCATCAAATTATAGTAAAGAAATGGTAATTATTGCCGAATATAAAATTATTCACAGCTCAGGCAAAAAAGTATTTGTCTGGAATGAAAAGAAAACCGATTTTACAGTATTGAATTCAACCAAATATTGAGAAACATTTAGATGATAAAATCAGATTTAAATAAAGAAAAGAATGCTGCGGCAGAAAAAGCTGTTGAGTTTATTAAAAGTGGAATGTTGGTCGGACTTGGAACCGGCTCAACTATAAAATTTATGATTGAAAGTTTAGCAGAAAAAGTAAAGAACGGACTAGACGTAAAAACCGTTTCTACATCAAACGCCACGAGCAAATTTGCAGAATCTCTTGGAATAGCTGTTTTAAGTATTAATGATGTTGAAGAAATTGATTTAACAATAGACGGTGCAGATGAAGTTGATCCAAACCTGAACGGAATTAAGGGCGGCGGAGGTGCTTTATTATATGAAAAAATAGTTGCATCTTCATCTAGAAAAAATATATGGGTGATTGATTCAACTAAACATGTTGAGCAGCTTGGAAGTTTTCCTCTACCGATTGAAGTAGTACCGTTTGGTGTTAATAAAACGTTTAATAAACTATCTTCATTTGGTTATAATCCTGAATTTAGATCTGCAAATGGAAAGAATTATGTAACTGATGGAAATCATTACATTATCGATCTTCATTTGAGTAAAATTGAAAAGCCAGATGAACTTAACAACAAGTTAATGCTGATTCCCGGCGTAGTTGAAACTGGTTTATTTTTGGAAATTTGTGATGTGTTGATAATAGGTGGTGGTGATGAATCCAAAATAATTTTTAAAAATGAAAAAAGACCGGTTAAATAATAATACCGGTCTTTTTCTTTCCCCCAATTATAAAATTATTTTCCTGCACCCATTTTTTTAATTTCTTTAGATACTTTTCTTGAGTTGTTAAATGCTAAGAAACCAAGCATTGCGAGAAAACCGATAACAATAAGTTCTGTCATACCCATAATTGTATTTACTCCTTTTTTTTAGCTGACTTAATGAATGCCCTGAATAATTTCAAGTTTGATGCCACCAGATTTGTCGTGACGTATCTTATAAAAAGTATATTTTGTCGCTAATTTGTATTACAAAAAATCCCTGCCGGTAATAATTACTCGGAAAATTTAACCCAATTTGTAAATAGTTTCAATAAAAATGGGTGCTAGCAAATAGCACCCATTTCATTGCAAGGATTATGAAAAACCTGTTTTTTACTTCAAAAGCACTAATTTCTTTGTAGAGACAAAGTTATTTGCCTTTATCTGGTAGAAGTAAACACCGCTGGACAGATTCTGCGCATTAAATGTTATTTCATAATTACCTGCAGATTTTGCTTCATTAACCAGCGTTTGAATGAATTCGCCCAACTGGTTGTAAACGGTTAATTCAACTGTACTATTTTCTGGAATGGAGAACTTAATTGTAGTACTTGGGTTGAACGGGTTGGGATAATTTTGGTCCAAAATATACTGAAGAATGGATGCCCCTTTTCTGCCAGTAATCCGTGCCCTGCATTTTACTTCTGCCCCCCATTCTTTTTCTTTAAGAATTTCTGTTGAGTTTTGTCTTCAACTTTAAGGTTGAATATCCTCCTCAAAACTCAAGATAGCTTCCTCCCTTGTTTTATATTTATCAAATAGTTTGTCTGTATTTGTGTTACTAAATAAAAATTCTCCTGCAATAGCTGGTTTTACTACTCTCAGTTTAACGCCTAGGTCAATCAGCAGCTTCGATGCCACTATAATCGCTCCAAAGAAAGTTGAGTCGATATAGTCACACTTGCTAAGATCAATTACTAATTTATTGTGACCGGAATCAATATCCTCCTTTGCTATTTGCCTAAATGCTGTTGCTTCATTTATAGTTGCGCGAGTTGGGTTAACCGATATAACAAAAACATCGCCGACACGAATTTTTTCAAAACCTTCCAAGAGAACTCCTAAATTTTATTATTGTTCTTATGCTAAAGTTAATTTGTCTCCTTCTCAATAACAAGCGATTATTGCTTATTAGTGAATAAACATCAAAATTATAATTTACCATCAGCTCCCTCCTAACCCTCTGTACCCCGGAGAGGATTCGAACCTCCGACCTACGGTTTAGGAAACCGTTGC
>PVMK01115235.1_pt1 | contig 11741 bp, 13 predicted proteins | sample 1853481 | NCBI WGS metagenome assembly PVMK01 (sample SAMN08533507, study PRJNA380276) | Marine sediment metagenome, whole genome shotgun sequencing project. | reverse complement strand
CGAATAAAACAGCACAGCTAAGCATTCTTAGAAAGATATTAGATAAAAATTTATCAGTTAGAAAAGTAGAACAGCTTGTTAAAGAATTTTATGTAACTCCTAAGAGCGAAACTGTTAAAAAATCCTTTACAATCTCTCCTAATTCGGCTTCGGCTAACTTGAATGATGTTGAAGATAAATTGAGAAAAATTTTCGGTACCAAAGTTTCGTGCAAACAACGAAAGAACGGCGGCGGGGAAATTATAATCGAGTATTATTCATCAACCGAACTTGAGAGGTTATTTGAATTGTTTGAGATCATTGATAAAAATTATAATTAAATCTGTAGTTATCCTTTTTGTGCTAACAACCTCATTTGCAGCACAGCAGGAAGTTGTTAGTGATACGACTATTTCATCCGACGAACAAACTTTCCAAATGCAAAAATCTCCATGGGGTGCCGTCGGAAGAAGTGCAATTCTTCCCGGGTGGGGACAGTACTATAATGAAAACTATTGGCACATTCCAGTAATCTGGGGGTTATTAGGTTGGTTCGGTTATCAATGGATCCTTAACAACAATGATTATAAAACTTACAGAGATGAGTTTATTGAAACCGGGGACAATAATGATAAACTTAAAAGAGATTTTTACCGCGATCAACGAGACCAGTTTACAATTTACATTGCAATAACTTACTTGCTTAATTTGGTTGATGCATTTGTCGGCGCACATCTTTTTGATTTCTCTGTTGAAGAAGATTATCTTATGCACACAGCAAGATTAAAAATAACGTATCATTTTTAATCTTATTTAGTGAGAATGATTGCAAGAAGATTAAATAAAATGAAACGAGCATGAAAAAACATTTACATATAAAAAGATTATCAAACGCTATCTATTCGGCAGCATTTAAATTCATTGCATGCAATCATATAATCATTCATTCATACTTAGGGGCGGGCTTAAACTGAAATTAGAAACATATGAATAATAGTATAACCTGTTCAAATTGTTCGTCTGAAAATCCACATTATGCATACATTTGTATAAACTGCAATTCGTTTATTCGCGAAAGAGTTTTTAATATAGATTTGTGGAATGTTATTGGGTTATTGATCGAAAACCCTAAGAAAGCATTCGAACTTATCGTATGTTCAGAACATAAAAATTTTATAAGTTTCCTCCTAATTTTTATTGCCGCAAAAATGTTAGTGAATACCAGATTTATTTCACTCATCACTCTCGGCACTTTCAATCCTTTTACAAGTCTGTATTTAAGTTATCTAATTGTATTTAGCATTTTAGTGGTCTATTTAATTTTATTTTCATATTTGTGTTACATATATAAAGTAAATCATTGCAGATCACTACAAGGTTCCGGGATAATTTCTGCTGTATTAACTTACTCTTTGCTGCCGAAATGTATTCGGGATAATTTTTCTTTTTATAATAGAATTAGTTGTCTTTGGTGAATATCTATTCTCAATCAATCCAACTCCTTTTGTTATCAAAGGAATTACAGCATACATATTTGCCGGGGCTGAAATCCTGCTTATTGTTTGGTCTGTTTTACTTTCTTTTAAAGCGTTTAAAGTTCAAACTGATTCTTTACTTTACAGCATCATTTCAACATTCGTTTTCTACTTCTGTTTGGCAATCATATTGTTTTACTCTTCAAAAATTATTTTCATAGTATAAGTATTATTGATGGATAATATTTTAAAAGACGAAGAACTTTTTCTTCGAACCTATAAGAGAATACCGATCAATATTTCTCACGGGGATGGCGTTCATTTAATTGCTAAAGATGGAACAAGATATCTCGATTTTATTGGAGGATTGGGAGTTAATGCTTTAGGGTCATGCACATCCCGGAATTTCAGAAGCAATAAACAAGCAGACAGCTAAATTCTCACATCTTTCAAATTATTTTATTACTGATATCCAATTAGAATTTACTGCTAAACTTTTAAAATATTCTAAACATGTCAAAAGCTTTTCTTACAAACAGCGGTGCGGAAGCTGTTGAAGCTGCAATTAAAGGTATCCGCAGATTAAAGGGGAGTGAAGGTGAAAATATTTTCATTAACTAACTCTTTCCATGGCAGAACATACGGAGCTTTAAGCTTAACTGATCGTAAAGAATATAAAAAGGGATTTGAGCCTTACTAGCAAAAATTAGTACAATTAAATTTAACGATGAAGAAGATTTACAAAAGAAAATAAATGAAAAAACCGCTGCAGTTTTTATAGAATTCCTTCAAGGGAGAAAGCGGAGTAAATTTAATCTCAACTCAGTTTGTTAAGTTGTTAACAGAATTAAAACAAAAATATAATTTTGCAATTGTTGCTGATTGCATCCAAAGCGGTGTAGGGAAGAACAGGGAAACCTTTCGCATTTAATCACTTTAATTTTTCGCCTGACATTGTTTTAATAGCAAAATCAATTGGTGGTGGATTACCATTAGGAGCAATGCTCACAAAGGGTGAATTTGATGAATCATTTTTGTATGGGATCACACGGTACAACATTCGGTGGTAATCCTGTTAGCTGTGCTGCGGGGATTAATTGTACTTGAGGAGGTTTTTGAAAATGGGTTGATGAAAAATGCCGAAGATTTAGGCAATTATTTTAGACGAACTTGTGGAATTGCAAAAACTATTTCCGAATAAAATGAAAGAAGTCCGAGGGCTCGGTTTTATGATTGGTATAGAGATGAATGATAATTGTACTTTGTTAGTTGAAAAACTAATGCAAAAAAATGTACTGGCAACTTGCACAAATAAAAATGTTATACGATTGTTACCCTCCCTCTTATCACAACCAAAAATGATATAGATTTTTTCTCTATAATTTTCACGAGGTCCTAAAATAAAAATAGCGGTATATGGAAGAGACTTTTGGGAGCATTTTTGAAACTATTGGAGCAGTATTTGTTACACTTAAGAATAGAATCAATAATTAAATCAATTATCCTTTGTTTTGTATTCCTTTAAGAAAAGAAACAATCGCACCATACCTAATACCCTTTGAGCTAACAATAACTTCAGATAAATTTAATAACTTCATAATATTTAATAAGATAATCGATCCACCTAAAATGATATCTTCCCTACCTTGTATTATTTTTCCGTAGCCAATTCTAATTTCTTCTGGGGATAATTTTTTTAATTCTTGTATCAATTTGACAATATCTTCATGCTTCAAAATACCTCCTTCTACAATTGAATCATCAAAGCTTTTTATCTCATTTATCATACAAAAAAGGGTAGTGGGTGTTCCAGCAATTGAATATGTTAAATCGGGAGCAAACTTGTTTTTAATCTCTACAAATATAGTTTCCAATTCAATTTTTAATTTACTCAACTCTTTATCAAGTGGTGGAGAATTTCTCAGGTATTTTTCGGTCGCACTAACAGAACCAATCTGAAAGCTTTTCCTATATTTTATACTATTTTCCTTACCGAGAATTAACTCCGTACTTCCACCGCCAATATCAATAACTAAAATACTTTTATTTTTAGTTGAGACAGGCACAGCCCCAAGGAATGCGAACTCTGCTTCAGTCTTACCGGAAATTATATTAATATTCCATGATAATTGCTTTTTAATTCTTTCAGCAATCTCTGCGGAATTAGCAGCTATTCTAAGAGCGTTTGTTGCAGTTACAAGCACATCATCAACATTGTATTTACTAATAATTAATTGGTATTCCGAAAGGACAGTAAATAATTTCTCAATACGGTCTACAGCAATATTCTCATTTGGTTTTAAACCTCTGCCGATTCTTGGTATTTTGTATTCATTAAGAAGGGGAGTGATTTTGAAAGAAGTCTCATCAACTTCTGCGATAAGTAAAAGGACAGTATTTGTGCCAATATCAATTGAAGCAATAATCATAATTTTTTTTTAAGTTTAATTTAATTAATTAAAAATATAAGATGAAAGAACAAAATCTTTTAAATAAAATATTTGCATTCTTAGCAGTGCTGTCCGGTTCAATTTGGTTGGGCTCATACGCAGAAAGGATGATCATAAGTTACCAGCTATTTGATATTGATATGAATATTATGCGTTACGTAAATCAACAAAATCTAGTGGGATTTTAGTCACAATTACTCCTGCTGTATACACAACATTCATTCTTTATATATTTTTTATTTTTGCGTTTACGATATTTCTTTTTTCCTCAAAAATAAGTTTAAGGGAAAATGGTTGGCTCTTTATAATTGCAGTGATTGTTTACTACATTACCTTTTGAGAGCTTATTTATTAACAATTGATTATAAAATTATATCAGCTTTGAATTTTAGTGATGTTATTGATGCTGAATATGTTATCTCATTAATTAAAGACAGGTTTACAACTTTAAGCAGTTTTCCAATCATTATTTTCCTAAGTTATTGCTCGTTGATTTACTTTTTATTATTTAAGCCATTTGCAAAAAAAATACACAATGAAAATTAAGGAAAAAGAGTTTGAAGATACCTTACAGGACCTAAAAGCTCTTGCAGCGCAACTTGGAGCAAGAGGTTCGTTTTGAGAAAGGCGATTTCAAAGGTGGCTATTGTATTCTCAAGGAAAGTAAAGTTATTGTGATCAATAAGATGACTAACCTCCAAAGGAAAGTGATGATCTTATCCGCTGCACTGAAAGAATTAGGTGTTGATAAAATTTATTTGACACCGAAAATAAGAGAAATTATAGATGAGATGGCGGAGACAAATTGAGAATATTAATTCTTAACGGACCTAATCTAAATCTTTTAGGTAAAAGAGATAATCAGCATTATGGCGATTTATCACTTGATAAGTTAGAAGAAATATTAAAAAAAGAATTCCCAAACAATCAATTCACTTTCTTTCAGAGTAATATAGAAGGGGAGTTAATTGATCGAATACAAATTTCTTCTGAAGAATTCGATGCATTGATCATTAATCCTGGCGGATATGCTCACACGTCTGTTGCAATAAGAGATGCATTAGCTGAAGTTAGTTTTCAAAAAATAGAAGTGCATTTATCACATCTTGCTAAAAGAGAGGACTTCAGACAAAACCTTGTAACTGCTACGGGATGTGATGGTTACATATCAGGTTTTAAAGAATATAGTTATTTTGCTGCAATTTATCTTATCGAAAAAAACTATTACAAACAGTAATACTTACCAAAGCTTACAACATAATTTTGTGCTTTATTCAATTTTTAACTTACTTATGTTTATAGGTTAAAAACGATATTCAAAACTTTACTTTTGTTATAATCTATACTCTTTTAGTATTAAATGGTTTAACTGTAATGCTTAAAGTTTTTATTTATTAAAATCACTTGATATTGCTATTAATAAAATGATTGGTTATTTTTAGAAATAAATTGCATTAAAGTGCTTAATAACTTCCAATAATAATTTTATTAGCAAATGGGAATGATTATGGAAGTTACATCTGACTAGGAAAATGTAAATTATGTGCTTATGAAAGATCTTTCAATAAAAAAATTGTATTACTCGATAAGCGAGGTTAGCAAAATAACCGATATAGAACAATATGTTCTTCGCTATTGGGAGACTGAATTTGAGCAGTTAAAACCTCAGAAGAACAGGGCAGGTAATAGAATATACACAAATAAAGACATTCAACTTATTATGTATATTAAAGAATTGCTCCGTATTAAAAAGTACACAATTGAAGGTGCAAAGAAAATATTGGAAGATTACACCCACGGTAAAACAGCGCAGGTAAGCAGCTCGGCTAAACAACCGGTAGTTGAAGAGATTGAATTAAGCGATGAAGAAACAGAAAAACCATCACTTAAAAAAGACCTTGAAGAAATTAAAAGTATTTTAGAACTTTTAGTTTCAAAATTATAAATACTCGGAACGTGGCGCAGTCCGGTAGCGTACTTGACTGGGGGTCAAGGGGTCGCGGGTTCAAATCCCGCCGTTCCGACTAAATGAAAGCTCAACTTAGGTTGAGTTTTTTTATTTTTATTACATCAAGTGGTAGCAGGTTCTCAGCCTTAGGCTGATGCGCCTCAGGCGCAAAATCCCGCCGTTCCGACTAAATGAAAACTCAACATAGGTTGAGTTTTATTTGAATATGTATCAATTGATCAATTACTGAAATGAACAATAATGACTGGATCATTAATTACATTATTAGATATTCTATTAACTAGCTTCGTCTTTAATTTTTAGTTGATATGTTTCGAATTGTTTTACTGGAGCTTCTTTATTTTTCTGTCCTAATCCTTCTTTTTCCATTTTACCCCAATCGCGTTTACCCATGTAATATTCAATAAATCCTTTAAAACGCCAGAATGCAGTCATTTGTCTGTAACCAAAATTTTCTAAGAGTGCTGCAACCATTATAATTATTAAGTGTTTTACTTTTGTATATTTTTTAAATGATAATTCTTCCAGACAAACGGAAAGTGTTGATAACACTACACCGTAAAGAAAAACTGCCGTAAAAAATGCAACGGCAAAGTTTAACGTAATGATTCCTAAGAAAGAAGAAATTATAAAAACAACGTAACCAGTTATTTCAATGAACGGACCGAAGACTTCGAAAAATGCATAGTAAGGAAATACAAGCATCCCCAACCATTCGTACTCTGGATTGAAGAATAATTCTTTATTATGCCGAATAGTTTCAATTGTACCTTTCTGCCATCTAGCCCTTTGTGATGATAAGGATTTTATCTTTTCCGGAGCTATTTTCCAGCAAACGGGATCTGGAATAAAAGTAACTCGTGTTTCAGGATTTTTCTTTCTTAATTCTTTATGAAGCCGGGCAATTATTTGCATATCTTCGCCAACGGAACCTGCTTTATAACCTCCTATTTCAATTAAAGCATCGCGTCTGAAACAGCTAAATGCTCCGGAGATAATAAGAATTCCGTTTAAAAAATCGAATCCGTTTCTTCCGAATAAAAATGCTCTTAAATACTCAACAACCTGGAAACGGGCAAGCCACGATTTTGAAAGACCCACTTCTTCAATGTATCCTCTATTAATTTTGCACCCGTTGGCAATACGGACAGTACCAGCGACTGCAACAATATTATCATTTTCCATAAATGGTCTTACAATTTTCAGCAGGCAGTCTCTTTCAAGTATTGAATCTGCATCAATTACAGTGATGAGAGGATTACGCGAAATATTGATAGCTGCATTAATTGAATCTGCTTTACCGCTGTTATCTTTATCGATAACAACAAGGTTGGGATAAGCAGGGGAGAGGTAAACAGTTTTTATTGGCTGCGAATCAATTTCATAATATGGAGAAAATGATGCTTGTCTTATTTGAAAATTCTTAAAGAGTTGTTCTAAAGTACCGTCGGTAGAACCATCGTTAACAACCATTAATTGGTAATCGGGATATTCCAATTGAAGAAGTGAACGAACATTTTCAACAATTCCGTTCTCCTCGTTGTAAGCAGATACAATAACCGTTATAGGTTTGAAATTGTGAAGCCGGAATAGTTCTTTAAGCTCAACATACTTTATTTTCTTAGCATACTTTGAGATATTTCTGAATGAGATTAGATTAAGAATAATGTAAATGGTAACTATTATTAGAAAATAGAAAAGAACCAGATAGTTGTAGTAATATATTATTTCAATAATAGTATTCATCTGTTTATACCTGTCCGCCTCTGGCGGAATTTCTTATTAAGGTCATATGGAACTCGTCCCGATTCATCGGGACTCGTTTCATTAATTTAGGTGTATTGTTTTTTCGCTTATTATCATTCTAGCAACCGAAGATTCGATTGTATTTGGCATTGAGTAGGCAAGTTGTTTTAATTTATTTTTGCTGTTATCTGAAAAACCATACATCGCTTCAGCTGCTGTTACTTTGACATGTCGGTCTGTATCATATATTAACGACCAAATTCTACTATCAAGTCCCGCAGCACCAATTTTAACAGCAGCTCGTACTGCTTCTACTCTAATATCAGGTTGTGAATGTATTAAGAAAAATCTTATCGCTGTTGAAGCATCCTGGTAATTTATCTCACCTAAATATTTTATCGATTCGATAACTAATTCAACTGATTCTTCTTTAACTAGGATTAGTAAAATTAGAGGAGCAGCAGGTGCGTATTTGAAATGTCGTAAAGCTGAGATGATTATTGATTTTAACCATAATGACTTTTCAACATCTAAACGCATAAATAGTTTTTCACATACCGATACATCATATTCTAACAAAACAGAAAGTAATGTATCCCTGCTTACTTTTTTGAACTTAACTGCTTCGTTAAGAATATCATCAAGAGAATCTGTTTCATTCATTCTTGCCAGACTAAGTGCGCAGGAAAAAAACACCATTTCATTTTTATGTTTAAGTTTTTTTCTAAGTATAATTTTTGCTTCGGTGGACTTAGCCAGACCAAGATAGTATGCTCCAAAAATAATTTTTTTCTTTCTTAATGAGCGAAGTTTTGAAAGCAAATAATCATATATTTTTGTTTCGTTGATCAGATTTGAAAGTTCAGTCCAATCGTTTCCTTTAAGTGTTATAAGGTAACCACTTAAGTTTTGCAGTAAGTATTTGTAACTTGATTTGGGAAATAAGCTAATGGTTGAGATTGGATTTCTGTTATCTGCCAGGTATTCGAATATTTTTTCTTCCCATCTGTTCACAAAATTCTTCTGTTTTAATTCTCTTACTTGCTCAATCATTCTGGTAATAAGAATAAACAAAATCAGCAGGTAGATAGATACTAATAGAATTAAAATAAAGGATATAACATGTTCTGTACTGCTTAGAAATTCTAACAAAAAATGCTCCGTTTATAGTAACAATTTTAGAATTAACAGAGCAGTTTGACAAGTATTATGCCAGAGCTTTGCGTATTCGTGTAGTTAGTTCGGCTATGGAAAAGGGTTTTTGGATGTAATCAATAGCACCGGAATTCAATGCCTGCTGCACTTTTTGCTCTTCGCCGTGAACTGTAATAATTATTACGGGAATATTTTTCACTTCGTCGTTACTTTTTAACTCCTCTAATATAGACATTCCATCCTTAATCGGGAGCATCAAATCCAGCAGTATCAACGCCGGTTTTTGTTCTACAACTTTTTCTACAACATTTTCACCGCTATGTAAAAGTATAACATCAAATCCCTCTTTGGATAGCTTAAAATGTACAAGACGTGCAATACTTTCCTGGTCTTCGGCGTAAATAATTTTGGGTTTATTTGTATCTGGATATTCCACAAGTAATTATTATATAAAAAATTAGTATGAAATTATTTAATGCTAAATTTATCTTTTCTACTGAACTATTCCAATATTTAGATATAACAAGTATTGTTTAGGCAAAAACGGAATGGATTTCATTGCAAAATGCTTTTATTTTAAAGTTGAAATCTAATATAATATTTTTATTATTTAGGATATTACATTATGAGATTTGCAATAATTTATTAAATTACATTAAACAATAAATCTTTAAAACAGTTGAAACAACAAATAATTGAAACCTGGAATATCAACAACAGGGTAAACCTGATTTTGATCGATGCAATTAGTACTGAGGGGATGAATTGTACTTTATCTAAACGTGGAGGAAGAAATGTTGCTCTTCAATTTGCTCATATCCATAATAACAGGATATACAGATTTGAAAAATATGCCGAAGATCTTTTGAAAGGACAAAGTAGAATCGATCCGAATGCCAAAGTTGATAAAGCATTATTAAATAAACGATTAACCCAATCTGCTGATGCAATGGCAAAATGGATTGAAAAAGGAATTAAAGACGACGGAAAAATTAAAGGGTTTAAAAGAGGTGTAGTGACAATGCTCGGATATTTGATCAATCATGAAGCACATCACCGTGGCAGCATTATTTTAACTCTGAAACAATGCGGGCATCCAATTCCTAAGGAAATACGTGACAGGATTTGGGCATGGAATCAGATTTAACTGATCAAGGAAAATCATCTTTGCATCCATGCTTATATTTTGCTTCGAAGGAATAATTTTTGTTATATAATTTTTATCTTATAACTATTTAATTTTAGCAGCATAATTATCTTATTTTAATTGGATAAATAAATAGGAAAGTAAGTTGAGTAAGGTTTATTTCCCATCGCATTCATATCATACAAACGAAAATATGCCCCGTAAGTTGTTAGACAAAATGGCATTGAACACCCGCTTCTACTTTATGATAAGATATACTTCTCTTATCCTAAGAGCCCGAAAAGTTGCCTTAGAAGGAAATTATGATAAAGAAACCTGGGCATCAACTTCGAATGATATTTTTAGGTTAATTGAAGAGTGTGGAGGCAGATTCCATATTACAGGATTGGATAACTTACATAATTGTAAAGGACCGGTTGTTTTTGTCAGTAACCATATGAGTACGCTTGAAACTATGATATTCCCGGTAATAATTGCTCCGCTTATGGATGTTACTTTTATTGTTAAAAAAAGTCTTGTAGAACATCGATTATTCGGTCCGATTATGAAAGCCCGAAAACCAATTATTGTTGGTAGAACGAACTCAAGAGATGATTTTAAGAAGGTGATGACGGAAGGTACTGAGTTATTAGCAAAAGGAGTCTCAATAGTCGTATTTCCACAAAGTACAAGGAAAGATGAATTTATTCCATCGGAATTTAATTCTCTCGGTGTAAAATTGGCAAAGAAAGCAAATGTTAAGCTTATTCCGGTCGCAGTAAAAACAGATTTTTGGGGACATGGAAAGTACTTAAAAGATCTCGGTCCAATACATCGTAATAAACCAATTTATATTGATTTCGGAAAACCGATAGAAGTAATTAGTTCTGGGAAAGTAGAACATGAAAAGATAATTGAATTTATTTCTTCATCCTTAATTAAGTGGGGAGGTAAAGTTGAAAGAAAGTAGTTTAATTTTTCACAAATTAATTGTACTCTGAAACGAGCATGTAAAAACATCTACACACAAGAAATTGATAATAATGCGAGTTCCATCTAATAAAAACAAAAAATTATAGTCAGATGAAAATACATTTTATCCATAACTGAGAACACACTTTCAATTTCCTTTTAATTTACCGGTACAGCAAAATCTCCCTTTTTTATTTATTGATTCAATTCTATTTTTACTAATAATTTTATTGTTTAATTTCTATTCTAAATTTTTATTGATCTGCTGAAATATTTTTAATGAATTACAAATTTATTTCTGATAAACCAAAATGCTTTTGCGGCGTATTCGGAATTTTTGGTTCACCAACATCTGCTTTAGAAACGTATTATGGATTGCATGCTTTGCAGCACAGGGGACAGGAAGCTTGCGGAATCGTAACAAAAAGTGTTTCTGAAAAAGGTAAATCTATATTTCTGATTCACAAGGGTGTTGGATTGGTTTCGGAAGTATTTGAAGATTCAAGTATTTTATCCGATGAACTGAAGGGGAACTCTGCAATCGGTCATAACAGATATTCTACAACAGGATCATCAAAATCACGCAAAAACATTCAGCCGTTTGTTGTTAATTACAGAATTGGAAACCTTGCAATTGCACACAACGGAAATCTTACAAACGCCAAAGAATTGAGAGAAGAACTTGTTAATGAAGGTGCAATCTTTCAAACAACAAGCGATACAGAAGTTATTCTTCACTTAATTGCGCGCAGCAGGTTAGATGATCAGATTGATCAGATACAAGAAGCAATCAGAAGAATTAAAGGTGCATACAGTCTGGTTATATTAACTGATGATAAACTTATTGCCGCGAGGGATCCGCATGGTTT
>PVMK01154369.1_pt1 | contig 11744 bp, 11 predicted proteins | sample 1853481 | NCBI WGS metagenome assembly PVMK01 (sample SAMN08533507, study PRJNA380276) | Marine sediment metagenome, whole genome shotgun sequencing project. | reverse complement strand
AGACGGGCTGAAGGCGGTCTATTTAGACACGGCATTTTTTCAGTCAGATGGGTCGGACTGAAATTAGGCTGCGGCCATCATGGCCTCTACGTCGGCCTGCACCTCGCCGATGGGTTTGATATCAAAATTTTCGACCAGTACCTTGACCACGGTCGGTGACAGAAATGCCGGCAGGGTTGGCCCCAGGCGAATACCCTTAACCCCCAGGTGCAGCAGGGCCAGCAGGACCGTCACGGCCTTTTGTTCATACCACCCGATGTCAAAGGAAATCGGCAGATCGTTGATATCGTCCAGTTCAAATACTTCTTTTAACTTCAGGGCAATGACCGCCAGCGAGTAAGAATCGTTGCACTGGCCGGCATCCAGGATGCGCGGATACCGCCGATATCGCCCAGATCCAGCTTGTTGTAGCGATACTTGGCGCACCCGGCCGTTAGAGATGACGGCATCTTTGGGAAGCGCTTCGGCCACCTCGGTAAAATAGCTTCTGGATTTTTGACGCCCGTCACAACCGGCCATGACCACAAAACGCTTGATGGCACCGGATTTTACGGCATCCACTATTTTGTCGGCCAGGGCCAGCACCTGGTTGTGGGCAAAGCCGGCAACAATCTTTCCGGTTTCAATTTCTTCAGGCGGGCTGCATTTTTTGGCCAGTTCGACAATTTCTGAAAAATCCTTGGAGCCACCCTGGGGCCGATCCGCAATGTGTTTCACCCCCGGGAAACCCGTCATTCCGGTTGTGAAGATCCGGTCTTGGTAGGTATTGTTCTTTTTCATGGGAACAATACAGTTGGTGGTCATCAGAATCGGGCCGTTAAAAGATTCGAATTCTTTGTTCTGGTGCCACCAGGAGCCCCCGTAGTTGCCCACCAAATGATCATATTTTTTAAAGGCCGGATAGGAATTTGACGGCAGCATTTCGCCGTGGGTATACACATCCACGCCGGTACCTTCGGTCTGTTTGAGCAGCTCTTGCATGTCCTTCAAATCGTGGCCGCTGATCAAAATTCCCGGTTTGTCACCCACACCTAGGTTTACTTCGGTGATTTCAGGGTGACCGTAGGTGGAGGTATTGGCCTCATCCAGGGTGGCCATGGTGGTTACCGCAACTTCACCGGCTTTCATCACCAGGGCGATCATCTCATCCACGGAAAGGTCTTTGGTGGTGGACGCCAGAGCTTCCATCAGAAAGTCGTAGATTTCATCTTTTTCAAATCCCAGAACAGCGGCATGGTCCGCATAGGCGGCGATTCCCTTTAGCCCGATGATTAACAGTTCTCTTAAGGAACGCACATCTTCATTTTCGGTGGCCAGAATGCCGACGGATTTGGCTTTTTCATCAAATTCGGCCACATCCTCGGGAAACCAGGCCGCGGAATGGTGTAATTGTTCGTCAAAATCCCGGCCGTTTTTTTCTTTATAGGCTGCCAGGAATTTTTCTTTTAAGGTTTCCTTGCGGTTTAAGGCCTCTTTGATCAGTGCCATAATGCGGTCATTGTCAAAGTTGGCATTGGTGATGGTGGCAAAAAGGGCCTGGGCCACAAACAACCCGTTTTCCTTATTTGTAATACCGAGTTCTTTGGACTTTTCGCCGTAAACGGCGATTCCTCTTAGTGCATAGACCAACAGGTCCTGAAGATTGGCGGTATCTTCCGATTTTCCGCAAACGCCTTTAACCGTGCAGCCGGTATTTTTGGCTGTTTCCTGACATTGAAAACAAAACATGATAGTTCTCCTTTTTTTAGGTTAATTTTCTGACATCAACAACCTTAAATTGGTCTTTTGTATTTTCCCATTCTTTTGTCATATGCGACCTCCTTGTGAGAAATGGTTCGCTTCTCAATTTTGATTTATTTTTTACCTTGTTTGGATATTGATTTCCTTGATATAGATTAAGATTCAGAAAAAATATTGAGAAAAGAGGGGCGATTCAGTCACCAAGGCGCAAAGGCCCGAAGAAAAGATACAAGTTATAATATTTGGCGCCTTAGGCTCTTAGTGCCTTTGTGGCCCAACAATTACCCAAAAAAGGAAAAAAGATGAAAAAAATGCAGGATATTCTTGCTGCCATTCCCAGTTTCCAGGGCCTTTCCGAAAACCAGCTCAACGAAATAAAAAAAATCGTTGTGAATAGGCATTACACGAAAGGTGAGCTTATTTTTTCAGAAGGGGACCATGGCGACGGCTTTTATGTGGTTGCCGGCGGGATGATTAAAATTTTTAAGATGTCCATTGAAGGCAAAGAACACATCATGCGCATCGTGGGCCCGGGTGAATCTTTCGGACAGGTCAGTGTGTACGCCGGACGCACGTTTCCGGCCGGCGCCCAGGCCATTGCCAAAAGTCACTTGCTGTTTTTGCCCCGAAGCACCTTTGTGGGTCTGATCACCCAGAATCCGTCCCTGGCATTGAGTATGCTCGCCAGTCTTTCCATGCGGCTGCGGGAATTTACGGTCCATGTTGAGAGGCTGGCCTTGAAAGAGGTTCCCGGGCGTCTGGCCGCCTACCTGATCCACCTGGTCGATGAACAGGCAAATGAACCGGAGCTGGTTTCTTTGAATATTTCAAAAGTGCAGCTTGCAAGTCTGCTGGGTACGACGCCGGAAACATTGTCGCGAATCCTGTCCCGGATGGCCGACAGCGGACTGATTGAAGTGAAGAAACGCGATATCAGGATACGGGATCACTCCGGGCTTGAGGAACTGGCGGAGTATGGGAAACATATCGATCTCTCCTGAATTTAGATGGGGTTTTTAAGCCTACTAGACAGTTATCAATTCAGTTTTGCGCAAAAAGCGCAAAATATTTTTCAGTTTCTTTGTAAACCACAATTCGTCATTCGTCATTCGTCAATTCCGGCCTGTCCGGGTTGGGTTGGCTTTAAGGTTCCTTGTAATTGACTTTCATCATCCAAATCGGGGCCTCGAACATGGCAACCCACTGGATGAGAACAGTTATCCAGGCCAGGCTATCGGCTGTTTGGACCGCTATAAAGTTGTGGCCCAGCAAGAAACCGATGAGCAGTCTGCTGCCGAGATAGCCTGCCAGAAAGTACCAGCCGATTTTAACCCGTCGCTGCAGAATCTGTCCGGATCCCGGGCACAGCCATCCCATACCCAGTAGTGCCGCTCCGTAAGCTGCCGAAGGTGCGGACCATCTTGTATCAGCTGCTAAAGGACCCTGTCTTAAAGTGGCCAGGGTCGCAGCCAGGGCAAAATATCTTACACAGCTCTGCAAGAGTTTACCGAAGCTATAGTTCATTCTGGCAATCAGCCCGTGGACAATGTCAATGATCGCATATGGGTTATTGGCCGACAGTTGGCCACTTTTGGCAATCTCTGAAAGGCTCTGGTACAAGTGCGTGTATGCCGGGACACTGAGAAGTATTGCTATCAGGTAGGCGGCAAAAAGGATGTACCCGAAGCGGCGCTCGGCAGCGTAAACCTGACCGGCTCCCGGACAAAACCACGACAGGGTAACTGCCCACATCACACTTGTCTGGTGTTGCGCGGCTGTCCTTTGACGGTGAGACCAGGCCACATCGACGGCGGAAATCATGGCCCATAACCACAGAAAATAAATCCCAAAAAAGGAAACCCCAAGAGAGATAAAAGGCAAATTCGGCAGCACAATGGGATCCATGCCATTGAGGTTGTCAAACACCCGGCCCACAATTGCCTGCAGAACGGTGAACAGCGTCAGCGTAAACCATCCCGCGCAGACTAAAAATATTGACGCTGTTAAAATTCCCCGCCGGCAGGATCCGGCATAGATTTCACCCCATCCGGGGGCACAGGCGCCGTATACAAAAGCGCGGTGGGTGCTGGCGGGTTTTTTGTCGGCAGGCGCCGGGGGGGTATCGATTCGATCCTTTGATGGGCTCATATAAGTTTTTCGTATTCGGTTTTGCTAAAAATCATTATAACATTTTACATAGGTTTCAGGTGGTTAAAAAAAGATAAACGAATATCGACAGCCAAACCATAGTTATCCTGTTTGGGGACATCGTTGGCGTTATTTTTTCTTTTTCTTTTTTTTGGATTTGGAAATTTTTTCTTTTATGCGGTCATAATATTCGATCGTCTTATTTTTGAGGGTGATCACCAGCGGCGGGCCAATATATTTATGACCCTTTGTTTTTTCGATATTGGTCGCTCCTGCCGGCGGTGCTCTATCGGTGAAGTGCCGGGTTCCCTGAGCATCCGTCCATGCGTACTGAGCGATGCTCGGTTCGGCTGCCTGTTTTTGGGTTTTTGTATGCCAGTCATAATACAGAAAACCACTGCATCCCAGAATTAAAATAATAATCACCACCAATGCCTTTTTCATGATTATTCCTTTCGGTGCCCCCCTAATATCATTTTTGATTATATCACCTTGGTACCTGAACCGTCATGAAATCAAAATAAAAAGGTTCGAAGGCACCGCAGGTAAAATGGCCCAATTTGCTATTGTTTAATTAAATAGGCCGATCCGTGAATACTTGTCAAAACATAAAGATGATAGCCGGTTCGCCCCTTCTTGACACGAAAGCAGCATTTGCCTATACTCGCCGGAAGGAATGGGTTGTAACCGTTCAGAGGTTCAGGGTTGAAATTCGGTTAGCATCTTTTTCAGTCCTTAAATATTCAATTTTCAATAGTCAATTCCGGCTTGTCCGGGTTAGGAAGTACTATGGAATTCTCATCTCTTGAAGCGATCTCTCCGGTTGACGGCCGCTATCGCCGGGCAACCCGCAAGCTGGCGGATTATTTTTCTGAAGGTGCCCTGATAAAATATCGACTACTCGTCGAAGTGGAATATTTTATCGCCCTGTGCGAGCTCCCGTTACCCCAGCTGAAAAGCTTTAATCAAAAAATGTTCAAATCCCTGAGGGCTATCTATAAGAATTTTTCAGGGCAAGACGGTTACCGGGTCAAGGAAATCGAAAAAATTACCAATCATGATGTCAAAGCGGTGGAGTATTTTTTAAAAGAAAAATTCGATGAATTGGATCTAGAGGCTTTTAAAGAATTTATCCATTTCGGGTTGACTTCCCAGGACATTAACAATACCGCTTTGCCCCTTTCGTTGAAGCAGGCCTGTGAGGACGTCTTAACCCCCCTTGTCAATGACGTCATTGAGCTGCTTCGGTCCAAAGCTGGCCAATGGAAAGATGTTGCCCTGCTGGCGCGCACCCATGGTCAGCCGGCATCTCCCACCAATTTGGGTAAGGAAATATATGTGTTCGTTGAACGCTTAATCGTTCAAACCGAAATGCTGAATACGGTTCCTTATTCGGCCAAATTCGGGGGAGCTACCGGTAATTTTAATGCTCACCACGTGGCCTACCCGGATGTTGACTGGCGCACCTTTGCCGATCATCTTGTCAACCGGGTGCTCGGCCTGTCACGCTCAAAGGTGACGACCCAGATCGAACACTATGACAATCTGGCGGCCTTTTGCGATAACCTGAAGCGGATTAATACCATCCTGATCGATCTGGATCGTGATATATGGTCATACATCTCAATGGACTACTTCAAGCAGAAAATAAAACCAGGCGAGGTGGGCTCCTCTACCATGCCCCACAAAGTGAACCCGATCGATTTTGAAAACTCAGAGGGTAACCTGGGTGTCGCCAACGCCATCTTTGAGCATCTGGCAGTCAAACTGCCGATTTCGAGACTGCAGCGGGACCTTACCGATTCTACCGTAACGCGTAACATCGGGGTGGCCGTGGCCCATACCGTCATCGGCTTGAAGTCACTGGTCAGAGGGCTGAACAAACTGATTTTGAATGCCGATGTGATCCGGGCCGACCTGCAAAAAAACTGGGCCGTGGTGGCCGAGGCCATCCAGACCATTTTGCGCCGTGAAAACTATCCGGAGCCATACGAAGCCCTGAAAGGTTTAACCCGGACCCATGCCCGCCTGGATCAAAAAATAATTGCTGAATTTATCGAATTCCTGGATGTGTCCCGGGACGTAAAAGATGAGTTGCTGAAAATATCACCTGAAAACTATACCGGCATTTGTGAGTTTGATTGAATTTGGAAGGTAGGTATAGACTTCTATACTCCAGGATAATAGCTTGAAAGGAGATCATTATAACGATGGAAAACTTTACCGTACTGATTGAATCCAGACCGTTTTGTGCCTTTGACATGGCCCCCATGGAGCAGTTAAAGGATTCGGGGATGAACCTTATTGATATGCGCGGCTCCGGTGTAGAAGACCCCAAATTCGTGGCGGCCTTGAAGCAGGCGGACGCCATACTCTGCGGCAATGACCTGGTGGTAAACGATGAGGTACTGGACATGGCGCCGGGGGTAAAGGCCATCGCCAAAATGGGTGCCGGGCTGGATACCGTGGATATCGACGCCGCCACCCGTCATGATGCCATCGTATTCCACACCCCGGGTGCCAACAACCAGGCCGTAGCCGACCATACCTTTGCTCTGATGTTGAATGCGGCGCGAAAAATTATCTATTGCGACCGGAGCCTGCGGGAAAAACGCTGGGAGCACACCAAAATAATGGGGCTTGAAATCTGGCAGAAAACCCTCGGGTTAATCGGACTGGGTGCCATTGGCCGCTGTGTGGCTCTACGGGCCAAAGGGTTTCAAATGAAAGTTGTGGCCTATGACCCGTTTTGGCCGGAGGAGTTTGCCACCGAGCAGGGTATCGAGAAGGTGGAGATCGAGGAGTTGCTCAGGGTTTCCGATATCATCAGCATTCACGTACCGCTGATTCCCGCAACCAAATGGATGATTAATGCCAAAACCTTGGGCCTCATGAAGCCGTCAGCGATTATGATCAACGCTGCCCGCGGCGGCATTGTCAATGAAGCGGATCTTTACGATGCTTTAAAAAATAACGTTATCGCTGGTGCCGGCCTTGATGTATTTGAAAATGAACCCCCGAGTGACTCGCCGTTGCTGGAACTCGACAACGTCGTGTTAACCCCCCATACCGCCGCTTTTACTTTTGAGGGCATGAACAACATGAGTGTGGGGGTGGTGGAGCAGCTGATCGAGTATTATCAGGGGGGTAAGCCGGCCCACATCGTGAATCCGGAGGTGTTTGACAGACAGACTACCTAATTGAGTTTTTCCATCCCAATTTGTTTGTTGCTTAAAACTTTTACTCAGCACCTACCAGCAGTGCCGTAGAGACTCTGTTAACCAGCGCCCAGATCGCATCGGCGGCCAGAACATTTTCAATGGACCGGTCTAAAAGAACCGTTACCTGGGGTTCGAATTCTTCGTCGCCCTTCCAGAGCAGATAGTACAGGGGAACCCTTGGAAAAGGCAGCAATCTGTAAGCGGTGTCAGCCATTTCCCGGGGTCCACCTTCCAGATATTTTGCGACCTGGTTGAAACCATTTAGATCTGTGCCATAGCGTCTGACGAGCGGTTCTGTTTTAAGCGCATGGGGTCCCTGGAAAAAATGGGCCTCTTTCAGATCTTTTACACCGACAATATCTTTATCCATGGGATAAAGCCCGGTTACATTTATCAGGTACAAAACGGTTACCAGCTCAAGAAGCGGGTCGTCTGTTTTTGACCACCGATCACCTTCCAATCGCTTCAGACATCGATCATTCAGGTCAACCATTATATCTTCATTTAAAAAATGAAACCTCAGGTGTCCGGATGAGTCGTTTTCAAAAAGGGTGAAGTTGCAGAGGGTGTCGATATTTCTTTTCAACAATTCATTCCAGTAGGCGGCATCCACCGTGATCCGGGATCCGTCCGGGGCCAAAGCCGGTGGTTTTTCTTTCAAACGTCGTTGTTGCATGTCTAAAAATCCTTGGCTGAAAGGGTAGGGGCCTGCACGAAAGTTGTCACAGGGATATTGATTGCAATCGGGCATGCAATATTCTATTTGATTCAATTTGGCACAGGCCAAAATGGAGCAGGTGCTTCCCAGCAACCGCTGCTGGGCGGCTAGTTTTTTCTCAGCTTCCAAACTTGTCCCCGGCCCGCAGCTCGAACAGGTCCCCAGCAAGTTTAGCTTGCATACATCACAGTTGATACCACAGGCACCAGTGGGCATGGAATCACCTAATTTTAGATTTAGAAACGTTCAGTAGGTCTCAATGTTTATTGGTTTTGCATATGGATTTAAATTACAAATCCCAAGCACCAAATAACAAATAAATCACAAATTTCAATATTCAATGACCAAAACTGCTTTGGGGTAGGTTTGGGCAATTTATTCTTCGAAGAGCATCACTGCCAAGGTAAATTAAGATGCTCTTTTTTATTTTATCATATTTCAGTTTGGGATTTCGAATTTAGGTCATTGGAATTTGCCCTTCGACTCGTTCGACCTTGAGGCTCTCGACAGGCTGGCTCAGGGTGGTGAGCCTGTCGAACCATTTGTAATTTGTGATTTGTATTTGGAATTTTCCAAATTGACATTTTAATTTTCTGCAGTTTTGACAGATATGTGTACTCCTCTGACCCACAATAATGCGCTCGATGTTTGTTTTACAGCGCGGGCAGGGAAGGTCTGTGCGGCGAAAAACCTTCAATTGATCTTTGTTGCGGCCGCGGCGGCTGGCCACCGAATAAAAATTGGCTGCACCGGTGCCCAGCGAAGTGCCCGAGATTTTTCAGACCCCTTTTCAGCACCCGCGGGATAGCCAGACCCAGCGCCTTGATTTCCGGTGCCGACAGGGTGGATGCTGTCCGACTCGGATGCAGCTTTGCCTCCCACAGGGCTTCATCGACGTAAATATTGCCGAGGCCGGCGATAAACGTCTGGTCCAGCAGTAAGGGCTTTAATATTCGTCCACGCTTTTTTAGAAGTTTGCCCAGGGATTTGGCTGTAAATCCGGACGCCAGCGGTTCGGGGCCCAGCCGGTCCAGAATCCGCGCCGGATCTTTGACCAGGTTAAGACGGCCAAATTTGCGCGGGTCATGAAATCTTAGTTGTCTGCCGTCATCGAAACTGATAATAACATGCTCATGTTTGATACGGCGGGCAGCTGTTGAAACCAGATGGAGACGTCCGGACATCCGCAGATGCAACAGCAGAGTATATCCATCATCAATTTCAAAAACCAGGTACTTTCCCGCGGCGCCGGATGGCTGTAAAACGGCGTCCTTTTATCCGTCGGCAGAATGACGCTGGCGTTGGCTCTGCAATGCTGCGCGGCCAATATACCCTGGCGCCGCTTATGGGTATGCCGATCAAATCGGCAGCGTTTAAATCATTTACGATGGTCTGAACTTCAGGCAGTTCGGGCATGGTTCTCCAGATGACAGATATCAGATAACAGATGACAGATGTCAGATTTCAGAAGACAGAGGACCGAAGTTGGAGGTTAGAGGTTGGAGGTAGGAGGCCAGATGTCAGAGGAGAGATGAGCAATACTGCAAAGTCTCTGTAGCTGTCTAATCTTTTTTTGTTTTATTACAATTATTTATGACCTTAACGGTTTGCCAAATAGCATATAAAAAACGTACATTCCCCCTGTTCTTTGCCTCTAACCTCCTACCTCTAGCTCCAACTTCCAGCCACAGCCCTCTAACCTCAATCCTCTTTAAGATTGACATTATGGCGCTATTTCCCTATAAAATGTTCCTTAATATGCCATGTACATAATTTCGTCAAATATTTTTCTGAGACAACCTCAAGCATAAGGAGTTGGTATGGATTTCAGTCTATCAACGGATCATGAGATTTTAAGGGATTCGGTACGCAGTTTTGCTGAAAAGGAGATTAAGCCGGTTGCCGGAGAGCTGGACGAAAAGGAGGAGTTTTCATACGAAACCATGCAAAAAATGGCAGAGCTCGGTCTATTCGGCATTTTTGTTTCTGAGCAATACGGTGGACAAGCCATGGATTACCTGTCCTATATCATCGCGGTGGAAGAAATCGCTCGGGTCGATGGGTCCCATGCGGCCACCGTTGCAGCCGAAAATTCGTTAGGCATCGGGCCGCTTTATTATTTCGGCGATGAAGCCCAAAAGAAAAAGTATTTGCCGAAGCTTTGCAGCGGGGAGGCACTCTGGGGTTTTGGTTTGACCGAAGCCAACGCCGGCTCGGATGCCGCCAACAGTGCAACAACTGCGGTGTTAGATGGTAATGAGTGGGTGATTAATGGGAGTAAGATTTTTATTACCAATGCCTCAACTGATATTACAACTGGGTCGACCGTCCTGGCCCGTACCGGCGTCCGTGATGATGGTCGACCCGAGCTTTCCTGTATAATCGTCGAAGCAGGAACGCCGGGGTATACCGCCAAGGTGATGCACGATAAAATGATGTGGCGGGCTTCCAATACCAGTGAGCTGTATTTTGAGGATTGCCGGGTACCCAAGGAAAACCTCCTCGGCCCAAGGGGAAGTGGATTTCATCAGATGATGCAAACCCTGGACGGCGGCAGACTGTCCATCGGGGCCATGGGTCTTGGCGGAGCCCAGGGATGCCTTGACATGGCACTAAAATACAGCAACGAGCGTGAACAGTTCGGCCGACCCATTGCCACCTTTCAGGCCAGTGCGTTTAAACTGGCCGACATGGCCATGGAAATCGAATGCGCCCGTCTGCTGCTTTACAAAGCCTGCTGGCTGCGGGACAATGACATGCCGTTTTCCAAGGAAGCCGCCATGGGCAAACTTTATTGCTCGGAAGTGATGTATCGCTGTGCCAACCATGCCGTCCAGCTTCACGGGGGTTACGGGCTGATGAAAGAATATAATGTGGAGCGTTTTTACAGGGACCAGAAATTGCTGGATATCGGTGAAGGGACATCCGAAATTCAACGGATTGTTATTGCCAGGCATATAGGTGCCAAATGCCTGTAAATAATTGGGCAAGGCCCAATTATTTGTTAAAGGATTCTGTGCTCGGCACTGATTCCCCGCTTGAGCGGGATGCAAGCACCGGCGAGGCTGTTGATAGCAATAAAAAAAGCATTAAATTTTTTTGTGTTACCAAGTACGTTGCTCACGGTATTAAAAACAGTCTACACTTTTGAATTTTCGGTACCATCAATTTAAAAAAATTTAGAGGGGATAAAATGGAAGCAAAAGATCGCAAGGGATTGTTGAATATCGATTTTTTCGCGGATTTGACCGGTGACATTCCGGTGGAACCCAAAAAGGGAATGGAAGGCATCGGTGAACGCATTCGAAAATTAAGGGAAGAAAAGGGATTGTCGCTGGAAGAGCTTTCGAGTCTGACCGGGTTTGAAGTTGCGTTTTTATCGAGTCTGGAGAAAGATGAAGCCCAACCCCAGCTAGGCACGGCGATTAAATTGTCCAAAGCTCTGGACAGTGCCTTCGGCCGACTGGTCTCAGGTGTTGGCGACAAACTGTACTCGATTACCCGTAAAGATGAACGTCGAACCGTATCCCGCTCCACTTCTCAAACAGGCAAAAAGCAGGTCTATATCTATAAAAGCCTTGCTCCCGATGTTAAGGGCCGTCACATGGAAGCCGTGATTGTCCAGCTTGAGGAAGTCCCCGAAAAAGAGATATCCGTACACGAGGGCGAAGAATTCATTTTCGTGCTGGACGGTGTGGTGGTGTTGGAAATTGCAGAGGATTCTTTCGAACTGGAGCCGGGTGACACGGCTTACTATCTATCCACCACCCCGCAACAGATTGCGGCCAAGAGCGGCAAAGCCACCATGTTAGCTGTTTTGTATGAGGGTTGAAATTCGAGACCCTAGTGTTACGTCCCATAAATACATCCAAAAAGTCGAACAGGATGGCTAAATTATAGTTTACTATTTGAATATA
>PVMK01188648.1_pt1 | contig 11745 bp, 15 predicted proteins | sample 1853481 | NCBI WGS metagenome assembly PVMK01 (sample SAMN08533507, study PRJNA380276) | Marine sediment metagenome, whole genome shotgun sequencing project. | reverse complement strand
CTTTATCCCATAGCTTCTCCAGCTTATAAAACTCTCGTTCCGTTACTGTAAAGATATGGATGATAACATCGCCGAAATCCATCAGTATCCAGCCTGAATCAACATTGCCCTCGCGACTATTCGGTGCTATTCCCTCCCTACCCATCACATCATCGATCTCCTCACATATGGCCTCGATCTGGCGTTGTGTATCTCCGCTACAGATGACGAAGTAATCGGCAAAGGTGCATATCCCCCTCATATCGAGCATCACGATATCCGTAGCCTGCTTCTCTGAGGCTGCCTCAACTGCCTTCCTCGCTAATTGTGCTGTTTCCAGAAGCCTATCCCCCCGCTGACACATATTATATCATGCTCACGCAATGATAAGGCGATACCAGTCCCCGCATATTGTACCATTTGTTGTGCCACTATATGAGACTGCTGAAATAGTTTCAATCAACCCCCTAATCCCCCAATCTTGGGGGATTTTTTATAGCTGTGGGACACCCCCAGACCCCCGGCAGGAAGTATCCTGCACCGGGGTTTTCAGCGGTCTCACTAGGGCATCACCTATCTATCTGAACTAGCTCAGCCGCTTAACTTTTTATCAAAGAAATGATAGCATGGTTTGGTATGAATACTCAGAGAATCTGAGGGAAGTGCTAGAGCTAAAGGGACGTATCGATGTCTGTAGTGCCAGCATATTTCAGGTGGAGTTCATAACTGTCTCCGCATAGCCAATTGGTAAACGGATGAGGTAGGCACTGAGAATAAGCAGGACGATTGAAAATGCCAATCCAGAAAACACAGATTCCGAGCTTCATTGAGGAAGAGACGCTTGCAGAGCAGGGCTACTGCTTCATTGCAGGTATCGATGAAGTGGGTCGTGGCCCATTGGCGGGGCCGGTGATGGCTGCTGCTGTGATCCTTCCCCTCGACCTGGATGCCCACTGGCTCCCTTTGGTGCGCGATAGTAAGGAGCTTACACCAAAACAGCGAGCATTCCTCTTTCCCTTAATTGAAGTAGCCGCTATCGCTATCGGCATCGGCCATACGCCCCCCGAATCAATCGACACCCATGGTATTGTAACGGCAACGAAGATGGCTATGTGCTCAGCTGTGGCGCACCTTAGCCAAGCCCCTGATTTCCTCCTTATCGACTTCGTCACCTTGCCAGAGATCGCTCTCTCCCAGCTAAGCATCCCTAAAGGCGATAGCCGATCACTTTCTATCGCCTGTGCCTCCATTATTGCCAAGGTGACCAGGGATTGCATCATGGTGGAGCTTGATGATACACATCCGGGCTACGGGTTTGCCAGGAATAAAGGCTACGCTACGAGGGAGCACCTCTCAGGCCTTAGTCGATTAGGCGCATGCCCCATCCATAGAAAATGCTTCGCCCCCTGTCAAGTTCTCTTCAGGTCTGATATAAACCCCTGAAATACAGCCATATATCCTTCGCCACCTGTGGTGTAGGTATCGTTGTGGCCTGCACCTTCAATGGTATAGAACTCCTTCGGTTCGTTAGCTGCTTCAAATAATTCCCTACCCGATTGGAAAGGGACCACTTCGTCGTAATCTCCATGCAGCATGAGCAGTGGCATCCTGACCTGCTTTATCTTAGCCAGCGAGTCGTACTTGATGGGAATCGCATCTGCAGGAAGATAAGGAAACATCCCTGCCAAAGAGGAGAAAGTCGATTCGAGGATAAGCCCGAGGCATTGGTGCTTGCTCGCCAGATCTACAGCAATTGCCCCGCCCAGGGAACGACCGAAGATGATCACAGCGTCCTGGTCAATATCCTTGCGAATGCGCAGGTAAGCTGCAGCAGCCTCAGCGTCGCGATAGGTGCCCTCCTCAGATGGCTTCCCCTGACTTCGGCCATAGCCTCTGTAATCGAAAATGAAGATATTAAGCGCCAGCCTATCATGAAGGAGCTTTAGATTATCCAATCGGTGGCTGATATTTCCGGCATTGCCGTGGCACCATAGTAGCGTTATCCTACTGCTTCCCGGAACAAACCACCCGTGTAGAGTTAATTCATCGGCGGTTGGAAAATAGATATCTTCGAACGGCAGCCCCCAGGCAGCCGGGTCCCCGATGAAATAGCTATCGGGGAAAAAGATAAAGTTTTCCTTCCAACCTTTCATAAACCTGCCTCAACGCAGCATCGCAATGTAGCTGTTCAGCGGCACCCCTATGGAATCGGCCACTGGCTGGCACTTGGCCATTAGACAATGGAGCACCCTGCCATCACCGGCAAATTCCGAGAGCGTCTCGTAGTATCCCATACCTTTAGCCAGTATCAAATCGGCCGCTGCAAACTCTCGCTTGAACTCGTCTGAGGCCAGGTGTAGCAGCACCCCGGGTGTGGCCGTACCGGTGGTTATCACGCGATCCAGATCTTTCTCAAGCCCGGCCATCCTCAGGTCCTGCATAGTGATATCATCCTGCACCGGTGATTCCTTTACTACGTAGGTCACCGGCACAAAGCTCTCCATCCACTTTATAACGGGCAAATCGAAGAATACCTCGCCGGCATTGTCAGCGAGAAAGAGAACGTTTGTTGCTTTTGCCAGCTTCCTTTCGAACTTGTCTGAGTCGTCAAGGAGGAATTCCACTTTGTTCCTCATATCCCCCCTGATAGTATGGAAGTCCCTGAAAAAATCGATGGCATTACCCGCAGCGGAGAGCGCCAGATAACCCTTAAAATCATTGTTGTAAGCTGAGCTTACCTCGCTGATGAGTTCCCGGGAAATTCTGATCTCTTCATCCTTCACAGCGCGATAGGGATCGGGATTGGCAGTTATGGCCTTCACTGCTAGGTGAATCTTTATTGCAATTTCGATGGTTAGTACATCGGCAGAAAAACTGTCATCGACAATCCTCAGTCCCTTCCCTTACCGCCTCCGCTTTCAGTTCCTCGTCGTTAGTGGATAGCCCAGCCGCCTGGTTCACCAGGCGGCAAAGACATGGATAGCACTCGCTTACGGCTTTCATTCGGATATATTATTTCTAACCTTATCAATGACGCTGTAGGAGCCACACCGCACTGGTCACCGTCGTCTCCATTATCTCGCTCTCGCGCTCCTGCTTCTCCACATACCCGTACAGGGAATCGGCGGCCTCCGGGTGTAATTTCGCCAGCTTCTCAGCCCTCCTGCGGATGAGTTCTGTATATTTGCAGTTAAGTGCTTTTACATCTTCCGTTGGGATGATTACTTCGCGCAGCAGAGTATCGCCATGCGCAGTCATCCGACTTAGCGTCTCCTCGTGAGTGGCACAATTCTCGAACCAGGGGCTTTCAACCTTCCCGGGGTCGGTAAGGAATGCGTTGTCGATGAGCATGTAGCCCCCAGAATGGACGCACTGCCTCAGTTTTGCCACGCATTCATCTAATCTCCCCAGCACGAGGACAGAAGCGTAGATAACTACATCGTAATCCCTGGCTTCAAGCAGTGCATTGCGTATGTCGTCACACACGAATTTACACAGGCTGGAAATACCCATCTCTTCCGCACGCTCCCTGGCTTCCTTTACGAAAGGCTCAAATAAGTCTATTCCCAGAGCTTGAAAACCTAATTCTTTCGCCAGGGTGGGCGTTACCGCACCCTTGCCACAACCGAGATCCAGTATACGAGTTGTCTCCGCTGGAAGGCCGAGCGGATCTAGCAAATCCACTATCACCTCGACTGAGCCGCCCAGCGCCCATAGATCTGCCAGGAGATCGGGGATAAAAGGCAATAGCTCAGGCGTGGCATCAAATGCTTCGGCTAATTCCCGCTGCTGTCTCTCGTCCATGCCAGAATATCGCCCTAAGTATACAATAAACTGATCCAGAGAGGAGAGTCACCCGATGCCAACGGGTCGGACTCTCGCAAAGCGGAGTGGGCCAGCGTATGGAATCATGTGTAGGTTGGAGCATCCGCTCCAACAACGCCTAGAGCTGATTCTCTAGGCTACCCAATGTTAAGAGACATGCACATAAACTTGCCTGAAATGAATATGAATACTATACTTGGATTCGATGCGTTCCAGGGATATTGGCGCTCTCGGAGAGAAAATCGCCGCAGAATATTTAACCGGTCTGGGGTACATGATTCGTGAGCGAAACTTTCGCTTGCGGGAGGGAGAGATAGACATCATCGCCGAAAAGGACGATTTTCTCGTTTTTATTGAGGTTCGCACCAGAACGAGCAATTCTTACGGCACTCCCGAAGAATCGGTGACCGCCCAGAAGAAGGGGCGGCTCATCACCCTAGCCGAGGCGTATATAGAGGATCGAGACGACCTGCCCTCCTCGTGGCGAATCGATGTAGTAGCCATTGAGCTCGGGCCAAAGAGAGAGGTTTCTCGATTGGAAATTATCGAGAATGCCATAAGCCCGGGGACTTGCCTGAATTACAGCTGAATAGCCATGTGATCCGATGAACGGTCTCTGTACAGTAATCCTCATTCCTTCGAGAATGCTGAAATAGTCTCAATCAACCCCCTATATCCCCCAGTCTTGGGGGAGTTTTATAGCTGGGGGACACCCCCAGACCCCCGGCAGGAAGTATCCTGCACCTCTTTTTCAGCAGTCTCCCTTCATATCTCATCGTTTTGGGAGAGCAGGGCGATCGACGGGGCTCTCGCGGGGCAAACCACGTAATAAGTCAAGGTTATTAGCTCCTGACCCGGAATGGCTAGAACGAGGATTTGGCCGAGCAATAAGAAGTCCACTGCATTTACCGGTTGTAAGCGATATGTTAGAATTATCATTGCAGGTGAAAATAAAATGCCTATCTATGAATATCGATGCAACAAGTGCCAGCGCCGGGTTAGCGTATATGTGCGGAACCCTGCATCAACACCTCAGTGTCCACGCTGTAGCAGCGAAGAGCTATCCCGTCTATTCTCCACCTTTGCCGTCCGTGGTACATACAAAGATATCTATGAGGACATCCTGTCCGACCGCCAGCTCACCGATGGATTGATGCGCAGTGACCCCAAAGCGCTGGCGGATTGGAATAAACGTATGAGCCGGGGCATGGAAGATAACACAGTTGCCCCAGAATACGATGAGTATCTACAGAAGATGGAGCACGGGGAGTGGCCTCAGATACCTGGCGTTAACGTGCCAGAGAGCGGGCCGCCCGATGAAGGGGCGGATTAAGGTGATCGAGTATGCCCATCTATGAGTTTCAATGTCATGGCTGTCAAAGAATGTCAAGCCTCTTTATAAGGAGCATGGCCGACCCGCTATCTCCGCATTGCCCTAATTGCGGTAGCAAGGAAATGGAGCGCCAGATCTCCCGATTCGCCCAGCACAAATCGGCTCAGGGCTGGCATGAGCAAGCAGGTCCACCCCAGGCCATGGGTGGCCCGGACTACTACAAAGACCCGCGTAATATCGGGCGCTGGACGGAGCATAGACTTAAGCAACTTGGCATGGATATGCGCAGCGAGGAGCACTCCAATACGTTTTCCGAGGTACGCGAAATGATCGATGCGGCCAGGGAAGGCGAGATGCCGGAACCTCTCAAGGACATATAATAGATGCTACGCCTCATCGATGCCAACCTGAACCGCATCGGCGAAGGGTTGCGCCTCCTCGAAGATATCTCCCGTTTCATCATCGATGACGCCTCATTAAGCGCCGCGCTCAAATCCATGCGGCATGAGATTTTAAGTGAGCATTTCTCAATCCAAAAAGAGCTGCTCTCCGCGCGTAATTCAGCGGAGGATGTGGCCGCCTTCGCCGAGGAGGAAATGCGTCGCGCCGACCTCCCCGCCATCGTCAGCGCCAACGCCAGGAGGGTCACCGAATCGCTAAGAGTCCTGGAGGAGTTCTCCAAACTACCCGATCTCGCACTGGACCCGGCAAGGTTTAAGCAGGCGCGCTTCGCCCTTTACGAGCTGGAGCGTACACTGACAGGAAAGCTTCTGCGCCGCGAAAAGCGGATCGCGGGACTCTATGTAATCATCGACCCGGAGGCGTTGCGGGAAAGGGACGAAGAGGAAGTTTGCCATCAGGCGATACGCGGCGGGGCAAGGATGATCCAACTGCGTGACAAGACGCGGAGCAAGGCAGAGGTGCTCGCAGTGGCGCAGAAGCTGAAAGAGGTCTGCGCTCAATACGATGTACCTTTTATTTTGAATGATTACCTCGATATTGCCATCGCCTCCCGAGCTGATGGTCTTCACCTGGGGCAAGGTGACCTACCCATCTCCACAGCGCGCCGACTGTTGCCCATCGATAAAATTTTAGGCTGTTCCACCACTACACTCGAAGAGGCTGTTAAGGCTGAGGCCGATGGTGCCGACTATGTTGCCGTTGGCGCGATCTATTCCACCCCTTGTAAAGCGGATGCTATCGTGGTAGGATTGGAGCGGCTTTGTCAGGCTAGGAAAGCCATATCGCTCCCCATCGTTGCAATTGGAGGTATCGATATTGAGAACGCCCCCACAGTGATCGATGCCGGGGCGGACGCAATTGCTGTCATCAGTGCTGTCTGCGGAGCAGCGAATGTACAGGATGCAGCACAGAAGCTGGCTGAGAGGGTAGAGAAAAACTAGATGAAAAAACTGACTGCGGGATTAGAACAAATCGCAGAAAAGGCGCGCGCCGTCCTGTCATCCACGGACGCCGCTCGGGAAAAAGCGCTTCGCCTCTCCCGCGATGCCCAGCGTTACTCCACCGATGCCATTCGCTCGGTTCACCGCGGCGATTACGAGCAGGCGAGAGAGCGATTATCTTTAGCCCGCGAGCTTCTCAAAGAGCTGGACAGGGAACTGGATGGACACCCGGAGCTTCAGCACGCAGGATTTGTCTATAGTGCCCAGAAGGAACATGTTGAAGGATACGTCACCCTGGGCCTCATAGTGGACAATACTCTGCCTGATCCTGACGAATTCGGCATTGGCTACGCAGCCTACCTCAATGGTCTCGGAGAGGCTGTAGGGGAGCTAAGGCGTCACATCCTCGATATTATTAGAAAGGGGGAGTTGGAAAGATGCGAGGAACTGCTTGAGGCCATGGATGACATCTATAGTGTGCTGGCGACCATGGATTTCCCCGATGCTATGACCGGTGGGTTAAGGAGAACTACCGACGCGGTACGTGGCATTCTGGAGAGAACCAGGGGTGACCTGACCATCGCCCTCAGGCAGCAACAACTGGAGGAGAAGCTTAACAAGTTGGAGAAAAAACTAACATAGGAGGTTAGTAGAGTATGGACCCAATCTACTATGCAGTTATAGCAGGAGTCCTGGGACTAATTACTGCTGCATCTATGGCCGCATACGTAATGCGGCAGGATGAAGGCTCCGAGCGGATGAGAGAGATCTCGGCAGCTATTAAAGAGGGGGCAATGGCCTTCCTCAGGCGAGAGTATCGAATTATGTTCGTATTTGTAGCATTGATCGCGCTAGCGCTGGCGTTCATCCCGAATTTGGGAGGGTGGGTTGCCTTCGCATTCGTCTTCGGCGCGATAAGCTCCGGCCTAGCCGGGTTTGTGGGCATGAACATAGCCATCAGGGCGAATAATAGGACAGCCGCTGCTGCAGAAAAAAGCTTGAATCAGGGCTTGAGGGTAGCATTCCGTGCCGGCGCTGTAATGGGACTCTGTGTCGTCAGCATCGGCATTATAGGGCTGAGTATCCTTTACTTTGCCTTTCACATGGATGCGGCTCAATTCGTAATAATCATCCCTGGCTTCGGCTTCGGGAGCCTCGCTGGTGGCCATCTTTGCCAGGGCCGGAGGGGGTATCTATACCAAGGCAGCTGACACCGGCGCTGACCTGGTGGGGAAGGTAGAGCAGGGTATCCCTGAGGACGACCCGCGAAACGCTGCCGTGATTGCCGACTTCGTCGGTGACAATGTCGGCGACGTAGCCGGTATGGGCGCAGACCTTTTCGAGTCCTACGTGGACTCTATCATAGCAACGATTACCCTTGCTACTGTCGCAGTGACAGTTGGCCTGGTGGCCACTCAGGAAACTGCGTGGTATCTGCCAATGATGGTGGCCACAGGTGGCATTATAGCCGCCATTATTGGAGTGTTTCTGGTCAAGGTAGGTGACAAGCCGGAGATGAAGGCACTGCTGAACTCACTGAGGCGCGGTACCTTGGGCGCATCCATACTGACCGCTATATTCGCCGCCTTAACCGTGTATTTCCTTGACGCATCATGGGGAGTATTATGGGCCATCTTTACCGGTCTCATTGCCGGCGTGCTGATTGGAGAAAGCACGAACTACTTCACTTCATACGAATTCGGCCCAACGCGTGGGGTTGCAGAGGCAGCTCAAACAGGTGCTGGTACTAACATAACCAAGGGATTTGCTGTCGGTTTGATGAGTGTCGTACCCGCGATCATCATAATAGTTATCGCCATCATAGTAGCGTATTACTTCGGCGATATGTATGGCATCGCAATTGCTGGCGTTGGAATGCTTTCCACGCTGGGCGTCACGCTGGCAACAGATGCATACGGTCCGGTAGCGGACAACGCCGGTGGTATCGTAGAGATGTCAGACCTGCCACCCGGAGGTCAGGGAGCGCACGGATGCCCTCGACTCGCTGGGTAATACAACCGCAGCAACGGGCAAGGGCTTTGCCATTGGTGCCGCTGCGCTTACCGCGCTGGCACTGATGCTCTCCTACGCAAACGCTGTCGGAATTGACCTGGACAATCCCATCAGCCTGCTCGATCCGGCTGTAATTGCAGGTATCTTTCTCGGCGTCATGATGCCGGCTCTCTTCTGCGCGCTGACGCTGAACGCGGTAGGCCGCGCCTCTTTCGCCATAATCAATGAAGTGCGCCGCCAGTTCAGAGAGATCAAGGGAATTATGACCGGCGAGGGAAAACCGGAATATGGAAAGTGCGTCGACATAGCCACCAAGGCAGCGCTGAAGGAGATGATCCTACCCGGTGTACTCACCGTTATAATACCGGTCATCGTCGGCTTTACTCTGGGTAAATATGCACTCGGTGGCTTCCTAATAGGTGCAGTGTCAGCCAGCTTCCTTATGGCGGTTATGATGTCCAACTCCGGCGGCTCATGGGATAACGCCAAGAAGTTTATCGAGACGGGTAAATTAGGTGGTAAAGGATCGGATACGCATAAGGCAGCAGTAGTTGGTGACACGGTGGGCGACCCGTTCAAGGACACATCGGGGCCTTCCCTGAACATCATGATAAAGCTGATGACCATGATTGCACTGGTTCTCGCCCCGGCGCTGGTAAACATGAACGGTATACTGGACTAACCAATGAGGAAAGGGTTATGCTGCCGCTCAGCACGAATAGTGGTTTGAGGACCGTGCCCGGGGTAAACAATGGTCTCATCGGGCAGGGTTAACAGCTTACTGTTGATACTATCGATTAGCTGTTGGTGGCTGCACCCGGGGAAGTCAGTACGGCCGATACTAAAGTTGAACAGGGTATCCCCTACAAAGACCATCCCATGTCCGTAGAGGGAGATACCACCCGGGCTGTGTCCCGGGGTGTGAAGGACGGTAAAGCTGAGGTCACCGACCTCAATGGCTTGGCCATCTATTAGTGACATGTCCGGCTTCGGCAGCGGCTCTGCGGAGCCGGACATAAACAAGCCCATGACGCGGGACATCCCCGATGCGATCATCCCGGCAGCCTCGGCCTCGTGCATGGCAAAAGGTGCTCCAGTCTCCTCCTTGAGCTGCCCAAGCGCCATAATATGGTCGGGGTGCGAATGGGTAGCGACAATAAGCTTGATGGTTAAGCCAAGCTGGCGCACATTATCCATAATTGTCTCAGCCTCGGCAACGGGGTCGATGATTATTCCTTCCCCGGTTCTATCCGAGCCTACGATATAGCAGTTCGCGAGAAAGGGGACCCAGCTCAAGCACTCTAAATAGCATCGCTCTATTTTTCACTATTCGTGCTCACCTGTCAAGCCTTTGACATTTGGAAGTAAAGCTGTTAATTTTTGGAAGCTAAGAGATATCGGGGGGTAGCGATTGAAAGTAGATATGGATAAGATGGTCTCGCTGTGCAAGCGGCGGGGCTTCATATTTCAGTCCAGCGAGATATATGGTGGCCTCTCCGCCTGCTGGGACTATGGCCCGCTTGGAGTAGAGCTAAAACGTAATATCAAGGAAGCGTGGTGGCGATACATGGTGCGGGAGAGGGACGATGTCGTGGGCCTGGATTCGAGCATACTGATGCACCGCGCCGTGTGGGCTGCCAGCGGCCACGAGGATGGCTTTTCTGACCCGCTAATGGACTGCAAATCATGCCACCAGCGCTGGAGATCGGACGATGTAGAAGGCAGCCGCTGTCCCAGCTGCGACGGCGAGCTAACCGAACCACGCATGTTCAATCTCATGTTCAGGACCTTCTTCGGGCCGGTGGAGGAAGATGCAGCGACGGTATACCTGCGACCCGAGACCGCCCAGGGCATCTTCGTCAACTTCGCAAACGTGATGGACACCACGCGAAAAAAGCTCCCCTTTGGTATCGCTCAGATAGGTAAGTCATTCCGCAACGAGATCACCACCGGAAACTTCATATTCCGCTGCCGGGAGTTCGAGATGATGGAGATGGAGTTCTTCACCAAACCGGACACTGCTGAGGAGTGGTTCAACTACTGGATCGAGAAGCGGCAGAACTGGTATGTCAATCTGGGGATAAACAAGGAGAACCTCCGCCTCCAAAAGCATGGCAAGGATGAGCTTGCACACTATGCCCGTGCCTGCTGTGACATTCAATACCTGTTCCCTATGGGCTGGTCGGAGCTTGAGGGTATCGCCAACCGTGGCGACTTCGATCTGGCGCAACATACCAAGTGCAGCGGCAGGGACCTCAGCTATTTCGATTCCGACAGCGGGGAGCATATTATGCCCTATGTTATCGAGCCCATCAGCCGGTGTGGACCGCGCCGCGCTCGCCTTCCTCATCGACGCCTACGATGAGGAGCCGGACAAGAATGATATCCGTGTGCTGCTGCGGCTGCATCCAGACCTGGCCCCGGTAAAGGTCGCTGTCCTCCCCCTGAGCCGCAATGAAGCCCTCGTCCCCATGGCCAAGGATGTCTATGCCACAATCCGGAAGTGCTTCACCGCACAGTACGATGACGCCCAAAGTGTAGGTAAGCGTTACCGCCGGCAGGACGAGATTGGCACCCCGTACGCGGTCACCATCGACTTTCAGTCGCTTGAGGACAATGCGGTTACCATCCGCGAGCGTGACAGCATGAAACAGATCAGGGTGCCGGTAGCGGAGCTGACGAACACACTGGAGCGAAAACTTTCCGGCGAGCCCCTCGAAGACCTCCCCCCCCGGCGGCAAATACTAGCTTGGGTTCCATAGAGTAAGGAGCGTAATTCGAACTTTCTGTAATGATAGGATTGAGATTCTTAGGTGGAGGTTGAAAGTGTTAGTAAAGGTGGAGACTTACTTCGACGGTGAATCTTGGTGTGCCCGAGGGATAGGCGAGGATATATTTACCCAAGGCAGTACCTTGGACGAGCTTTATGAGAATATTAAAGAGGCAGTATCCGTTCACTATGGTGAAATATATGAGCCCAGCACTTCGGCTTTACCTTATTAAAAGAGACCGCTGAAAACCCCGGTGCAGGATACTTCCTGCCGGGGGCCTGGGGGTGTCCCCCAGCTTTAAAAAAGTCCCCCAAGATTGGGGGATTAGGGGGTTGATTGAGACTATTTCAGCAGCCTTCAAAAGCATTGGTCTTTCTGCTTTTATATATTAAAAGGTATAACGCTTCACTTCGTTAATCAG
>PVMK01131890.1_pt1 | contig 11745 bp, 10 predicted proteins | sample 1853481 | NCBI WGS metagenome assembly PVMK01 (sample SAMN08533507, study PRJNA380276) | Marine sediment metagenome, whole genome shotgun sequencing project. | reverse complement strand
AGTCCGGGCTCCACAGGACAGGGTGCCAGATAACGTCTGGGAGGCGTGAGCCTACGGCAAGTGCAACAGAGAGTAGACCGCCCGGTTTCGCATCGTTTTACGATGTTATGCCGTGGTAAGGGTGAAAGGGTGTGGTAAGAGCACACCGCGCTTCTGGTAACAGCAGCGGCATGGTAAACCCCACTCGGAGCAAGACCAAATAGGAAAACACTGGCGTGGTCCGCGCCGTTTTCGGGTTGGTCGCTTGAGGCTGAAAGGTGACTTTCAGTCCAGATGAATGATTATCCTAGACAGAACCCGGCTTACAGGCTGACTTATTTTTTTACCCTTGTTATCCATACAATTGCCTGGTTTCTAACCCGCCTTCAGGCTGGATTAATGCAGACCAGTCTAAACCCAGTAAATGCCCTCGAAAGCTGTTTGTTTCAGTGATCCGGGGCATTATTTTGTGCCCGGCAATCCTCCGGTATGGGCTGTAATATCACACTAAAAGTGCCAAAAAAACAACATAACCTCACATTTTACTTTAACTAGATAAGCTAACTATCCGTTTTATATAAAATTGTTGAATTTATGTGAACTTTTTACTCTAAGTTATTGACGTTATTAGGAAAAAACCCTGAGCTTAAGACCCAAATTTACTTGACTTGTGGTAAAAATAAGCCATATTGTGTATCTATGTGGGTAAAAGTGTCATAAAGTGACATATAAAGGGTTAAGCGTGTTGAAGTTTCGGGGAGTTTCCAATTTGTCGTTAGACGCCAAAGGCAGGATTGTACTGCCGGCGCGTTATCGTGAGCGGCTGGTTGAAATATCAAATAGCCAGTTGGTAGTGACAATTGATACCGATCAGCCCTGCCTGCTGATCTATCCGCTCAATGAGTGGGAATTAATCGAAGAAAAAATTGAAGCCTTACCCAGTTTCAATCCAACCACACGTCGCATTCAGCGTTTATTGATCGGCCATGCAACAGACGTCGAAGTCGATACCAATGGGCGTATGCTCTTGTCCAACCCCTTGCGCGACTATGCGCAGCTAGGTAGAAAAGTCGTGTTGATTGGTCAGGGAAAGAAATTTGAACTCTGGGATGAAGCGCTATGGACCCAGCGCATGGAAGAATGGCTGGGTGATAATACCGATGCGGAAATGCCGGAAGCACTTGCCGAGCTAACCCTGTGAGTATCCGGGCCTTAAGTCACGCACCGGTGATGCATGACGAGGTAATGCAGTATCTGAACATTCAGCCCGATGGCGTTTATGTCGATGGAACCTATGGGCGCGGCGGGCACGCACAATCGATCCTGAAACGCCTGGGAGCCAGGGGTCGTCTGATTGTAATGGATAAAGATCCACAGGCCATAGAGGCGGCCAGGTTAGCCATGGGCGATGATGGGCGGGTTACTATATTTCACGATGACTTTTCGCATTTGGCGCAAAAACTGATCGAGTTGGGTATGAAGCATGGGGTCGATGCCGTATTGCTCGACTTGGGCGTTTCCTCGCCGCAGCTGGATGACGCCGCTCGAGGTTTTAGTTTCCAGAAAAATGGTCCCCTGGACATGCGCATGAACCCGTTGCAGGGTGAGTCCGCGGCCGACTGGTTAGCCCATGCCGGTGAAAAAGAGATATCAACCGTACTCTGGGAACTGGGCGAAGAACGGTTTTCTCGCCGCATTGCCCGTAAAATTGTCGAGACCCGGCAGCTACAGGCGATAACGGACACTAAAACACTATCGGACCTGATAAGTAGTTGCGTGCCCCAACCGAAGAATAAAAAGCATCCGGCAACGCGCAGCTTTCAGGCGATTCGGATATACATCAACCAGGAATTAACCTACATCGGACGTTTGCTCGATTCCATATTCGATATTTTGAAAATTGGCGGGCGTTTACTGGTGATCAGTTTTCACTCTCTTGAAGACAGACTGGTTAAACGGTTTTTCAGGCAGCATAGCAGTAAGCCCAAATTGCCGCGCGGCTTACCCATACGTGACGAAGAGCTGATGGCTGGTATTCGTTTCCGCCTGATCGGCAAGGCGATACGGGCCGGGGCGCAGGAGCTATCCCTTAACCCGAGAGCCAGAAGCGCGGTTTTACGCGTCGCTGAGCGAACCGCCTGATGCCCCGCGTTTACCTGTTAGCCCTGCTTTTAACCCTGGTTCTCAGCAGCGCAATAACCGTGATTTATGTCAAACACGAAAGTCGCGTGCTGTTCGCCGAACTGCGAAATACGCAAAAGCTGCAAGACCATGAAGTGATCGAGTGGGGCCGACTGCAGTTGCAAAATAGTACCCTGGCTACGCATAGCAATGTTGAATCGAGGGCACGTAAGACTCTGAAAATGCGCATACCTGAAAAAGTGCAATTGGTGCAATTGCCATGAGCGGGATGACGGCGCATGAGTAACAGTAACGATGAGGCTGTATTTTATCGCGGACGACATTATTTTGTGTTGCTCATCCTGTTATTTTTGCTGGCTAGCCTGATTGCGCGTGCACTTTATTTGCAGATTGTGGAAAAAGATTTCCTCTTCAGTCAGGGTGAGCAGCGACAAATTCGGACCATCGAAACACCAGCCTATCGGGGCACAATATTCGATCGTTTTGGCACGCCGCTGGCGATTAGCACACCGGTGGATTCGGTCTGGGTCAATCCCCCGGAAATACTTCAAAACCTGCCGGCACTGAAACAGGTTGCCGGTAAACTGGGACTTAACTACCGGGACACCGTGGCTTTGCTTAAACAAAAGGCAAACAAGGAGTTTGTCTACCTCAGGCGACAACTTGAGCCTGAACTGGCAGGCCCAGGTGGCGGCTATTGCCGATGGTGTCTACCTGCAGCGTGAATATCATCGATACTATCCAGCGGGTGAGGTCGTATCCCACCTCGTGGGTTTTACCAATGTTGATGATCAGGGTCAGGAAGGCCTCGAATTGATGTACGAGGGCTGGCTTAAGGCACAGCCCGGCAAGCGGCGTGTAATCCGCAATCGAAGAGGTGCGGTTATTGAAAATTTAGCCCAGGTTAAGCGCGCGCGGTCGGGGAAGGACCTGACCTCAAGCATAGACATGCGTTTGCAATACATAGCCTATCGCAGTCTGGCCAGGGCAATGAAGTATCACGCTGCAAAATCCGCCAGCGCAGTGGTGCTAGACGCAAAAACAGGGGAGATTCTGGCGATGGTCAATCAACCGTCGTATAACCCGAATCAAAACAAGAACAAGAGTCCGGCACAACGTCGTAATCGAGCCATAACCGATGTTTTCGAACCCGGATCGACGATTAAACCTTTCACGCTCGCGGCGGCTATTGACCGGGGTTTGTACGACCAGACCAGCCATATTGATACGACACCGGGGTGGTTTATGGTAAGCGGCTACCCGGTTAAGGATGTGAGGAACTACGGAGTGCTCGATCTTGCCGGTATTCTACGCAAATCGAGTAATGTCGGCGCCTCTCGAATTGCACAGACCTTACAAAGAGAAGAGCTGTGGCAGTCCTTTAGTGACTACGGGTTTGGCCAGACCCCCGGAATTTCATTTCCAGCCGAGTCCTCGGGTTATTTCAGCCACTATTCGACCTGGCAACCCCTCGATCATGCGACGATGGCTTTTGGCTACGGTTTATCGGTATCGATCACCCAGCTAGCCAGGGCCTACTCCGTGATTGCAAACCGCGGCAGGCAGCTCGACCTTAGCCTGATCAAGCTAAATCCCGAGGATGTCCCTGACAATGAAATATCCCGCACGGTGATGAAGGCAAGTACTGCGAAGATGGTATTGGACATGCTGGAGCAGGTCGTTGGACCGCAGGGTACCGCAACACGGGCCGCTGTCGATGGTTATCGAATAGCCGGAAAAACCGGCACCGTAAAAAAGAGTGTCGATGGCGGCTATCAGGAGGATGACTATATGGCAATTTTCGCAGGCATGGCCCCGGCCAGTAATCCCCGCCTGGTGATGGCGGTGGTGATCGATGAACCCACCCAAAATGGTTACTACGGTGGGCAGGTTGCCGCACCGGTGTTCCAGGAAGTGATGAGTAATGCTCTGAGAATACTGGACATCGCCCCGGATGTTCTGTCGGAACTAGCCCGATCCAATAACGTGGAACCGGGGGCGTGATGATGAGCAAAACACAAAATGCCGGCCGCTCGCTGACTGCCTTGTTGCAGGGTTTCGTGAGCAGGGACGCGGTGCCGGATATCGATATATTAAATATCGCGAGTAACAGTCGAGCGGTGCTCGAAAATACCTTGTTTATTGCACTCGCGGGTATTAATTCGCATGCTATCGATTTCGCTATCGATGCAGTTAAATCCGGAGCAGTCGCTATTTTATACGATGCCGGCGACGAATACTGTCGGCGGCGAGTTCCACTGCTCAGCAAACAGGTGCAGGCTCACTGGATTGGAATTGAAGGGCTGGACCGGGCCAACGGTGAAATAGTGAGTCGATTTTATGGAGAACCCGGCAAGGCGTTGAAAATAATTGGGGTTACGGGTACGGACGGAAAAACCAGTGTAACCCATTTGCTTACCCAGGCCCTGGGACGGCTCGGTAAGTCCACAGCCAGTATTGGTACGCTGGGCTATGGCGTCGGCAATGAGTTACAACCGACTACGCATACCACGCCGGATACGGTTACCTTGCAGACTTATTTGGATGAATTTCAGTGCCGGGGCTGTGAGTACGTTGTTATGGAAGTATCGTCACACGCACTCGAGCAGTATCGGGTAAGCGGCTGTCATTTTGATATCGCGGTTCTCACCAATCTCGGTCGTGATCACCTCGATTACCACCAGGATATGGCACAGTATGCGGCGGCCAAGGCACGATTGTTTCGTGACTTTGATCTGACCGCGAGAGTGCTGAATGCCGACGATGAACTGGGCCTTAGCCTGTCTGAGGAGCTGGAAACCGAGGGCATGATTCGTTATTCCAGGTTAGCGACGGGCAAAGATGCCAGTGCCGAGGTTTATCTACTGCATAGTGAAGTTACCGATCGTGGTCTGGATATGCAGGTAGCGACGCCACTCGGTGAAATCCGGGCCTCTACGGCGCTAATGGGTCAATTCAATATCGATAATACCCTGGCCTGTATATCGACTCTAATCGCGTTGGGGCTGGAACACGCCCAGATTCAGCTGGCCGTGAATGGACTGCAGCCCATCCCCGGACGCATGGAAAAATTTAGCGGGAATGCAAATACCGCAACCGCGGTGATTGACTTTGCTCATACTGAACAAGCCCTGCGAGCCTGTTTGACAAGCAGCCGGGAGCATACGCGCGGCAAGCTCTGGTGCATTTTTGGCTGCGGCGGTGACCGTGACCAGGGCAAACGCAAGGGTATGGGTCGGGCGGCCGAAGAACTGGCGGATCGAATTATTATTACCGATGACAATCCGCGCACCGAGCCCGCCGAGAACATAGTCGCCGAAATCATCGAGGGTTTGCGTGAACCTGACAGGGCCTGCGTGGTACATAATCGGCAGGCCGCGATTGAGTATGCCCTCACTCAGGCCGCTGCTGACGACCTGGTTGTCATCGCCGGCAAAGGGCATGAGCTCGAACAGATAGTGGGTCATCAGCGCTTTCCATTTAGCGACCGTCATGTCGTGCAGCGTTTCCTCGCGACATCATGATTAGCATGAGCCTGGATCAGGTTCTGGCCCTGTTTGGCGAGACCAGCTGCGAGTCTTTGCAGCAACAATTTCTTGGTGTGACGATAGATAGCCGCAAGGACTGTAGCGGCCGTCTATTCGTGGCCATTCGGGGAGATCATTTTGATGGCCACGAATATGTTAACAGCGCTTATCAAAATGGCGCCGTGGCGGCTCTGGTTGAAACCGAGGTCGATTGCGATATTGCTCAAATAGTGGTTAAGGATTGTCGGCAGGCGCTGGCAGGCCTGGCAAGTTTTTGGCGGCATGGCTGTACGGCATCGGTGATTGCCTTAACCGGAAGTAACGGTAAGACAACGGTCAAGGATATGTTGTTTCAGATATTGCGCAAGGAAGCGACAACGCATGCCACTAAAGGAAATTTCAATAATGACATCGGTTTGCCTCTAACCCTGCTCGAGTTATCCCTGGACGATCGCTATGCCATTCTCGAGCTTGGCGCAAATCATAAAGGTGAAATCGCCCATCTCGCCGAGATAGCGGATCCCGACATTGTCTACGTTAATAATGTTGCCGCGTCGCATCTGGCGGGGTTTGGGTCGGTGCAGGGTGTTATCGAGGCGAAGGGTGAACTCTACGCCTATTGCAAACCGCGCCATCGAGCGCTTTTTAATCTTGATGAAGCTGCCAGCACCTACTGGCGCTCGATATGTCCTGCCGAAAACCGACTCGGTTGCGCGCTGGATAATGACGCCGATGTGCGTGCCAACTGGCGCCAGGATAAACACGGTTTGATGCTCGATGTCAGGTATAGCGAGTTAAGCAGTTCTGTCCACCTCGGCGTCTTCGGTGAACACAATGCGCGTAATGCGCTGGCGGCAATATCGATTGCGATACTTGCCGGTGTTGAGTTCGAACCTGCTGTACAAAACCTGGCGGAATTTGCCGGCGTTAAGGGCCGCTTGCAAACCATACCGGGCCCAAAACACAGCCTGCTGATTGACGATAGTTACAACGCCAACCCTGTTTCGCTGGAAGCCGGTGTAAAGGTATTGTGTTCATTACCGGGTGAAGCCTGGCTGGCGCTGGGCGACATGGCGGAGCTTGGCGGTGAGACCGAAATACTGCATAAAAAAGCGGCGCGGATGGCGAAAAGTCACGGTGTAAAAAAAATGTTTGGCGTAGGGGCGATGAGCTGTCTGGCCAGCGATGAGTTTGGTAGCGATGGTTATTGTTATGAGCAAATCGATGAAATGGCCGATAGCATCCTCGGGCAGATACATGAGGACGTCAACCTGCTGGTAAAAGGTTCACGCAGTGCGGGCATGGATAAACTGGTCGACCGTTTGATAACACGCGATGGTCGGGGAGATGTAAATCATGCTGTATGAGCTTTCCCAGTATTTTTCGCAGTTCCATAGCGGTTTCAATGTATTTCAGTATTTGACCCTGCGCAGCATACTGGGGGTGCTCACCGCGCTGAGCATTTCATTGATCGTCGGACCCCGCATGATTCGTTATCTGAGCAGCTATAACATCGGTCAGAGCGTGCGCGATGACGGACCCGAAAGTCATTTCAGCAAGGCGGGCACGCCGACCATGGGTGGCGCCCTGATACTGATTGCTATTGTCATTAGTACTGTTTTATGGAGTGATTTGTCCTCCCGGTTTGTGTGGGTGGTTTTGTTTGTAACCGTGGGCTTTGGGGTGATTGGATGGATTGATGATTATAAGAAAGTTGTCTACGGAAATTCGAAGGGCATGTCCGCACGGGTCAAGTTTTTCTGGCAGTCCGTAATTGGGTTGAGCGCTGCACTGGTCCTGTTTAACACTGCCCAGTTTCCGATTGAAACCCAGCTTATTGTTCCATTCATCAAAAATATTTTAATCGACCTCGGCTGGATGTACGTGGTGCTGACTTACTTCGTCATCGTTGGCAGTAGCAATGCCGTGAACCTCACCGATGGCCTGGATGGCCTGGCGATTTTACCCACCGTCCTGGTCGGTGGCGCACTCGGCGTGTTCGCCTATGTTACCGGCAATGCCAATTTTTCTGGTTATCTGGGTATCCCCTATGTTCCCGGGGTTGGAGAAATGGTTATTTTTTGCGGCGCCATCGTTGGTGCAGGACTGGGTTTTCTGTGGTTCAACACCTACCCGGCACAAATTTTATGGGGGACGTTGGCGCCCTTGCACTGGGTGCCGCTCTCGGTATCGTCGCGGTTATCGTTCGTCAGGAAATAGTGCTGTTTATCATGGGCGGGATTTTTGTGGTCGAGACGGTGTCGGTGATAGTGCAGGTGGCTTCATTTAAGTTAACCGGCCGACGCGTATTTCGCATGGCGCCGCTACATCACCACTATGAATTAAAGGGCTGGCCGGAACCCAGAATTATCGTTCGGTTCTGGATTATCACGGTGGTGCTGGTGTTAGTCGGCCTGGCGAGTCTGAAGGTCCGGTAATGTTATCGATGAACGCCCAACGCCTTCAGCACGAAGATCTTAACTACCTGGTAGTTGGTCTCGGCCTTAGCGGTTTCTCGGCGGCTAACTATTTACTGGCGCACGGTTACTGCTGCCGGATCCAGGATACCCGCGATATACCGCCATACCTGCATGCGCTGCAAAAGCATTTCCCGGATGCCAGTGTTTGTAAACAGGCGCTGGATAGCGAATTGATTGGCTGGGCCGATGTGCTCGTGGTAAGCCCTGGCCTGTCGGTCAGGCAACCCGGAATTCAGCAGGCGCTTGAACTCGGTAAATCGGTGATCGGTGATATCGAATTATTTGCCCAGGCCGCCGATAAGCCGGTGATTGCGATAACGGGCTCGAATGGGAAAAGCACGGTAACTAAATTACTCGGTGAAATGATACGGGCCGATGGTAAGGCGGTAGGCGTGGGCGGCAATATCGGTACCGCGGCCCTGGATTTACTCGCAACACCGGTTGATTGTTATGTTCTCGAGCTGTCTAGTTACCAACTGGAAACGACACAGTCACTGAAACCCCGGATCGCTACCGTGCTTAATTTATCGGAGGATCATCTCGATCGTTATGGTAGCTATGCCGACTATATCAACGCTAAATTACAGATCTACGACAATGCGGAACTTTGCGTTAGCAATTACGACGATGAGACCACCAGGCATACCGCAGACGATATTCTGTTTAGCCTGGATCCAGAGGCTGCGGTTGATTTTGGCCTGGTTTGTGATGACGGCGACTGGTTGGCGTATCACGGTGAGCGCTGGTTAAAGGTAAGCGAACTGAAAGTATCGGGGCGGCACAATTGGGCCAACTGTCTGGCGGCGATGGCGCTGGCGCATACGGCTGGGGTTTCGAAGAAGGCAATCATCGAAGCGCTGAAAAATTTTGAAGGCATTCCCCATCGCAGTCAGTGGGTGGCCGAGCATAACGGCGTTGAGTGGATAAATGACTCCAAGGCAACCAATATCGGTGCCGCCAGGGCTTCAATCGAGGGAAGGGATCGCCCCGTCATTCTGATCGCCGGCGGGCAGTCGAAGAATGCCGATATGAGTGTTCTGCGCCAGGTTTTGAAGGATCGCGTCAAGCTGGTTTTACTGATGGGAGAAGACGCGCAAAAAATAGAACAGGCCTGGCGCGGATCGACTCGTATCGAACGCGTAGACAATATGGAGGATGCTGTTAAACGGGCAAGTGATGAGGCCCGGGCAGGGGATTGCGTATTGCTCGCGCCAGCCTGTGCCAGTTTCGACATGTACGAAAAATTTGAGGCTCGTGGCGAAGACTTTATGCAACAGTTACGGGGTTTGATCGATGGCCAGGCTTGAAGGGCAGGCCGTGCGTGGTGACGGGTCGGTAGAACCGCCGGCCAGTGATTTTCCGCAGAATATAGATCGAAGCATTCTTTTGATATACGTGATTCTGATATTAATTGGTCTGGTGATGGTAACGTCTGCTTCCATCGGTATCGCCGACCAGCTTACCCAGGACCCCTTTTACTACGGTAAACGCCAGTTTGTTCGCATCATACTTAGCCTGTTGCTGGTCTGGCTGGCCTTTAAAATTCCACTCAGCTTCTGGAAAAACAATGGCCTGGTACTAATGTTGGGTTCTATTACATTGCTTGGTTTTGTGCTCATTCCGGGAATTGGACACACGGTTAACGGCAGTACGCGGTGGTTAAATTTTGGAGTTTTTACCTTCCAGATATCAGAAGTATCAAAGTTATTTTTAATAATTTATTTGAGCGGATATTTAATTCGCCGCAGTGAAGAAGTGCAAACCAACGCGATGGGTTTCGTCAAGCCGATGCTGGTATTGGCGATTGCCAGTGGTTTACTGATTCTCGAGCCGGATTTCGGTGCGGCAACGGTATTGTTACTGACTGGTCTCGGTATGATGTTTCTCGGGGGGGTACGTTTTGGACAATTTGTGCTGTTCCTGCTCGGTACCCTCGCCATCATGGTATTACTTGCGGTTTCTTCTCCATATCGAATGTCACGTATCACTTCATTTCTCGATCCCTGGGCCGACCCTTTTAACAGCGGCTTTCAACTCACCCAGTCGCTCATTGCAATCGGCAATGGCGGCTGGTTTGGCAGTGGTTTAGGCGGCAGTATCCAGAAACTTTTTTACCTGCCCGAAGCGCATACCGATTTTTTGTTTGCAATATATGCCGAGGAATTCGGTCTTGCCGGAACCGTGGTATTGATTGCACTGTATGCATTATTTGCCCTGCGTTGCTTTTCAATCGGCAAGATGGCGCTGCACGGGCAACAGGTTTTCGGTGCCTACCTCGCTTATGGTGTGGGCCTGCTAGTCACCTTGCAGGCTGTCATTAACATCGGTGTAAACATGGGAGCGTTACCAACCAAGGGGCTGACGCTGCCTTTTATCAGCTATGGCGGCAATAGTTTATTAACCATGTCATTCGCTGTCGGCCTGGTGCTGAGGGTCTACCGCGAGTATCAACAGGGTGAATCAGTCTCGACCAAAATTGTTCGTCGTCGCTCCAGGCGTTCCCCAAATCAACGGCTGACGGCATGAATCAGGCCGTCCAAAGACCCATTGTTGTGATGGCCGGAGGAACCGGCGGACATGTATTTCCAGCTCTTGCTGTTGCCGAATACCTGCGCGGTAAAGGCGAAACTATAGTCTGGTTGGGAACTCGCGCCGGTATCGAGGCCAGGGTTGTGCCAGCCGCCAATTTTGCGATTGAGTGGCTTAGCGTACAGGGATTACGCGGTAAAGGCTTTGGCGCACTGATATTGGCGCCATTCCGGCTCGTAAGGGCTTGCTGGCAGGCATTTGTCACCCTGTTACGCCTGCGCCCCAAGGCGGTGCTCGGAATGGGCGGCTTCGTCTCGGGGCCCGGAGGTTTGATGGCCTGGACGCTGCACATACCACTGTTTTTACACGAGCAAAACTCGGTAATCGGATTGACAAATCGTCTTTTGGGACGGTTCGCCAAACAGCGTTACTTCGCCTTTCCCGATGCGGCCAGCCGGGTGCCGGGTAGTAAATGTATAGGTAATCCGGTACGGGCCGAGCTCATAGAACTGGAGGCGCCCGAGACCAGGCTCGCGGGCAGAGGGAGCGGGCCAATGCAGCTATTGGTAATTGGCGGCAGTCTGGGCGCAGCCGCGCTCAACCGGCTGCTACCCGAGGCAGTGGCATTGCTGGATGTATCCGAACGTCCACAGATAAAACATCAATGTGGCAACAGTCATGTCGAGGTTTGCAAGCGGCAATACCGGGAGGCGAGGGTCGAGGCCGATGTTTTCGGATTTATCGAAGAGATGAGTGAAGTGTACGAATGGGCTGACCTGGTGGTTTGTCGCGCGGGCGCTTTAACCATCGCCGAACTTACCGCGGTGGGGCTTGCATCGATTTTGGTACCTTATCCTTTCGCGGTCGATAACCACCAGTTTTACAACGCCCGTTTTCTGCAACAACACGATGCAGCTCGTATTCTCCTGGAAGAAAAGTTAAATGCCGAGACCCTGGCCCTGCAGTTTCGCTACTTTCAACAGAACCGCGATGAACTGTTAACAATGTCGGTCAATGCTAGATCACTGTCACAGACCAATGCGACCGAGATACTGGCGCAGGGAATTCTGGCGGGGGCGAAATCGTGA
>PVMK01136420.1_pt1 | contig 11746 bp, 15 predicted proteins | sample 1853481 | NCBI WGS metagenome assembly PVMK01 (sample SAMN08533507, study PRJNA380276) | Marine sediment metagenome, whole genome shotgun sequencing project. | reverse complement strand
TCCATTAAGATATTCTTCGGTTTTAATTTTTCCTTTATAAACATCAAGCGGTGGACACTCTTCAACAAATTTTAGTAGAACTTTATTTAGCTTTTCTTCGTTCATTGCTGATTTGAGAAAATTCATGCTTCGTTTAATTACATCGGGATTTTCCTTTTCTACATAGTGATTAATTAAATAGTGATAAATCTCATGTAAAATTCCTAATGCATTTATCTCTCCGGCTGTAGTTAACTGATCATAAGCACCTTCATTTTTTCTCACGTTATTAATCTTATCAGATATATACCGTGCAGCTTGAGAATTGGCAATAATTAAATTACCGTTCAAGGAATAAAACGAATCATCAAACTTGTATTTTATTCTTGTAGATTTGGATATGTGGAAATCTTGATTTGTCATATCAAAATTGAATACTCTAAATAAGGTTAAGATAATTTTAAATTATTAAGAAGACAAATATTTAAGTGCAATATTCAATTGAATATTTATACTAAAATATTGAATTTTGGAATCAATTTAAGTGTAATAAAATCTAAATAAAATATATTGGTTTTAAGAATGAAAACAAATAAAGCTGAGTTATTCTCTAATTGCTTGCGAACGTATTTAGCTGTGATTTTATCAATTTTTATCATAAATCAAATTAACATAATTGGAGCATCACAACCTTTTAAATCAAAAAACGGAATGGTTGTTTCTGCAAGCAAAATTGCTTCTGAAGTGGGTGTTGAAATTCTTAAAGAAGGTGGAAATGCTATTGATGCCGCAGTGGCAGTGGGTTTTACTTTAGCGGTTACGTATCCTTATGCTGGAAACATTGGCGGCGGGGGTTTTATGGTAATTCATTTGCAGGATGGGACTAACACCACAATTGATTTTAGGGAAAGAGCACCATTTACAGCGTACAGGAATATGTATCTCAATAAAGATGGAAACGTTATTGAAAATATGAGTTTGGAAGGTGCCGCATCAGTTGGTGTGCCCGGAAGTGTGGCGGGTTTAATTTATGCACTAGAAAAATACGGAACCATGAAATTAGCAAAAGTGATTCAACCTGCAATTGATCTGGCAGAGAACGGCTGGGCTTTGGAGAGTCAAGATGCCGAATCTTTTTACAATTTTTTAGAAGTGTTTAGTAAATATCCTTCTTCGTTTAATGTTTTCACTAATAACGGTGTGCCTTATAAAGAGGGAGATTTATTTAAACAACCTGATCTTGCATGGACATTAAAACAAATAAGAGATAAAGGTGTTGATGGTTTTTATAAAGGAAAAGTTTCCGATCTTTTTGTTCAGCAGATGATGGATATGGGAGGTTTTATGACACACGCAGATCTCGAAAAATACAAACCTGTAGAGAGAGAACCAATTAGAGGAACATACAGAGGATATAAAATTATTTCCATGGCGCCGCCAAGTTCTGGTGGAATAGCACTTATACAGCTATTAAATATTTTAGAAAATTTTGATATTGAAAAAGATGAATGGGGAAGCAGCCAGTTACATACATCGATTAGTCGAAGCGATGAAATATGTTTTTGCAGATAGAACTTATCATTTAGGGTGACGCTGATTTTTATCCCGTCCCAGTGACAGGTTAGATCTCCAAAGGAATATGCTAAAACAATTTTTGAGAGAAATAGGGGAGAATGCTGTCCATCTATCTGCAGAAATATATGCCGGCGATACATTGGAATATTTACTGAGAGTACGAAACAACACATTATTCTGTTTACGATAGTATCGGGCAATGCAGTAAGCGTAACTACAACTTTGAATTCGGCATTTGGTTCTAAAGTGGTTGTGGAGGGTGCAGGTTTTCTACTCAATAATGAAATGAATGACTTTAGTGAAAAACCCGGGGTTCCAAATCAGTTTGGTTTGTTGGGCACGAGATGCAAATGCTATTGAACCGGGGAAAAGGATGCTTAGCTCTATGACTCCCTACAATTGTATTGAAAGACAATAAACCATTTTTAATCCTCGGTTCTCCCCAGGTGGATCAATGATAATTACAACAGTGCTGCAGGTACTTATGAATTGTATCGATTTTAATATGAACATACAGGAAGCTGTTGCTGCACCAAGGATTCATCATCAATGGATGCCCTGATAAAATTTATTTTGAGAAGTTTGCAATCAATAAAGATGCGATGGAAAATCTAGTTAAAAAGGGCTATGACTTTTCCGATATGAATGATCTTATTAAAATTATAGGATTAGTTCATGGAATAATGATTGATCAAATCAATCATATTATCTACGGTGCATCTGATTTAAGAGCGAACGGTTCGGCTGAGGGTTTTTGAGAGTGTATATCCGTGGAAGAAAGTTCATTGCTTCGGTTTATGAAAAGCAAGAGTTGAACCAACCCATGTTTTATTTTTATTAAAATCCACTCCCATCATTTTACCTTTGCTCATTCTTACCAGGTTATTTACAAGCATTGGTTTTTCATCCCATAAAAACATCATTCTTATTTCTACTTTAGAGTTTTCATCAGGTGTTTTGATGACCGGGGCATACTCAATTTTCTTCTGAAGTATATAATTTTCTGGGATCTTCAATAGCAGCTAAAATATCTTGTTTAGATCAACTTCAACACCATGACCGGCGAATGAAAAGAGAGGTTTTAAAACGTAATTACTTAAATCATCAGAAAAACCGGACAGTTCATTCAGGAAATAACATTCGGGTACATACCTGCCTTTTAGTAACGGTAAAGAATATTTACTGATCTTAAAAAACCAGTTTGGATGTGAAATCCACTTTACATCAAGTTCATCTTTATAATTAAAATTAAAAGCTGTATCATTTCTCTTTAAGTCATCAAAAATTACCCTGTTATAAATTCTCTCAATCGGAATTGTTTTCCCCATTATTTTTATAAAAGAGCTTTCTACCTTCCTGAACAACATCTGAAATGCATACGGTTGCTATTCCCAATAAATTTTCTGTAGCTGAAAAATCAATTTTAGTTTTTTGTTTCTCAGGTTGGATTTCAAGTAAGACAACATTTTCAGGATCACTTTCTCCAACAATCACATTTCGAAGTTCCGAAACGTATCCTTGCTCATCTAATGAGCTGAAATATGGAGTAGAAGCCATCATCAATATTAAAGTGTTTTTTAATTAGCTGAGCAAGAAAAATACTGGTAACCATAAACAGTTGGGAATCCCTGAAGCTCAATCAATTTAGGGTATATACGAGCCATCCGGGTTTTCACAAATAGCAAAATCAATTTGCAAAAATTCAGGATGAGCACTTTCATTTGGAATGACCAGATCTTTGGGGATTGCGTTTTCGGATCTTTTTTTGAACTCATCGTTTTGTATTTGTTCTAAAATATCACTACATGCATTTATCAATTCATTTTTTATAGCAGCTGGTAGAAATATCGGTGTTTCTGCAATCCTGAAATCTGCCGGATATTGAAAAGATGAGTTCAGTTCATTAAGGAATGTTTCGTATTTATGGAGAGTAAATTCAGAGTTGAACTTCTTCCTTAATTCTGGAATCATAAAATTTAAATTAAAACCTTATTTAATTCATCGATTGCCCCATTTAAGAAATTAGGAATAACAGTTTTGCGTGTTAGTTTTACCGCATTTGGTTCCTGCAAGATTTCTAACATCCGATTGTATTTTTCTTCGCCGTATGTATCAACAATCTGTTTCTTCTCATCAGGTCTGTTAAAATGATAAAGCATACTTTCCGGATCTGCTTCAGGATGAAATTGTGTGCCAAATATCTCATTACTTATTTTAACTGCTGCTATTGCAGGTTCGCCCTCTGCGTTATCATCAAGAATTTCGTATGATAAAATTTTTGCTCCAATATTATCAATAACTTTTTTACTTGGATTTGTAACCTGGTATTCTCTAATATCGGCAGCGTAAAAGGGATTCGGTAAATGTTCTAAGATAGAATCTGTTTTACCTGCTTCGGTTTTTTCAAAGGGCAATACGCCAATTGATTTTGAATTACGTTTGCTTACCTCGCCGAACTCGAAAAATCTTGCCATCATTTGAAAAGAATGACAGATAAAGAAGATATATTTTTTCCTATCTGTATTTGATTGGTTGTGTGAATAAATATTTTCAATCAAATTAAAATATTGCTTTTCCCATTTTTTCCCTTCAGCCATCAAAAGGGCTGCCCGGTCCGCCGGATGAAATAAAGATATCAGAATCCATATCCGGGATATCATCTCTAAATCTTGTTTCGTAAACATTATAAGAGATATCTAAATCGTTGAACTTTTTCTTTGTTTCTTCAGCTATTTCACCAATACAGCGCATACCCTCGTTGCGTTCATTATTGTATAAATCTATTGTTGCTATTTTTATTTTTTGTTTTCGCATAAAAATATTTAATGTTTTTTGTTCAGTTTTACGAATCTGCTTATTGTGAGTTATTGAGAAGGATTATTATTAAACAGAAAGTCCCTGGTGGGTTTCTTCGATGATGTAATCCATCAGTTTTTTAAAATCTTTTGTTTCTTCCCACACTCTAAGTTGTCTGTCTGCTCCTGTTCCTTTTTCTAATATTTTGTTTATATAACTTACTTCTTCGCGCGAACCCAATTCATCAACTACGTCATCAACAAATTCATACATCTCTTTGGCTAACAAACTAAAATCAACTTCTTCCTGTTTGCCAAAATCTATTAGTTTACCCTGAATACCGTATCGTGCTGCTCTCCATTTATTCTCGGCGATAAGTGCTCTTCTGTATAAACGAAAGCCGAGGTTTTGTTTTATAAGTTTGTGAAGTTTTGCGACTATTGCCTGAATTAACGCTGCAAGGCAAATCGTTTCATCCACACGCATCGGTAAATCACAAATTCTAAATTCAAGTGTTTTAAATACGGGGTGCGCTCGTACATCCCACCATATTTTTTTAGCGCTGTCTATACATTTGGTTTTAATTAGTAGCTTGATGTAATTATCGTATTCGGCAATACTGCCGAAGTAATCGGGAATTCCTGTTCGCGGGAATCTATCGAATACCTTACTTCGGTACGATTTAAAACCGGTATTTCTGCCTAACCAAAAAGGAGAGTTTGTAGAAAGCGCAAAAATGTGCGGAAGAAAATATCTTGCAGCATTCATAATATGTAAAGCAATTTCCCGGTCTTCAACACCAACGTGAACGTGCAGCCCAAAGATAAGATTTGCTCTTGCAACCTGCTGCATATCAGTAATTATCTCGTGATAATGCGGATGATCGGTTATCTTTTGGTCTTCCCAGTGAGAGAAGGGATGTGTTCCAGCTGCTGCAATTGCAAGTCCGTTTTTCTTTGCCAGCTTAGCTAATTTGGTTCTTAAATCAATTACTTGTTTGCGAGCATCATGGATATCACGGCAAATATCTGTTCCCATTTCTACAACAGATTGGTGCATTTCAGATTTCACTCTTTCGGCAAGAATAACTTTACCATCTTCCAATATTTCCTGAACACGTGAACGAAGCTCTCCCGTTTCAGGATCAACAATCTGAAATTCTTCTTCAATGCCTAGGGTATAAAGTCCCGGTTCAGTCATCGTTATTATCCATTTTGATTACTAAGCTAAACCTTTATTCTTTGCAAACTGAGTTATAAAAATTCCCCAGGTAAGATTATTTTGGTTTGGTATATGCTGCTTTGCTCTTCTTATTGCCATATTTGCAGCAGCTTCAACAATCCATTCAAAATTTTCCTTGCCAACGGAATTTATATCGGCATCGGGAGCTGGATTGCAAAAATCAATTGCATACGGCACCCCGTCTCTTATTGCAAGTTCCACGGTGTTAAAATCATAACCAAGTGCATTGTTTATACTTAGAACAGTTTCGGTTAACTTTGCAAGCAACTCACTTTCAATTGGTTCCGGATTCTGAACATACCTTTTATGGTGCGGTTCTTTAGGAGCGTATCTCATTATGTGAACATTTGACCTATCCAAACAGTAAATACGAAAGTATTCAGTAAAATCAATTTCTTCCTGCAGCATCATTACTAGCTGTCCGGTTTCATTATATGCTTTGAAAAAGTCATCAGGATTTTCAAGTCGGTAAACATTTTTCCATCCACCACCTGCAAATGGTTTGAAGAATGCTGGGAATCCTATATAATCGAAAATCGAATCCCAATCAAATGGAAAAGATAAATTTCTGAACGAATTAGAATCAGTATCATCAGGATGCTGATTTGACGGAAGCAAAACAGTTTTTGGAACAGCAACATTTAATTTTGTCATCAAAGCATTGTTGAAAAATTTCTCATCGGCGCTCCACCAAAAAGGATTGTTAATAACCGCAGTACCGCTTACAGCAGCGTTTTTAAGGTATGAACGATAGAAGGGAACATCCTGAGAAATACGATCGATTATAACATCATATCCACAGAGTTCTCCCTGTACAACTTTATCTATTTTTACAAACTCAGCAGTTATTCCATCTTCATTTTTTGAATTTACTCTATCAACAAATGCAGGCGGAAAAGTTTTTTCCTGTCCGAATAAAATTCCAATTTTTTTCATTTTGTTCCTGTTAATTTTAAAACCAATTTAATTAAAATAATTAATAATTGCGGAATAAATCTGCTGATTTATTTCAAACTTTACGAACAGCTTATTATGAGCAGGGGTAAAATTGCGAAGCGAGAAAGATTTAATCAGAAGCAATTTTGAATGGCAAATATATTAAAAAATGGTATGTTTTCAATATTGGATCCTAATAGAAGATTAATGTGCAAGATATAAATTTATGTAATCAATAGAAGTTAGTTAATTAATGGTGAAATGGCTCAGGAAAGAAGGAGGATTTCATCAATCCAAACAAGCATTACTTTAAAATGTTGTTTGAAAACTAAGATTTAAACTTGTAGGCAGATTAGCAGTTTGTTTTAATCCTACTGAAACATTCCAGCTTAATTCTTCATCTATACGATTGTTATATGCACCAACGAGACGCGCTGCATTAATTGCACTTACAACTCTGTTCAATATCATCGCACCTACAACGAAACGTAAATCGTTAGTAGTTTGCTCACTTGAAGACCACATACTTCTGTAGGTACGTCTGTCTTCAGTGCTTTGCCATTTCCAGAAAAATGTTTCCGTGTTGTACATCTGATTAAAATTTCTTTCAAGTGCTTTTTGATCATTATATTCATCAATGTTTTCAAATTGCGATATGGTTGAATAGTAATCATCATTTTTACCGCTGGTATTTATAGAAGCATTACTTGTTGCATAAGCTTTATAATTATCTTCCTGGTTGCTTGCATAAACACTCATCCCAATATACGTTCCCCATAATACACCTTCGGCAATCGTAAAATATTTTCCCGCTATCATATCCATCTGCATAAAGCTCGCCCATACCGGGTAATAAAAGCGAATATAGAATTGCCAATCCCGCACTTTTTTTTGCTGATTCCAGGTCATCAGAAAAATTTAGATTTCCTGAGGAATATTCAGAAGTGGATGATTTAACTTCTTGTTCCAACAGTAAAGTTGAAAATGATGTTTGCTGTTGTGAATAAACAGATGATGTAATTGCGAGAATGAAAAATACAGATAATTTCATATTTTTTAATTTCATATTAACGTTATATTGAAATTAATTCAATTGAATTTTTAGTATCTAAAATTTTTCCTGTACAAATTCCCTCTACGGTAATTCCCCGTGAGATTGACTGATGTAAGCTTATTAATTAAAGATTGATCATATTCATTTATAACCCTAACATAGTTTGATGTGAATCCTTTCATTTTATTATCAACCAATTCATCTTCAAATAATACATCTAAATCTTTCCCCAGCATTTGTTCATAGAACTGATGCTTTTTCTTTTCACTTAAAATTCTAAGAATTTTGTTACGTCTTTTTCTCTCCGTTATTTCCACTTTCCCTGGCAGATTTATCGCTTTCGTATCGGGTCTTTCAGAGTAAGTGAAAACGTGCAAATATGAAATTGGCAGATCACGAAGAAAATTATATGTTTCAATAAAATGGTTTTCTGTTTCACCCGGGAAACCAACTATTACATCGACTCCTATACCGAGATTTTCAATTTTCTCATTCGCATTAAATATTACTTTCTCATAATCTTTTACAGAATATCTTCTTTGCATCGCTTTAAGAATTTCCTGGTTGCCGCTTTGAAGAGGAATGTGTAAATGATTGCAGAGTTTTTTTTCTTCGGCAATCAAATTAATTATATCATCAGTGAGCAAATTTGGTTCGATGGAACTGATCCTAATCCTGAAATCAGCATCTATTTTTATAAAGTTTGAGAGAAGTTCAAAAAAATTATAATCGAAAGATTTACCGTAATCTCCAACATTTACACCAGTTAAAATAATTTCTTTATAGCCTTGATCGATTAATCTTTTAAACTCATCTACTGCGTATTGTGGGTTCATACTTCTGCTTGAGCCGCGAGCGAGCGGGATTGTGCAAAATGTGCATTTATAATCGCATCCATCCTGTATTTTAAAAAATGCTCTTGTGCGGCTGTCTGCATCTGTTGAATGTGCTTCCCCAAAATCTGTTACGCTATTCAAAGAGCCAACGTGAATACAAGCAAGTTCAGATTTTTTAAAATCATTTAGGATAGTAAACAGATTAAATTTTTCGTTGCTGCCAAGTACTGCATCAACACCATGAATTTCGCTAATTTCTTCAGGGACGCAATTGAGCATAACATCCTGTAACAAGAACAAATGCCTCCGGATTCTTTCGCAGCACTCTTCGAACTAATTGCCTGCATTCTCTTTCTGCATTTTCAGTAACGGTGCAGGTGTTAAATACATAAACATCTGCCTTCTCTTTAAAGTCAACAATTTCAAAACCGTTAGATATAAATTGATTGCCAATTGTTGAGGTTTCGGAGAAGTTTAGTTTGCAGCCCAATGTGTATAATGCAACTGTACCGTTCATATTTTTCTTTTTTATAAAAGAAGAGCGGGAGAGTATCCCGCTCAATAATTAAGCCCTAAGAAAATCAGGAATTATTTTTCTTCTTCAGGTGTTGGTTCAACTTTAGTTTCGGTTTTCGTTTCAACTTTTGGCTCAACTTTAGGTTCTGTTTTTGGCTGCTGAGGCGGTGTTTTTTCTCCAACTTCAAATATGGGAAATTCAGAAGAATCAATTGCATCAGTGTCAGCAGCTTTTATGCTTTGAACAGAAACTCTATCAAATTTATGTTTTGTTAAATATTCCTGTATCTCCTCTTCAGATTTTTCTTTGAGTGCAGTAATTGCACTTAGAACAATTTTCTTGTTCTCTTTATCAAATTCTAGAACCTTTAGGGGTATAACATCATCGATAGGGAAGTGATTAGCAATGTTCTTGATTCTTGATGTTGATAATTGAGTCCCGGGTACAAAACCATCTACCTGGTCAGGCAGTTCAGCTATTAATCCTTTTTCAATTATTCTAACAACCGTGCCTTCTGTAAGCGATCCCACAGAATATGTTTTTTCAAAAGTATCCCACGGATTATCGAGAATTTGTTTATGACCGAGAGAAATTTTTCTTTGTTCTACATCCACACCAAGCACAACCACATCAATTGTTTCGCCTTTCTTAACAACTTCTCCAGGGTGGCGAATTTTCTTTGTCCACGAAAGATCTGATATGTGAACAAGTCCCGTCAACTCCCGGTTCGAGTTCTACAAACACACCGAAGTTTGTTAAATTACGAGCAACGCCGGAATGTTTTGATCCATCAGGATATTTCTGCATTAAGGATTCCCATGGATCCGGCTCTAATTGTTTTATACCAAGAGAAATTTTCTTGTCATCTTTATCCAAACTTAAAATAACCGCCTCAATAATCTGTCCCATTGCAACAACCTGTGATGGATGTTTGATATGCTGGGTCCAGCTCATTTCAGAATTATGTATAAGTCCTTCTATTCCTTTTTCAATTTCAATGAAAGCGCCGTAATCTGTAAGCGAAACAACTCTTCCGGAGACCTTATCTTTAAGAGAATACCTGGTATCAATATTTTCCCATGGATGAGGCATAAGTTTTTTCAAGCTTAATGAGATACGTTTCTTCTCTTCGTCAAAATCGGTAACAACAACTTTTATAGTTTCGTCAAGTTTAACGATTTCATTAGGGTGATTAATTCTACCCCAGCTAAGGTCAGTAATATGGACTAAACCATCAATACCACCGAGGTCAACAAACACGCCAAAGTCAGTAATTGCTTTTACAATACCTTCGAGTATCTGTCCTTTTTCCAATCCTTCGAGAATAGTATTTCTCTGATCGCTAATTTCTTCTTCAACAAGAACTTTATGTGATACAACAACATTCTCGGTTGGTACGTTAACTTTAACAACTTTAAAGTCCATAGTCTGTCCAACAAAAGCATCAAAGTCTCTTATTGGTCTAACATCAATTTGTGAACCGGGAAGGAAAGCTTCCATACCGAAAAGATCGACAACCATTCCGCCTTTAATTCTTTTAATAATTTTACCTTCAAGAATTTCACCTGTGTCGTAAGCATCCATAACTTTTCTCCAGTTTTTAAGGAAATCAGCTCTTTGTTTGCTTAATACAAGATTGCCGTCGTGATCTTCAACACTTTCGAGAACAACTTCAACTTCATCACCAATTGTCAATTGCGGGTCTTCACCGAATTCGAAAATGTGAATTGCACCTTCGGATTTAAAACCAACATCTACAATAACAAAATCATCCTGAATACCTACAATAGTACCTGTTACAGGTTCACCTTCCTGTACATCGTGAAATGAATCTGAATATAAGTTAGCTAATTCAAAAAATTCCTCTTCGGAATACTCCACCCGATCAAATTTGGTTTTTGCTTTTTCATAGTCGTCAATAGTGGCAAATACCTTCTTCGTTTCTTCTTTAGTTTCTTCGGACATTCATCCTCCTAATAGTATACCTTCTGCATTATCGTTAAAGCCAATAAAATACAATAACACAGATCATTTTTTAGTTTAACATTTTTGTTTGTTTTGGCTTTTAAAATTCTTAATTTATTTTAACATCAACACCTAAATTATCGGCGGTTCTTTTAACTTCGTTTAAAATAATATTTACCTGTTCTTCAATTGTAACATAACTTGTATCTACTTCAATTGCATCTTCTGCCTTTACTAAAGGGCTTACTTTTCTGTTAGAATCGATTTGATCCCTGTTTTTCAAATTTTCTTTTATCTCCGTAACAGGAATTTCAGTTCCGTTTTCTGCATATTCTTTTGCCCGTCTTTTAGCCCGCTCATCTATAGTAGCGGTAAGAAATATTTTTACATTAGCATTAGGGAACACTACAGTTGCAATATCTCTTCCTTCCATTACAACACCTGTTGTTTTACTGCCAATCTCGCGCTGTTTTCTTACCAATATTTTTCGCACTTCTTCAATTTTGCTAACATCACTCACATTATTATTCACATCTAATGTGCGGATTTTATCGGTTAAATTTTCCCCATTTATACTGATGTTTGTAACACCATTTTCAAATTTCAATTCAATATCGCTGTTTGCTGCAAGGTCAATTATTTTATCTTTAATACCCAATGCATTATCTCTTATTGCAAGATGAGTTATTGCGCGATACATTGCTCCTGTATCAATGTAAACAAAATCTAACTTTTGGGCTACTAATTGAGCAGTTGTACTTTTGCCCGAACCTGCAGGACCATCTATAGCGATGATAAGATTTTTTGACATAGAAAACAAAAATAACTATAAATTAATATTAATCA
>PVMK01128144.1_pt1 | contig 11746 bp, 9 predicted proteins | sample 1853481 | NCBI WGS metagenome assembly PVMK01 (sample SAMN08533507, study PRJNA380276) | Marine sediment metagenome, whole genome shotgun sequencing project. | reverse complement strand
GGATGAGGAATTCGGAAAGGGAAAATCCTGCGAAGATTACACGCCGCCGGTGGCGAAACTTGATCCGCACGGTGCCGTTCTGGGCCTGGCCTTTTATACGGGAGGAATGTTTCCATCCGAATACACGAATCGTTTATTTATCACCCAGCATGGCTCATGGAATCGTACCGAAAAGAGTGGCTACCAGATTCTTGTTCTGGATGTGCGGCCTGATGGCACGGTATTGAATCAACATGTCTTCGCAGCCGGTTGGTTACAGAATGAGAAATCCTGGGGTCGTCCCAATGACGTGCTGGTGATGCCCGATGGTGCTTTGTTAGTATCGGATGATCAGGCCAACGTAATTTACCGGATCAGTTACACAAAATGACGTTGATCCAGATTATTGTTTTGTCCCTTATCCAGGGTCTGACCGAGTTTTTACCGGTATCCAGTTCCGCCCACTTGATCCTGGGTAGCAGAATCTTTAGCTGGCCTGACCAGGGGCTGGTTTTTGATGTTGCCACTCACCTGGGTACTTTATTGGCCGTGCTGGTGTATTTCCGCAAAGATATCTGGAAGATGGTTGTGCCGTGGCTTGGCAGCGGTAAAGGTGATGAAACTTCTCGTAACCTGGGGTTGACCCTGATCATAGCCAGCATTCCTGCCATTGTTGCCGGTGGTTTGTTGCATAGCTGGGTCGAGTCGGCGCTTAGGGATACCCGCGTTATCGCTTTCAGCACCATTGGTTTTGGCTTGTTATTGTGGTGGGCGGATGCCCGCTTTTCCCGTAGCAAGCTTATGCAGGATATGAATATGAAGTCCGGCTTTATCATTGGTCTGGCACAAATGCTGGCACTGGTACCGGGCACATCAAGATCGGGAATAACCATCACCATGGGGCGTATGCTGGGTTTTGATGCCGATAGCGCTGCCCGCTTCTCATTTCTCCTTTCGACTCCAATCATCGCCGCCGCCGGTGGTTATGGGGTGCTGCGAATGCTGTTACATGATGCGCCGATAGACTGGTTTCAGTTCGGTTTGGCGATTGTGCTTTCCGCCCTGGCAGGCTGGCTGTGTATAGCCGCGTTTCTTGCGCTATTGCAGCGAGTCGGCCTGGTTCCTTTTGTGGTTTATCGGTTGGCGCTTGGTGTGGCATTGCTTTGGATAGCGTTTTAAAACAAGCAACGCACCAATATAGTGCAAGTTTATCAATTTAGTGCGATACTGGTGCAGTATTGAATTCACCCATCTGCGCTGAGTTCTCTGACACAACACAAAAGCTGCTAATACGCCGGTAAATGTCGTGAAAACACACCTAAATATCAGTATCAGAATCTATTGATTCATCACAGTTTTTGTACCGAATTGGCATGACTTCTGCATATATATACTGACCCATTTTGGACTTATATCCAGGTAACAGCATAGGAACAATGACATGAGCGTAGAAAATATCCAGAAAATGATCATTGACGAAGAAGTTAAATTCGTCGATTTGCGGTTTTGCGATACCGCAGGTAAAGAACAGCATGTCAGCATGCCTGTTGGCATGGCTGATGAAGACTTTTTTGAAGAGGGCAAGATGTTCGATGGCTCTTCCATCAAGGGCTGGAAAGGCATCAATGAATCCGACATGGTGTTGATGCCTGATCTTGATTCCGCAGTGATGGATCCCTTCATGGAACATAGCACAATGATTTTACGTTGTGATGTGGTTGAGCCCGATACCATGGAAGGTTATAACCGTTGCCCGCGGTCACTGGCCAAACGTGCTGAAGCATATCTACAGGCCAGTGGTATTGCCGACCAGGCTTTCTTTGGCCCTGAACCTGAGTTTTTCGTGTTCGACAGCGTCAGTTTTGGCACTGATATGCACTCGACTTTCTACGAAATTGATTCGGAAGAAGGAGCATGGAATACCGGGGCAGAGTACGAGGAAGGCAATCACGGTCACCGCCCGCGTGTGAAAGGTGGTTATTTTCCGGTTCCACCGGTGGATAGTTTGCATGATCTGCGCTCCAGCATATGCGAGATATTGGAGAAAATGGGCATTGATGTTGAAGTGCACCACCATGAGGTGGGTACCGCCGGCCAGTGTGAAATCGGTACCAAGTTCGCTACATTGACCCGCAAGGCGGACGAGATGTTGATGTTCAAATATGCGACCCATAACACTGCCCATGCCACCGGTCGTACCGCCACCTTTATGCCCAAACCGCTGGTTGGTGACAACGGCTCCGGTATGCACGTGCATATGTCTTTATTCAAGGACGGTGAAAATTTGTTTGCCGGTGAAGAGTACGGCGGCTTATCTACTATGGCTTTGCATTATATTGGTGGTATTTTCAAACACGCCCGTGCTCTCAATGCATTCGCGAACGCCTCCACCAACAGTTACAAGCGCCTGGTTCCGGGTTATGAAGCGCCGGTTATGCTGGCTTACTCGGCTCGTAACCGTTCAGCATCCTGCCGTATTCCCCACGTTGGCAGCCAGAAAGCACGTCGTATTGAGGTACGCTTTGGTGATCCGGCGGGTAATGCTTACCTGATGTTTGCCGCCTTTATGATGGCTGGTCTTGACGGTATCATTAACAAGATTGATCCAGGTCCGGCCATGGACAAGGATCTATACGACCTGCCTGCTGAGGAAATTAAAAATATTCCAACGGTATGCGCCAGTCTTGCCCAGGCGCTCGAAGCGCTGGACGTCGACAGGGACTTCCTGAAGGTGGGTGGAGTCTTTGATGATGATCTTATTGACGCATATATCGATCTCAAGATGGAAGAAGTCACGCGTTTTCGCATGGCTACCCATCCGGTTGAGTTTGATATGTACTATTCTGTATAGAGGAGCTGTCGTTCGGCAGTTTCAGGGAAACCGGCACGCCCCGCAGATTGCGGGGCATTTATGGTCGGTATGAACATGGAGTATGGCGATGAAATTGATGACTCATAAAACATTCATTCTGATCCTGGTCGCGTTTTCGTTGGCGATTATGGCAAGTCCGTTGATAGCGCAGGTTTACAAGACCGTTGATAAAGATGGCAACGTAACCTATACCGACAGGCCGCCACCTGACGGATCCAAACCTATCAAGCTGGCTCCAATTAGCGTGATCGAAGCGCCAATTTATGAAAAAGCTCCCGACCCAGCCAAAGCAGGTGGTGAAGGTGAAGAAATACCACTCAGGGATCTGCGTAAGATTTACAGGGATTTCTCGATCATTTCGCCTCAGTCGGAGGAATCTGTCTGGCATCCGGACGGGCCCATTGCCGTTGCCTGGAATGTAGGCAACCCGTTGCAGGAGGGTATGCAGGTAACCGTTTACCTGGATGGAAAAAGACAGGCAACCACCACCGACCAAATCATCCCTGTATCCGGGCTGGAACGGGGAGAACATACCGTAACGGCGGAACTTAAGGATGCAAAAAACCGCAAGATTGCCACTGCAGCGCAGATAACTTTCTTTATCCAACGGCCCAATATCTATACCAACCGTCCCCGCCCACGTGGCGGTGCTTGATCATATACCGGTTATCCAGTGCTTGATTCGCTTTCGATAGCGGTTGTAGAGCTGGATGACCGGGGCTGTGTCCGGGACATGAACACAGCTGCCGAACACTGCCTTGCAACAGGCAGGGAACGCGCCCATGGCAGCTTATTCAAGGATATTGAAGGTATTCCCGAGGTTTTATCCCAGGCTATTTCAACAACAGGCAGCGAACAGCACGGTCGCCATCTGCGCGAATGCAGGCTGGCCGGCGGCTGGTTCGACTGTAATATCCAGCCCATTCAAGACCAGCACATATTGCTTGAGTTCTATGATCTCAAATGGCAAAAACAGCAAAGAAAAATGGAGCAGCGTGAGGTGCAGACCGGAATGATGGATCTGTTAAGACGCAACCTGGGACATGAGATTCGTAACCCGCTGGGCGGGATTCGCGGTGCTGCACAAATGATGGCAGCTGAACTTAATGGCCGTGAACTGGGTACGCTGGCAGAACTGATCATGCGTGAGGTCGATCGGATTGACGAATTGCTGGCTCGATTCGGCCAGCCTGAACTCGAGCGTCACCTGGTTGATTTGCACTTTATCCTGCAGGAAACCACGGAGTTATTACACCTGGAGTCAGCTGAAAGCGTAAATATCACTTACGACTATGATCCCAGTATTCCGGAAATATCAGTGGACGCCTCAGCATTGAGACAGGTGTTTCTCAACCTTTTGCGCAACGCCTTTCAGGCTGGTGCGAGTGAAATAACAATAAGAAGTCGGGTTGGCTATGACAGTGCTCTGCTCAAGCCCGGAACCAATACTGTTGTACGGCTGGATATTGAAGATAATGGCTGCGGTGTGCCGGAATCCCTGCGCAGTATGCTGTTTTTACCACTGGTTACCGGACGTCGTGACGGGACAGGTCTGGGTTTAGCGCTGGCACAGCAAATTGCCGCCGCCCATGATGGTTTATTAACTTATGCGGCGCTGGAGCCAGGTAGCCGTTTCACGCTGAGACTACCACTGGAGCGGGCCCATGACTGATCCGGTGCTGGTCTGGGTTGTTGATGACGATGAAGCCATCCGCTTTGTGTTGGAAAGAGCACTGGGCCGTGCCGGATATAAGACGGAGAGTTTTGAAAGTGTGGCCGCTGTCACAGCTGCGCTTGATGGCAACCAACCCGCCGTTATCATCACCGATATTCGTCTGCCGGATGCTGATGGCTTAAGTATTCTGCAGGCAATGGAAGATCGTGATATTGAAATTCCGGTAATTGCCATGACGGCATTTTCGGATCTGGACCAGGCAGTTTCCGCATTTCAGTCGGGTGTGTTTGATTACCTCTCGAAACCGTTTGATCTTGATAAAGTATTGGCCGTGGTGGCCCGTGCTTCGGCCGTCCCGGTTGTCACCCCGGTTGATGATGAAGTACTTAAGCCAAGCCAGGTTATTGGCGAATCGGTTGCCATGCAGGAGGTATTCCGCACCATCGGCAGATTGTCACGCTCCAGCATCAGCGTGATGCTGACCGGTGAGACTGGTAGCGGAAAAGAAATTGTTGCCCGTGCGTTACATCAGCATAGTCCCCGTTCGCGTGGACCGTTTGTTGCTATCAATACGGCGGCGATACCGGCTGAACTGCTGGAATCTGAATTGTTCGGTCATGAGAGAGGCTCTTTTACCGGAGCACACGCCAGGCGACCGGGGCGGTTTGAAGAGGCTGCCGGCGGTACGCTTTTCCTTGACGAAATTGGCGATATGCCGCTGCAATTACAAACCCGTCTTTTACGGGTATTGGCCGAAGGTGAATATCATCGTGTCGGAGGAAAGGATCTGTTGAGCGCGGATGTGCGTGTGCTAACGGCAACGCATCAGGATCTGCAACAAAAAATTGCTGATGGAAGCTTTCGTGAGGACCTTTACCATCGCTTGAATGTTATTACCATTGAGCTGCCGCCATTGCGTAAGCGCAGTGATGATATTCCATTGCTGGCCAGGCACTTTTTGCACCAGGCGGCAGAAGAAATGGGTTTGGAAGAAAAATACCTAACGCCTGAAACTATCCGGGTACTACAGCAAAAAGCCTGGCCGGGAAATGTCCGTCAGTTGCAGAACCTGTGCCGGCAATTATGCGTGATGGCCCCGGGCGAACAGATTCTGCCTGAAGATCTGCCTGCCAGTTTGAGAGAAAAAGGCTCCGTGGGTGAATCCGGTGAATCCTGGTCGGAAGCACTGCAAGGCTGGACTCGAAAAGCATTGTTCCGTGGTCAGACCGACCTGATGGCCGAGGCCCGCGGAGAACTGGAAAAAATCATACTTGACTGTGCGCTTGAATTTACCGGTGGTAAACGTGTAGAAGCTGCCCGTTTGCTGGGGCTTGGCCGTAATACACTGACCCGGAAACTAAAAGAACTTGAAGAAAAAGTATCCCTGGGAGTCTCTGAATAAGTCATACCCAAGATGCGAGTTCATGACTTGTTCAGAGGCTCCCTAAGTCGGGGGCGGTACGCGCAAGTTAAAGGTTACCGGCCCGTCATTGATCAGGCTGACTTGCATGTACGCACCAAAGCGTCCACTGGGGACTACGCCGAGTTCACTGCGGGCGGCTTCAAGCAGGTAGTCAAACAGACGTCTGCCCTGCGCAGGCTCAGCTGCCGGGGTGAAGCTGGGCCGGTTGCCGCTATTGGTATTGGCAGCCAGGGTAAACTGGGGGACTAACAACAATTGCCCGCCTGTCTGCAGCAGGTTCAGGTTCATACGACCGCTGTCATCTTCAAATATCCGGTAAGCAAGAATACGTTGCAAAAGCCGGTCTGCCTGGGCTTCTGTATCGCCTTTTTCCACCGCAACGAGGGCCAGGATGCCGGCGTCGATTGTGCCTGTTACTTCGCGGCCAGGATTGGTATTTGAAGAATTTTCATTAACAAGCACGCTGGCTTCCGATACTCTTTGCAATAATGCGATCATTTAAGGAGTCTCTGATTTATTCTGGACGAAGTAGATTGTAATTCAATATGAATCATGGAGGCATATTTTGAAATTGTTGCTCATACGTGCGGTCATACGTGTATTCAGCTGGATAACACCGCGCGTTTCTGAATTTATTGCACCTCCTGTCGCAACCTTGTTGTGGTACCTGTCACCGCGCAAGAGACGTGTAACCCGTATCAATTTGCGTGCTGTATACCCGGACATGGAACCACGCCAAAGGAACAGGATTGCCCGGGCCAGCATGACGCAGTACGTCAGGGGTGCATTTGAAGCGGGCATGTTATGGCACTGGTCAGTTGACAGAGTTCTTGATCTTTTTGATGATACAGAAAGTATGGAGCTTTTCTTTGAGGCGGAGCGTACGGACAAGGGCGTGATACTCGCGGGTGCTCATGCCGGCCCATGGGAGTTACTGGCTCTGTTTATGCAAAAACACCTCAATGGTGCGATCCTGTATAAACCCGGCAGACATGCTGATGTTGAAGAAATGCTGCTGGAGAAGCGTCGTCGCGCCGGCGCCCAGCTGGTACCGGCCACAAGTGCCGGTCTGCGTACCATGTTCAAGAACCTCAGGTCCGGTCAAACCGTTGCCCTGCTGGCGGATCAGGAACCAACCCTGGGCGAGGGACAGTTTGCGCCGTATTACGGTATTGAAGCTTTGACCGGTGTATTAGTGCCACGCATGGCCCGGCGAACCGGGGCGATAGTGTTATTCGTCACCTGCGAGCGGTATAAAGGTGGACGTTATCGCGTACATATATTCAAAGCGGATGAAACCATTTACGGTGAGGATATGCATGCGGCAACAACGGCCGTGAATCACGGCATCGAGCAATGTATCGAAGTGGCTCCGGAGCAATACTTATGGGCTTACAAGCGCTTCAGAAATCGTCCTGACGGGGAAAAATCTCTGTATAAACGATAGGGAGTTTCTGATCTACTTCGTCCAGAATAAATCAGAGGCTCCCTAACCCGAACAGCCATTTGCCTGAATGGAAACATCGTGACTGATGGCCGTATCAAGAGCAGGCGAAGGTGAAAGATTAAAATATGCAAACCCGCGGCCGTCGGAATCTGTCCCGCTTGAAGTCCGGCTAAGCGTGGCGCTGCAGGCAGCGAGTATCAGGCCCGTTTTTTTGTAATTGAAGACTTTCAGGGTAATGTCAGTTGCCGATGCTGAAAGTTCACAAACATATCCATCAGGCAGTCGATTGCAGTTAGCGTCCCCCCCCCTCAATCTCGATATCTGTGGCTTTCAAAGCGGTAACACCGGAGATGATAGTGCCCCTGATAATGACATTGCCCGGTGCGGGAGGTGCATCAGATGTCAAAGCATGCACGGCCAGGCTGGCGCTACGGACCTGGCTGGAGAAACCGGGGTCAATCGGATCCGTATCCGTCAATCCGAGGTTTCCCCGGTGACCGGATGCGGTCACCGTTGATGTACCGCTTCCGGTGGAGAGTGAAGCTATGCCACGGCTATGTGCATTGTCGGTCAGGACCGGCTCGTTGCTGGTATCTATCGGCTGGTTAATCGGGCTCTCGGACCAGCGGTTTAACCACGTTAGCTGGACATCAAAGAACGGAATGACCTCCAGCACGTTAGTAGTCATATTTTTGTCAAACTGGATGGTGTCGTTGTCGCAATCTGACGCAACACCATCCACGGGCAATAACCTCAGGCAGTCAATAACGGAACGAAGATCGTCACTCATGTAGTCGATATACAGACCACGCGATCTTAGTTGCTGAGTTGTAGCGCTCAGTGAGGTGGGCAAGCTGGTCTCGGTCGGAAAGCCACCGACTGCGGGGGCCAATGGTGGTGCAGGGAACGTTAATGGTGCCGATTCATAGTCGCCGGCCAGTGCGTTTTCATACAGGTCGATGTTTGTTGTTACCCAGTTTGAATAGTCATCAACTTCACTTTCTTCATCGAGAAAGTTTTCCGGGAAAACATTCCGTCCTTCCTGGCGGAAGTCCTGCCCCACGCGCATAAACCCGTCTACCCGAACCATTCGACAGGCTTCTGCATAGCTATCGCCCGCAGCCAGAGCTTCGATTAGTTGGCCTTGGTTATTGCGTCCGTAGTGCCTGTGATCGCCCTGGAGAGTTCCTGAACTTACGTATTCACCGTCAACCCGGAACGGATTGTACTTCGACGCGGCGACATCTCCGCTCACCGTTGCACCATCGTGGTGATCACGGCAACACTCAGCACAAAAAATACTTTGCTGGTTGCTGGTGGGACTGCCCATGGGTTTAATGACACGTTCACCTTTTTGATATTCATCCCCAGCCCAGATTGTTGGTAAGCGGCCACCTGAATCAGCCGTTGCAGGGAGCGCTTCCAGTTGGCATTCACAGCTCACGCCGATGAATTCTTCCCGGCGTAGAAATAATGTGCCATCACCTGTTTGAGAATAGGTGATGACATCAAAACGGGTTTCTACCTTTTCATCGGTCCGGTAAACACGCGGTAATGGAGAAGTAGATTCCTTGAAACGGGTTTCACCCAATTGCAAGGAAACGATATCGGGGTTCAAGCCGGGTGTGTAGGCAACGTCCGGTAACAATGCCTGCTTCTCCTCCTGCGTGGAAGAGCGGGCTGCTGCCTGGGTTGTAACCGAAGATATAGTCGCTGTCAGCCCGATGCTTCCAGTGCCGATGTCCGTTGCGGAAATACTCTGTGAATCCGAGATTTGGAATCCAGGCGTGTCGCCCCATGAGACATTAACGGTCATATCTTTAAAGTCGGAGACTAACAGGTTATCCGGGTTTGCCGTACTGAACTGGTCTGTTGACAGGTCATAATAATAATCTTCGACCTGAAGGGTGACTACATAATCGACATTTCCACGCGAGACGGTAATCGAGTCATTCTTAATGTCCTCATAAGCTGGAATGGAATTATCGGGATCGTTGTCAATCAGTCCAAATCCACGCACGAATTCTATTTGTTCCTCGGCGATATTGGTCGCCACGCTGCGTACTGCAGCATCGGCCTGGGAACGTGTAAGTTGCCCTTGCAAAGAGGCCAGTGCCAGCATTCCTGTGCTGAAGATAAACAAGCCAATTACCAGTTCAAGCAAGCTAAAGCCTGGTTGGTATGCAGTCGTTCTTTTCATTAGATCACCCTTCCCATTCGAGTACCGGCAGACCAAAATCCCGCCATCCCCCACTCAGTGTGCCGATACCATTGAACCCGGATGCAAGCAGTGACACATCTCCGTTGTAGATAACTTTGAATGTGCCGACGAAAGCATCCAGGTGAGCGTCGATGATCGCCGAGCCGTATACAATATTGGTACCTGATGCGTTCCATTCCGCACCGGGCACCTCGACATCGGTGACGAAGACCACTCCAAAAATATTGTTGGTGCCGGTGAAAGTCGTGTTCCCGGCAGCGCTGATCAACATGACCGGGCGGGTAGGCGTACCGACGGTGTTGGTTCCATCGAGACGACATTCCGCACCCGATACCCAGTAAACTCCATGGCTGTACTGATCCAGATCATCACAATCCTCGATGATTTTTGCTGAAGCCTTCACCTGTTGGTATTTGCTGCGAGGGATGCCAAAAAAGAACTCAAACAGGTCACAGGGAAAATTTGTGTCTTCCAGCAGATCGATGCCAAGCATATCCTCCGTGCCGGCGGTATAGCTGATGGCCTCGGAAGCAGAACAACTGCAGCTTGCGACCGGGCAAATCAAGTCAGCAGGTATCTCGTCGTCCTCATACCATTCGTAAAATTCACAGGTCGCCCACTTGCCACTGCCCAGCAATGCCGCGCCGCTGGAACAAGCAGGGTTGGCATTGGCCCACACAGACACCGGAACCCCCACGCCTCCGGCGTTCGGGTTGGGGACAATTTCAACTGTTCCAGTTAGTGGAAAGGTAGTGCGGGTAGTCAGGGGAACAGCCGGGGAGCCACGCGCAAGACTGAAATCGGTCAGCGGCAGCGCAATGGTCGCCGAGACGAGACAGGTCGACGTATCTGTAGGGTCTGTACAATCCGCGTAACCGTAGGCGAGCACGGTGATCAGGAAAGATGACTGTGATACATCGTCACCGGCAGATGGTGCAGAAATGCAACCAGCGCCGGGACTGCTGAGTTCAACCTGGCACAAAACGGCCGATACCCTGGCAGTGGATTCCGCTGGCAACATACCGAGGTTGATTGGAATCGAGTCAAACCTGTCTGTGGTTGTGGTGGCCGGGTTATCATAGAAATACGAACTGGATAAATTTCCCGCGGCTATTTCGCCACCACAGGGATGATCGGCAGCGGCATCATCCGGACAGACTGTCCACACCCCATTGGTGTCGTCAAACCATCCGGACCGGAAGCCACCCGCACCATCGGATACAGCATCAGCTTCGGCTGACAGTATTCGAAAATTATTTGCCAGCATATATTCCATAACCTGGTCAGCTGCCGATTCAGCAGCGTGAAAAGCCAATTTTTGACGGTACTCGTTGGCCGAGACCTTTTGCTCGGCTTTTTGTACCTGGCTGGAGTAAATCAGCATCAGTGTTAACAGTGATAGCAGGATGACTGCTGAAAATATAGTCAGTCCACCTTTTTGCCGGCGTGGAAGGGATAGCGTTCGATCAAGCCCCAATTGTCGATTAGCATAGATCATCTTTTGCGGCCTTCAGGCTCCCGCTGTTTGTATATCGTTCCTGATCAGGACCAGGTCCTGAATTTCCCGATGCACAGATGGGTTTGTAGCCATCTGACCATTGATATTCAACCTGATCTTCTCAACAACCTGCACATCTCCGGAGGCTGAAAGGGTTTCAGTGTATGAATCAGAGTCGCTGACAACAAAACTGGTGATCTCAACCGTGTTGGGATCTGTGATTAACTCCCAGCCATCATTATCATCGCAGTTGGCAGCTGAATTTCCGGTTGTACGCATCTGGATGACACCAACACCACTAATTTCGCTATATCGGAACCCGCCGACTGCGTCATTGCTGAGGTCGCCATCGCCATCCCGGTCAAGCCAGTACCAGAAGCAGTTTCCTGCCTCATTAATGTGGATTGTGTCCACATAAGTGGCAATGCCGAGGTCACTTCGGCAATCGACATTGGCGTAACAATTGTAGAAACTGCTATGAAAATTAGCCCGCCTGAGATCGCGGCTCATGAGTTGCATTGATGCCCGCAATTCCTGCGAGAGGCGCGACATCTGGATCGTCGCCGTGCCACTGCCAAGTGTGCTTGCCATCAGGATTACCATGACGCTGACGGCCAGCAAGCTCAAGGCC
>PVMK01122483.1_pt1 | contig 11746 bp, 10 predicted proteins | sample 1853481 | NCBI WGS metagenome assembly PVMK01 (sample SAMN08533507, study PRJNA380276) | Marine sediment metagenome, whole genome shotgun sequencing project. | reverse complement strand
AAACGAGTAAACGGCGGCGACGACGGCGCGATTCAGCTTTGCCATATATTGAGGTTGCTATATACTATATGTATATAGCAATTAATAGGTGCTTACAATGTCTACTGGTTCTGTATTTGTTAATAACCGTACTCAAGCGGTTCGGCTCCCCGCTGATACTCGTTTCCCCGATGAGGTGAAGCAAGTCAATGTTCGTGTTGTTGGGAAGGATCGCGTGCTGTCTCCCGTGGACAGCTCATGGGACAGTTTTTTCCTTTCTAAGGAATGTGTGAGCGATGACTTTATGGAAGAGCGGGCTTCCCAGGAGCAATCCGAACGGGAAGATTTCTGATGTTGAAACACATACTCGACACCAATATTGCCATTTATGTGATCAAGCGCCGCCCGGTGGAGGCGCTGAAAACCTTTAATCAGCAAGCAGGCCAGCTCTGTATTAGTTCGATCACACTGGCTGAACTGATGCACGGTGTAGAAAAAAGTGCCCGGCCTGACCACAACCTGCGACAGGTTGAGGATTTTGCTTCCCGCTTAGTTGTGCTTGAGTATGGAAATAAGGCGGCAGCCCATTATGGAGATATTCGTGCAGCGTTGGAACGCAAAGGGGCGCCTATTGGCGTTAACGACTTACATATTGCAGGTCACGCGAGAAGCGAAGGGCTGACACTAGTGACTAATAACTTGAAGGAGTTTGAGCGGGTGGAAGGCCTGCGCCTGGAGAACTGGGTTTAATATCGAAGACCAGATGCGCCTTCTGTGCCGAAAGATCCTGATAATGTTGGCGAAGAAATAGTGTCTATTAATCAACGACCTAAGGCGTTGCCGGATCGGTTCACTGTTGGATAATGGCGTGTAGATGCCCCGGACGGAGTTAAACAAGGTTATCTCTTTGCCAAAATCCAACTCACTTTTGTGGATTTTCCGTTCCTTCGATTTCACCCTAGCCGACCAACCATCCCCTATAGACACCTTTCAGCACCAGGCCCGGCGAACCCGCGAAGGTTGAAGAGACCGGTGAGGTGGCGACCCGCGGTCCGCACCTGATGACACGATATCTTGATGAGGAACAATACTCGACTATGTTACCCAGCGGGTCGCGCGTTACAAGCGTTTGCGGAAGCGTTACTTCGTAGAGGAAATCCCCCGCACGGCGGCGGGCAAGGCGCAGGTGGAAGTGATTCGGGAGGAATGCCTGGCACTCAGCTGATTGTTAGATCTGCCTGTTCGATTGCTTTTAGTAGGATATTTCGGAAGGCGGCCAGTTCGGACTTGTCCAGATTGCTGATCAGCCTGTGATAGTGGTTATTCGCGGCCGGAGTATGTTTTCGTAGGCCCTCCTGCCGGAGTCCGTGAGTTCGAGGTCTTTGCTGCGCTTGTCCCGGCTGCTTTGGCGCCGCCTGATCCATCCGCGGTGCTCGAGCGTGCTCACGGCACGGCTGACCGCCATCTTGTCCATAGCCCAGCGGTGCGAGATCGACTTGCCTGAAGTCCCGGATTTGTGGGCCAGGTCCAGCATTACGCGCCACTCGCTGGCGCCGACATTGAACCTGTCCAGTTCCCGCGAGAATGACCTGCCGATACGGTTTGACAGCATATGGCACAGGACCATGACATGGTCGTGCTGGTCCGGTGATGCGTTCTTATCTCTTCCCTGCATGGTCATCATCGGTTACCGGCTTGCTAAAGTAGTAACATATGTTACTATATACTATATTGCGTGACAATATTTGTGAGCCTCTAAATATGTTTTGGAATTCTCCACCCGGTTTAATGTGATGTTGGGACTGAATCGAAAAAAGAGACCTGTCGAGCTGGGTCCCTATCCGCTGGAGCGGCTGCGGCGGGATTCCACGGTCTATGCCGCTGAGCGGGAATATCCGGCAAGGACTTCACCGTTAAGGCTGGATCGCCCGGGCAGTCCCCTTGTACGAGCCACGCTTGAACATCTCGGGGCCTATGAAGAAATACGCGAACCGACGCCGTCAATAAAGAGGGCGCCGGTACCCGATGACCTGTTGCGGCGTGTCCGGGACATCAAGGGGGCGGCGTACTTCGTCGACGCCTCCCAGGTCGGTATCTGCGAACTGCCGGGCAACGCGTGGCTCGGCTCCGGCAGACCGGAGCATACCCATGTGGCCGTTATCCTCGTCGAATTCGGTGATGAGATTGATTCAGACAATATGGCGGCGGGCTGGATAGCCGGCAATGAACACCTGCTGGCGACACTCAAGGCGGCTGAAATTGCACTGGATGTCAGCGGGCAGATTTCTTCCATGGGGTTCAGTACCTGTGCGCACTGGTCGGGAGCGACGGATATCGATCTCGACAAGGTGGCCGTGCTGGCAGGGCTGGCTATACGTAGTGGCGATCGACTGGTGAACCCCTACCTTGATGACAGGTTCGCACTGGCGGCAGTCACCTGTGACTACGAACTGGAGACCGACATGCCGCTGGATCCGGCGTCAACGAAGGGCCGGGACCTTAACTACTATCTCGGGCTGTCCGGGGCAGTATCGGGACTCGAGCGATGGCGCCGGCGAAGGCGGCCTTCCCACCTCGGCCCCTATCCCGTTGAACAGGTGAGACGTGTTGAGAAGCCGACGACCGTCATCTTTGAAGACGAGGTCCCAAGGGTGCCCAGCAGGACCAATTTTTACGTACGCTCTGCCATGGGCGACCTCGGTGACAAGGTCCTTGGCGAGGCAGCGCGGTGGTCACAAAAGCATCCTGTGTCGCAGGGCCTGGTCAGACCGATGTGGGCACTCAAGCCGCTGCAGGGCGGTGAACCCGCAAGCACGATCGATCCAGATACCGGTGATGCTGAAACTAATACCCGGGCGCTGAAGGCGCTCAGCCATTTTCTCGGTTCGTCGATCACCGGTATTTGCCGGATCCCTGACTATTGCTGGTATTCGCATGACAAGCGCGGTAAACCGATCGAGCCCTATCACAAGTATGCGCTGGTCGTCCTGATCGACCAGGGACAGGAGACCTTTTTGGGCGGCAGCGGTAATGACTGGATCTCGGGGTCGCAGTCCATGCGCGCCTACCTGCGCGGTGCCGAGGTTACCGGCGTGATGGCGGCCCATATCAGGGAAATGGGATACCCTGCGCGGACCCATACCAGCCTCGACAGCCATGTGCTCCATGTCCCACTGGTGCTCCACGCCGGGCTTGGAGAACAGGCGCGCATCGGCGAGATAGCGATGAATCCGTTCCTTGGCCCGCGCTTCAAAACCGCAGTACTGACCACGGACATGCCGCTGGCGCCCGACAAGCCCATCGATTTTGGTCTGCAAAAATTCTGCGGCAAGTGTTTGAAATGTGCGCGTGAGTGCCCCAGCCAGTCCATCCCGTACGGCGACAAGGTCATATTCAATGGCTACGAGACATGGAAACCGGATAGCCAGCGATGCACCGTGTACCGGGCCACGAACAAGAGCGGATCGGCGTGTGGACGCTGTGTCAAGGTTTGTCCGCTCACCAAGGACGTCACTTGGGACGGCCCGCTGATGCATCGGCTCGGTAGCTGGATGGGCATCAATATGATGTGGTTAAAACCGGTACTCGTCCCTGTCGCAGTGTGGCTGGACGATCTCCTTGGACATGGCAACCCGGTCGACGCAAAGAAGTGGTGGCTGGACCTGGAGGTCATCGGCAAGCGTTCGTTTAAATACGACAGCAACAACTATGTGGTGAAGGCTAAAAAGGCAAACCGGCCCGACATCAACCCGCGCAAGAAGATTCGCAAGGAGCAGCCGATCGCCTATTTCCCGGCCTCCACGCTGCCTGCCCCGGATTTCGTTGGCGCCTGGCCTCCTGACCGCAAATTAGGAGAGAAGTTGGCGGCAGAGACCGAAAGCGTGCCGCAGGCCCTGGCGCGCCGGGCACGGGGCGGGGCCCCGCCATCGATGTACAGCGTACCCGATTGGGACGAGAAGGGGAGGATGCCACTGCAGTCTAACAAAAGTGAGCCCCGGGCTTCATAGTATTATACTTGCTACAAATGTTAGGATCGTTTTCGATTTGAGACATGAAATCGGATAACCCCGTCCGTCATTCCGGAAAGTGCGTAGCACTTATCCGGAATCCAGTGTTTTCAAGCACTTACTGGATGCCGGATCAAGTCCGTCACGACGTTCAGATAGATATGGGACAGGCGTAGAGAGGATGCCATGAAAAATCACCGCAGAGAGTTTCTGAAGATAGCCGGCGCTTCGACACTTGGGGTCGGCGTACCACGCGCAATGGCTCAAGACGATGCACCGGCCGCAGACATAACCACAAGTACATTTGCTGAGGCCGAGAAATTAACGGGTGTCAGCAACGACGAGAGCCAGCGCGAGATGTTGGTCGAAACTATAGGGCAGATCCTGGAACCGGCAAGCCAGATACGGGCACAGGGTATTGCGAATGACGGGCCGGCGCCGGCCCTGGTCTTTGATCCGCGATTACCACAAACGGTGCTGCCCGATCCGGTCTGGCGGTTGAGTGAAGCGTCGGCCCCCCCCGTTACCATCCAGTGATGAGGGTATTGCCTTTGCACCAGTCGGGACGCTGGCTGCATGGTTACGGTCCGGGCAGTTGAGCAGTACCCGCCTGACCGGGATATACCTTGAGCGTATCGATCGGCTTGCAGGGAGGCTCGAGTGCATGATCACCGTGACCCGGGTACACGCGTTACAGCAGGCCACGCAGGCCGACCGCGAGATTTCGGCGGGTAACTATCGAGGTGTCTTGCACGGCATTCCCTACGGCGCCAAGGACCTGTTCGATACCCGGGATATACGCACGACATGGGGCGCCACGCCTTACAGGGACCGCGTCGCAACACAGGATGCGGCCGTAATCGAGAAACTGAATGAAGCCGGCGCGGTATTGCTTGGCAAGACCGCACTTGGCGCGTTGGCCTACGGAGACCTCTGGTTCGACGGCCTGACTCGTAATCCATGGAACCTGGAGGAGGGGTCAGGTGGGTCCAGTGCCGGATCGGGATCTGCCGTGGCGGCCGGACTGATGCCGTTTGCCCTCGGGACCGAGACCCTGGGGTCGATCGAGAATCCTGCCAGCAGGAACGGCGTGGCCGGGCTAAGGCCGACCTTCGGCAGGGTGTCGCGTTACGGGGCGATGGCGTTGTGCTGGTCGCTGGACAAGGTCGGGGTATTGGCGCGGAGAGCTGAAGACACGATCCTCGTACTCGATGGCATCAAAGGGGCTGATGATCGTGATCCCGGAACCATCGAAGCAGGACTGACCTACGATGCCGGAGAGCCTGTAAAAGGGAAGCGGGTGGGCTATTCTCCGGCCTGGTTCGACGTGGAGGGCATGCCGGATGCAGTCCGCGGTACGCTTGATGTACTGGCATCCCTGGGTGTCGAACTCGTTGAAATGGAACTTCCGGATTTACCCTACCCGGGGATGATGCCCATACTTCATGCAGAGGCGGCGGCGGCCCATGAGCGACTAACCCTGGCGGGTGATGATGACTCGTTGCGGGGGCAGACGAAACTTGCCTGGCCGAACTCGATACGCCGCGCGCGCTTCATATCCGCGGTCGACCTGATCCAGGCGCAACGGTTTCGCCGGACAGTGATGCACGAGATGCACGAACTCTTTGACGGGCTGGACGCGGTCGTCGGGCCGGGCTTAATGAATCCGTCATTGTCTACCCCCATGACATTGATCACGAACTTTACCGGGCAGCCGTCATTGACAATTCCTGTCGGTTTTACGGACGCGCCTGCAAGACGAAGTGACCTGGTCGCCCCCGAGTTTTACGGGGCGGCTTCATCCGGAAAACTCCACAAGGTCCCGGTGTCCATCGGTTTGTGGGGGCGTCTCTTCGAGGAGGGCCGCCTGGTCAGAATCGGAACTGAGCTGGAACGTGCATTGAATGTTTCGCTTCAGCGGCCGCCTGTTTGAGCGCGAAGAAGTTATTTTCTGGGCTTGATAAACTTGATCGTAAAGCGGTCGCTGTTTTGGCGTACCGTGGCGCGTGTCGTGTCATATTCCAGTTCATCGTCAGGGCGATAATGGAGCCGCGAGTAGCCGATCAGCTCGAAGCCTGAGTCGAGCACCTCCTTAACCATCATCAACGGGTCCATGCGCCGCCAGTTCTCCGGCGTGGTGGGTTCCATGTGCCTGCGGGTATGATCCACGATACCGTAGATACCGCCGGGCTTGAGCGCATCGAACACGGCCCGGTTAACATTCATGCGGGAGTCGTGGTTCATGTTGTGCAGGTTGCGAAACGTAAGCACGAGATCGACGTCCGAGACCCCCAGGTCGACGTCACCAAGATCGTAGACATAACCCGGCATGTCGGTCCGCCGGGACTGGCTGCTTCCGCCGGTGATGCCTACCTTGTCGAGATCCATATTATCGAGCCTCCCGGCGATGCCTTCGGTACCGAGAGCCAGGTAGAGCTTGCCCTTTTCCGCAAGGACCGGCGCCAGTATTTTGGTATACCAGCCACCGCCGGGAAACAATTCAACCACCGTCCAGTTATCACGCAGCCTGAAATACTCCAGGGTCTGAACCGGCTTGCGATTTGAATCTCTTTCACGCTCTTCGTCAGTTCTTATGTCACCGGAAAGTGCCTCGTACACCATCTTGCCCGTATCCGTCGTCCAGGGTTGTTGCGCCGGGGCTGCCGTGGTGAATACCGCCAGGAGCAGGATCAGACCGGGCCTGACAAAATCTTCTGTTTGCATAGTAGATATAACCGGGGAGGTGTCGAATCGCTTTCACATTGATAGAGCACTAGTATACAGCCGATTCTGATTACGGCGCAGCGAGGTGGTAATGAGTTCGGGTCGGTCGTATTGCTGTGCCTTACTCCCTCGTACGTTGCCTGAAAGGCAAAAATTGGATAGGGGCTGTACATTTGAAGCGTTTAACATGTTATTCTTGTTATAATAATTATTATTGATATAACAATAATCGCTGGGTCAGCCGGGTTATCCCGGTACATGCCCGGGAAGAAAATCGGCGGCCATAGGGAACCCAAGAAACCTGCCGCCGCATTATAAACAACCTAAAGGAGAATATTATGAAGTGGCACCCTTCAAATCGATCTGTATCCCTGAATTCATTCTTGCTGTCTTTGAGCGCTTTCGTTCTTTATGCGGGGCTTATTCAACCAGCCAGTTCCCAGGAGCTTGAAGAGGTGGTCGTTACCGCCTCCAAGCGCGGCGCGGTCGTGGCCCAGGACCTGGCCATGAGTATCACGGCGTATAACCAGGAGAGGCTGGAGGCCATGGGCGTCCAGGAGTTCACGGACTTTTCGCGCATGGTTGCCGGACTCGACGTGGTCGATTTTGGGCCGAGTGAGAAACGCTACATGATAAGGGGTCTGAACCTGCCGGGAGAGGCCACGGTTGGTGTTTACTATGACAATGTTCCGGTGCTGGGCACCGGCAACGGTCCCGGCGGGTTCGGCGGCGCACAGGCGGACTTCGATTTGTTTGATACCGAACGGGTCGAGGTTTTACGTGGCCCGCAGGGAACGCTCTACGGCGCCAATTCGGTGAACGGTGTGGTGCGCGTCATCAGCAACAAGCCGGAAACCAGTGGGACCTACGGTAGTGTGTTCCTGAATGCCGCTGCAAAAAAGGATGGAGAACCCGACTGGGGTGCGAAGGCGATGATCAATTTCCCTCTTGGCGAATCGTTTGCGGCGCGCCTGGTTGCCTATACCACCGAGATTGGCGGCTTTATTGATAATAACCAGTTACGCAAGGATCCCGGTTGCTATGCGCCACAGGCCCCCAATCCTGAAGTCGTATTGATCGATGCACCGGGCTGCAATGACGGGAGTATCAACTTCGAGGATACCAACGGCTCCACCCGGGATGGGGCCAGACTGCAATTCTTATGGGATATCAATGAGCGGTCTACCCTGCTGTTGCAGGGTACCTACCAGGATACGCATACAGACGGGCGAACAGGGGCAGACCCGATCGGTGCTATCAATGCAGGTCCGCCGTTCGTCCGGCCGGTACGCGGCGGATCAAACCTGGTCATATCCGAGGCCGCCGGCGAAAGGATTTCGACAATCAAGACCCTCGAAGAGAACGATGATGAAGTCACGATACTCACCCTCAGTTATAGAAATGAATTTGACTGGGGTGAGTTAAACGTATCTGCATCCAATTTCGAACGCGACCGGTTTAATGTGCTCGACTCATCGAACGCGGCCCGCCTGCACAGAAGTTTTAAAGCGGCCGCATTCCCGCCGCCAATACGGGGTGGTGTAGTGTCACCGACGGACCGGCTGCCCTTCGTTGTGGATACAAGCACCGATGTAACCACCTTTGAGGCCCGCCTCGCCAGTAGCTTTGATGGCCCGGTAAATTTCCTGGCGGGTTTGTTCTACCAGGATGTCGACCGTACATCTGACAGTATCGGGTTGAGCGCCGACCCGGCAAGCGGGGAAATCCTGACAAACGCCCAGGTACTGGCGGTCATGATCCCGTCCGACCGGGCCCTGGTTGCCTCCTATCCCTGGTATCGGAACGGGACCGAACCGTTCAACGTCACCCACCGTACGGGAGTCAATTCTACGGAGATAAAGGCGATCTACGGCGAAGCCTACTGGAACATAACAGAACAGTTTGAATTGATGGGCGGGCTCCGATATTTTGAGACCGATATAACATCGGAGGAAACGATCATCGTGCCGTTCAACAACTCCCCCGGCATACAGGGTTCTCCCCCGGGTACGTTTGCCAGCGAACCGGCTAATGAGACTGACACCCTGTTCAAGGCGCAGGCAACATGGAGATTCAACGAGGATGCGCAGGTCTACTTCCAGGTAGCCGAGGGCTATCGTGCGGGAGGTGTAAATGCCCAAATCGTTTCGACGATTCCCGCGCAGTTCGAATCGGATCAGACATTTAACCTTGAACTGGGTGTCAAGGCATCCTGGATGGACGGCAGGTTGTTGACTAATCTCTACCTGTTCCAGACCGATTGGGATAACGTTCAGTTCGACGCGCAGTTCACACAGCAGTTTACCGGATTGCTGAACTGTACGGAGCAGAGTGACGCGGTACAGTCCAAGGGATTCGAAATCACCGCGCATTATCAGGCGACGGACAACCTCGATCTCGGCGTCGACTTCATCAGCCTGGATGCCGATTGGCAGGTGGATGCCTTGTCCTGCGTGTCACCCGAAATCGTGCCCGACTTATTTGATCCAACCGACCTGTCCAAGGCCGGCGTCAGCCTGCTCGGTGTCCCCGATTACTCGGGCAGCGCTTTCGCACAATATAATTTTTCAAACACCATTCTGGGTGGTGACAATGGCTTCATCCGGCTCGATGTGGCATTCCAGGGCAAGGTGACCCAGAACGATATTAACGAGGCTATCAACCTGCCGTCTCCGTCCTATCAGCTGGTAAACCTGAATACCGGTCTCGATTTCGGAAACTTTGGTGTCCAACTCTATGTCAGGAATTTGTTCGACGAAAAGGCATGGTTTGCGCTGCGACAGGGTTTCCAGACGGCGAACCGGGTTACTCCTTCACAGCCCCGCACGATCGGTTTCAACCTGACTTATTCATTTGGTGAGAACTAGGGTGAGAACTAGCTGGTAATTCGCTCGTTCGGATTTGCATGGGCAGCGGCGGCGCAGAGTTACGCCGCCGCTGCTTTTTCTATCTGGTGCTCTATAAACGTGATAATTACGTTGATAAAGCACTACGTGACGATTTCTTCATTTTTCACGTTGTACAGTCGCTCCTGTCCCTATAATTAAACAAAGTTCCCTTGGGTAGAAACAAAGTACAATTATTTGACGTAAGATTGTATTCGCTATACCTTCCCACAGTCTTGATTCTTACACCTGTAAGTATTGTTGTTAACGGGGGTAGTGTCAGTATCGCCATTACCGGCGATGACCGGTAGCCCTTCCTGGCTTGTGCCCGCGAGGACGGATTCCAGGGTGCGAATTAATGTAGATGGACAGGCGCGCGCCCGGTCGCGGCCTTTACCAGATTTAGTAAACAAAGTTGAGGATTCCAACATGAACAGAATTACCCTGATAGCGATCTTGACCGCCGCGATGGCGGGGGCTTCCACGGCGGTGCAGGCGCAGACTTCACCGAAGCAGGAAGATACCGGTATTACCGCGGCGGAGTTCGAGGAAATAGTCATGGGTCTGCCATTGTTTTCAGAGGTCATCAGGACCTGGACCCGGAAGTCTGTCGAGGGAAATATTGCCAAAGAATATCCCCAGATGCGGACGGTCAAGGAGTTTCCTCCGGGTGAGCAGGTGGTATTCCCCAAGAAGGGCGACATGATCGTCTACCAGGTTACCGGAATGTCTTACGACAACCCGTTCCAGCGACCCGCTGATGAGCGGATAACGGCAAAGTCTACGCGTATTGTTGCAATCGATGCGAAGACCAAGGAAGTCCTGGCCTGGAACGAGCTTCCGCTGGAGTTGAAGGGGAACCCGCATACCTCGCCGGTCTCGCCTGATGGCAAGTACCTCTATGTGGGCGGGCCACCGCTAACCAATTTCGAGGATATCGAGGTCGATCCGACGATGACCGATAATACCGGGTGTACGTCCCCCGTGTGTTCCATGATTCCGACCACGCTGGTAAAGGTTGACGCACTGACACTGCAGCCGGTGAAGGTGCTGACATCTCCGGGTCGATTGCACCACGGTCATGTATTTCGCGATAAGTACATGCTGCTGGACACCTTTGTACGGGATGAAGATGGGGTCGACACCTATCTGCTTGATCCGGAGACAGATACCGTGGTTGCCGGAATGCGCTCAGACGAATTGGGCGGCTCGCCGTATACTTCCTGGACAGATCATCAGAACGGGTACATCTATCAGCTGATGGAGCCCGCGGGCTATGGTAACCGCAAGGTCTTTGATGGCTACATCTCGGCGCACTGGCTGAGGCAGAATGACGTGACTGCCTTGCGTCCTTTCTGGATCGCCAAGGTCAAGGTGAGCGAAGACCTCAAGACCTGGGAAGTCGAGAAGGAATATCCCTACTTTGGCAATCGTGCGAACTGGATCGAGGTAACGCCGGATAACAAGTATATGTACATCACGCCCAGTGGTACGAATATTGTATCCAAGATCAACCTCGAGACCGGGCAGAAGGTGTGGGCAACCCCGGTGGGTGACGGTCCCTATGGTGTTGAGCTTAGTGCGGATGGCCGGGAACTCTGGGTGGCGAACAAGGGTGAAACCACGGACATGTGGGGTAATGACATCACCATCATCGACGCCCTTTCGGGGATTCGTAAAGGCCTGATCAATACCGGCTGGACCACCGACCATATTATCCTGTCACCCGACGGTACCGAGATGTGGACCAGCGCCAACGGCAGCGGAAAGTTTTATGTATACGATGCGAAAACCCGGGAAGAGAAGGCCGTCATTAATATGCCCGGATTTGGTGATCCGCACGGACTCCCCTTCGTCTACTACGACGAGGATGGAAAGGGCCGCCTCGTGGTTGACCAGAACGGTTTCCATAACGGCGTAGATGCCCAGGACGGAAACCCGCTAATCTATTGATAACGGCGCGTGCCGGTTTATAAGTCGGAGTTAATTTGAGATATGAGAACGGCAAATATGAGCAATAGATTGTCTCTCGTGTTGATGCTTTTCGTGTCCTTTGCCCAGCCTGCCTGGGCCGGGGACATCGCGGAGGCCAAAGGCGATCCGGAAAGCGGCAAGACACTGTTCGAGTCTGACCTTGGGTGTCATGTCTGT
>PVMK01125329.1_pt1 | contig 11749 bp, 9 predicted proteins | sample 1853481 | NCBI WGS metagenome assembly PVMK01 (sample SAMN08533507, study PRJNA380276) | Marine sediment metagenome, whole genome shotgun sequencing project. | reverse complement strand
AGCCATATTAGAAAGAAAAGTAAGTTCATTACGCTGAGCTTTGGATTATATATTTCCCAGTTGCTGGAGCTATACCTACCCGTTTCATTACAGTTACACTCCATTGACTGCCATCTTCTAAGTGTAGTGTAAGTACATTCCCAGAGAGGTCATTAAGAAAATCGCTTTTCCGACGAATCTCATGACTAAGAGTAATTTCGCCAATAATTATTTCTTGATCAATTTTAATCTTGTATTCAACAAGGGCGATTGCTATTACTCCATCCTTAGATAGGCTGCCCGAACCCTGTAGAATTTTTAGTTTTCGCTTAGCCATCACATCTCCAAATCAAGGGCAATATTATTAAGTTGCTCAAGCAGTCTTGGTACAAATTGTTCATCGCATTTTTCGTTATTTTATTATCTCATCGCCCCATTGCTGGGGCGATGTGCGTTTAAGGATTTAGCTTTCAGGTTTTGAGTTGCGTTTTATCAGCCAAACGACAAGCGCTACAACGAGAATGGCAGGTAAAGAGATGCAATATATTATAATTATTAGCTCAGTTGTCCCAATTCCTAGCATTGTATTGCTCCATTCCCTTGTGCTATAATTAGTACGTGTGTTCTATTTTTAGGGTAAAAATCTCTCAGATTGCCGATAAGATAGGGTGCGGATAGGATCGCACCCCTGTATGCGTGCAATATTAAGCTCCGGTGTGATGTTGGACCCTATCTTATAAGATTATATACGCGTTTTTGGATATTTATGGGGCAATAGTGGTGAATTCTTCCGCTGGCTAAAAACAAAATTCCCCCAAAAAGCAGGAGATTGAACAGCGCTGCCCACATAGGGGTATTTATTGATTATAAAAACAAGGCAGGGAAGTTAGCGCCCTGCCTTGTTTTTATTTCTGTCTGGAGAATTGGATTAAAATTAGCAAAAGCAGTCGGGCTATTCTGTTGCCAAAACTATCTGGCTGCAAGGATTGCCGCAAAGTTGTACCTCGTTAAAGATTTCGTCGATGAATGGTTCAACGGTTTCGATCTGGGTGCCATCCTCCAAAGTGAGGGTAACTTGCAAATTGTGCAGCTGCGTAACTTGTGTGACCTGGCCTGTATTGAGGATTTCGACAGCAGTATCCCAATCCACTTTTTTGGAAGAGCTAATTTTGGTAGACGGAGCAAAAACCATGTTGCCAGCATCAGCCCAAAGATTTAGGACAAGGTTGTCACCATCGATGACGTAGGTAGCGACATTATCCAATTTCACCAGGAATGTATTGTAGAGCGAATCGGGTCCACATTCTGCCAAAGTTGTGGGCCCTGATGCAAGGGTAATACTGCTTCCTTCAAGGGTGTAGCTGCCACCGGCTAGATTGCAGTCTGCTTTGAGTTGGTATGTACCATCTGCATTCAACAAGAGGGTATACATGGTAGGGTCAGCAACTACGATGTTGTTTAATGCGGCCATATCATCATAGCGTTCCCATAACCATGTGGTGCCAACAATTTCTAAGTCGAGTGTGATGTCAGAATCTGGGGCTAAGGGAAGTTCCTGACTGGAGACACTTGTTTCTTCTGTAGGACCCGAATTATCTTTGTTCGAAGTGTCTTGCAGCTGGGTAGTACAAGCTGTGACAGATAAAAGAAAAATAACCGCGAGCATCGAAAATATTTTTATGTTCTTCATTTCTTTCTCCTTGGCTCTACATTTGTAGAGATCGAAAATACGTTAATGATTTTAAACTAAATACTAAACGATCTAGGGGTTATTTTTGTTCCCAGTTCTTGACGAGATATCTGAAATCAATCCCCCAGGAGGAGGTAATATAACAGTGCTAAATTCTAGCACCAGAAAAGAGAGTACATAACCCGAAGAGATGGGGGATGCTGTGTGATGTTTACCAGCGTTATGAAAGACATAGAAAAGAACCCCACACATCTCGCCATTGGCAAGAGGGTTCCAATGGGGCGCTGCGCGACATCCGGTGCCTGTTGATATGCGGAGGGAAAATAGCAGAACTTTGGGTATACTACTAATAGGAAAGTCGTGCAAAGGCGGTGAGCGGGTTAGGCAATCGTTGGGCAGTATTGTCAATATTGGCAACATCTACCGGAAGGAATATTACAATATGAATTATGGAAAACTTGATAATCCTAAAGATGAATTGAAAGTTGGCATTGCACAAATTGCCCCTGTCTGGCTCAATCGTGAACACACGATTGACAAGATCATTAAGTATATTAAATTGGCCGGCGATGCTGGGTGTCAGCTTGTGGCATTCGGAGAAGCCTTGTTACCAGGGTATCCATTTTGGATTGAGCGTACTGATGGAGCCCGCTTTAATTCACGGGTCCAAAAAGAGATCCACGCTCATTATATGGACCAGGCCGTACAGATTGAAGCTGGACATCTCGATAGCCTTTGCCGCACGGCCGCTCAGAAACACATCGCTGTCTACCTCGGTTGTATTGACCGGGCAATGGATCGAGGTGGACATAGTTTGTACTGCTCGCTTGTATATATTGATCCACAAGGGGTCATCCAATCAATCCATCGGAAACTGATGCCCACCTATGAGGAGCGGCTCACCTGGGCACCGGGTGATGGGCATGGATTGCGTGTGCACCGATTAGAGTCTTTTACTGTTGGCGGACTTAATTGTTGGGAAAATTGGATGCCTTTAGCACGCGCTGCACTGTATGCGCAAGGCGAAGACTTCCATGTGGCAGTATGGCCAGGAGGGCATCATAACACCGTTGATAGTACTCGGTTTATTGCCAAGGAGGCGCGGTCATACGTACTTTCGGCGTCTGGCCTGATGCGGAAAAGCGATTTTCCTGTGGACACCCCATATCTGGACAAAATCCTAGCCAATAGTTCGGACGTTCTGGCAAACGGAGGTTCCTGCATTGCTGGCCCAGATGGAGAATGGGTGGTTGAGCCGTGCCTTGAAGAAGAACGGCTGATTGTCGCCACAATTGATCATCAATGTATCAGAGCTGAGCGACAAAACTTTGACCCTGCGGGCCATTATGCGCGGCCTGATGTACTCCAACTGACGTTGAAAAGGCAACGCCAGAATACGTTATCTATCATTGAACCATCAGAAATCGATGGGAATGGCAAATAAGGCTGAAGAAGAGGAGACAAGCCCATCGATCGAAATGACAGGAGGTGCTTTCGCCGGTTCTCCTGACCCGGTGGGGCGGGGGATGCCACACGACGAATCATGCTTCATTATCTGCTTCGAATTCTTTTTCGGTAGAAATGTATAGCACTATTTAGAGCGAAGTGCCTCTAATTTCTTATCACCGGGTCGCTTAACAAATTACTATTAGAGTTGGTCACCACAGTGCAGGCAGAAAGTATATTCTGCTTCGGGTGAGGTGTACTGTTCGTTTCCGCAGCTATTGCAGCGGCTTAAGTTTTGGGTGTCATAGCCACAACCAGGGCAATAGGCGTAATCAGCCGCGCGATCACGACCGCATTGCGGGCAATGCGCTTTGATCGTTTCTGAATCAACTACTTCATCGCTTGAGACAAGTGCAATGTCAGGCTCAGGTTCGGGTTCGGATTTGATCACGGGTTCAAGTTCCGCATTTGGCTCTGATTGCGAGGGAATGATGCGACGAGCGTAGGCTATCATGAAGGTGGCCACAAGCAGCAAACCGCCACTGGTTACCAACAATCTGCGCCAAGGGGAGAGCATCCCCAAGGAAAATATTCCCAAAAAGACAAGTAACAATATCCCTGCCCGCCACCATGATAACCGCCATCCAACGGTAAGTCCGAGGAAGGTCATCACCAGGGCAGAGATAACCGCCAGGGACAGGACAGCCGCCGGGATTACGCTGATCAACCCACTCAGAAAAGTCAAAATCGGGAAAAACAGCGCCAGAGCGAATCCGATCATCAGGAAACTTTCCAACGGCAAATGTACATCGGTAAAGCGAAGTAGGACTGCCAGCGAAACCAGAAAGAGACCGATTAGAATGGGTGCCCAGTTGCCAAGGGTGCGGAAGTCATTTTGCAATTGAGCGACGCGCTGCGCAAAGCTCAGACGAGTGGGCAGGTTGATGCGAATATTCCGATTGGGGATCAGGTCGGTGTACTGCCATTCAAATCGTTCACCATCTTTGAGCTTGACCAAATCTGTTGTTGGCAGCGAGGATTGGGGCACTTCACTGCCATCTAAGCCTAAAATGGTGAGAGTGACATCCACATCTGAGCGGCGATTCTGCTGCAAGCCATATGCAAAGCTGTTGACGCCATCAGCCTTGTAATCGATGACAATCTCGTGCTGCTGATCAGTGCTGAGCTCGGCCTGCCAGGAGACACCCTGCACGTTGAATACAGCGCCATCCGGCTGCTGACCATCGACGAGAAAATGCACATCGTGTAAGGTTTCCAGGTTGCTGGGAAAAGGAAAGAACAAGGTAACTGTAGTACTTTCCGCCGGTCCGGAATAGACAAGCAGATACTCACTTTTGTAATCCAGGTCGTAAACCGTGATGTTAACCCCTTCTTGTTCTTCATAGCTAGCTGTGAGGGTGGCGTTGACCTTTGTCTGCCACTCGGAGAGAGCAGCAAAAACAGCTACACCCTCTTTCATTTCATCCATCTCGGCTTCCAATATGGGTGCTGACTGGGTGATACTACGAGCGGTGTTATAGCTGAGGTACTCCCACTGGTCTGTGGTGTAGAGACGGGATGGCAGATCACTGACGATGACAGCATAGACTGCCAACATGCCAATAAGCCCAGCAAATAATAGAAAATTGAGGAACAAACGTTTGATTTTTAGGGATGCTAACGGCATGAGTTTACTCCTTCTTGATGTTGAGATCAATTTTGCCAATCACGGCCTTGGACATGAAAGTCGTGCGGTATTCTTTTAGATGATCAATTTGTGATGATGCTTTTGAAATGCTATTTGCCACGTCAGTGAAAGCCTCGGTGTGATGTGATCTTTCATCTATTAAGATTATAGTTGCTTTTACTAAATTTTAAAGTGCAACAGTAGAAAATTCTTTTGCTGGCAATCCCCAAAGGGATACTGTACCCGATGAGGCGGGGGGGGGTCAAGAGGATGCCAAGCGATAGGCGACGCGAAATTTGTAAGAATTCCGATATAATGAAATAGGTGAGATCTGCAGAAGTCGGCGAGCCGGTTGAGAAAATCGTCAGGTGGCATTGGAGATTTGTATCATTGATCAAATACAAGTTGACACTGGAGAGTATCAAGATGAAAGAATTTGACGAAAATATAAACAAGAAGGTAAGCAAGTTATTCCCCACCCCTGAAAAAGATGACCTATCGGACCATGCCCATCGGCAACTCATTGGCGTCATAGGTTTGGTTTTACCTCCCCTTCTATGGCTGATTGCTGGTTGGAGGCTAATAGAAGGATTGCGTCGATGGGAACCTCTAAGCTCTGTCAGCGCCTATTACTACACCGGGTCTGTGTCGGTTTTTGCTGGGGCTCTAGTCGCTCTAGCAGTGTTTCTATTTTCATATCGCGGCTACGACAATAAACATCGCCGACGTGATCGGGTTGCAGCTACTATCGCCGGTGTCGCTGCTGTTATGGTAGCTTTCTTCCCGACTAATGTACCCAAGGAATTGCCGGTACTATCCTGGTGGACACCAATAATGGGGTCGATCCACTACCTCTCGGCCGTGGTTTTGTTTTGTTCCTTCATATTTTTCTCCCTAGTTCAGTTTCCAATATCCAAGGTAGAGAAGGGGAAACTTCCACCAGACAAACGCGCACGCAACAGAATCTACATCTCTTGCGGTGTGGCAATGGCGGTTTGCATGTTATGGGCGGTCATCGCGGTGTACAATGATGCCCCGATTTTCTGGCCCGAGACAATGGCTCTTGAATTCTTTGCAATTTCTTGGCTGGTTAAAGGGCGTGTGGATAAGACCGCAGTTTCCGCAGGCGAGCAAACCCTACATTACGTACGTCATCCGCGACAGTTGGTCGACAATGTAAAGAGAAACATTCGCGGTACCGATTGAACTCCAGGAAGGGTGCGATAAGTGGCGCGGAATTGACTATAATAAAATTGTGTTTTCGCCGGGTCTGCTGACCCGGAGTGGCGCCCCCAAGGGGGGGCTATCCCCGATGGAGCGGGACTCTGTGCGAATGCGGCGCATATGATAGCGCATGCTCGCGCAAGGCGGCGAGCCGGTTATGCAACGTGGAACATGCAAAAGATTGGCCGTGGTGAAATAATCGAGTCTAGCAAAGCCGGTGAGCGGCTCACGAAATCGTTGGGCAACTACACAATGGCACTCAAAATTCACCGGTATCTATCTCGCCCGTTGATAAAAAGGAAATGATCATGAAAGCAGCTGTTTTCTACGAACATGGTGGACCAGATAAGATTCAAATTGTGGACGTACCAAGACCGAAGCCCGGAAGCAAACAAGCGCTGGTAAATGTAAAGGCTTGCGGATTGAATTATTTTGATCTACAAGTATTGCACGGCTGGACTGCGCTCGAAGGGAGTTTTCCCTTTTGGGGCGGCGGTGATATTGCAGGCGTGGTAGCCGAAGCCGGCAATGATTTAGAAAACTTCAAGCCGGGGGATAAAGTGATTGTCAATCCGGGTTTGTTTTGTGGCCGGTGCGAATACTGTAGTGCTGGAGAACATAGTTTATGTGTAAATTATGGAATCATTGGCGACAGTATCCCTGGCGGCTGCGCTGAATTTATTGCCGTAGATGAATCCAATCTGATGCACCTGCCCAATGACATATCGTTTGAAGAAGCTGCCGCCGTACCGCTCGTGTTTCAAACCGCCTGGCGGGCTTTAGTGACACAGGCTCAACTGCGGGCGGGCGAAGACATTCTTATTTTGGGAGCCAGCGGCGGGGTTGCTACTGCGGCGGTCCAAATAGCAAAACTGGCTGGGGCAAGGGTGCTAGCAGTCACAAGTACAGCTCAAAAAGTCAAACAGGTTCAAAAGCTGGGGGCTGAACTATGTCTGAATCGCAATGAGGGCGATTATTGGTCTACACTCGCAGAAATGACCCATAATCGCGGCGTAGACGTGGTACTAGATAGTATTGGTGAAACGACATGGGAGCACAGTTTAAAAAGCCTGGCTAAGGGAGGGCGCCTGATTACTATTGGCCGTACGACGGGTAATATTGGTAAAACCAATCTTAAATTGGTTTTCTGGAATCAACTGCGAATTATTGGAAGTACTATGGCAAATCGAAAGGAGTTTTCCGATGTTATGCAACTTGTTTTCCAGCACAGGCTGCGCCCAGTTATTGATTCGGTATTTCCATTAGAACAAGCCCGCCTCGCCTATCAGCGGCTCGATACAGGCGAGGCATTTGGCAAGGTAATTATCACGATAAACAATTAATTCCCACTTATCAAAGTGTGCGGTTGTGTTTACGACCAGCGCGCGTTAACCCGGCTCTGCTACCAGTGCTCACCCACTGGATTAGCGATGCAGCCAAATGGAAGTGGCACCCTCGCGCATGAGCCAGAGTGGCTGGCCAAATGAAATTTGGCTTGGCTGATGGGGGATGCTGCGCGGATGCGGCGGCTGGCTGATGGCCGGACGGCGGGCGAATAGAATTAGGCAAACTTCGGATGAAAACACTATGAAAATTCCAATTCGTAATATTTTTATAATTCTGATATTAATTACTCTTGTGCTGCTATCGATTCATTCAGTTATTGTGCTATCAAACCATCTTTTTATAAAAAGTCCTTCAACATTTGTTGTGACTAGATTCCATCTGGATGAAGAGGCAAATGTGCCAACTTGGTTTTCCTCTATGCTCCTGTTTTCGATATCAGCTACTGCAATCATAATTTATTTCATTGGTCAAATACGGTCGAGCGCTTATTATTTGCTGCGGTCATTCTGGATTATTTTTAGTGCTGTATTTTTATTTCTTTCGTTGGATGAGGCAGCGCGATTTCATGAAATTATTGATAAATCTTTTTCTGTGAAATGGGTATTTGTTTACGCTCCTCTGGCGGGAGTATTTTTTCTCTTATGTCTTTACTTTCTAATTGTAGTAGAAAGAGATGCTGTTGTGGTTCGAAGATGGATAATTGGCGGGTTAGTTGTCTACGCATTAGGTGGTTTATTTTCTGAGTATATTTCTTATAAATTTTCTTTGCCATACGCACTTCAGCAAATTGAATATGTTGTAGAGGAAGCACTAGAAATACTAGGAGCGATCATGGTGCTAATGGGTTGCTTTCAAAAAGTCAATAGTATCACTGGAAATCCAGATGGATTTCAATATGAGAGCGAACACCTAGTCTCTTTGCCAAATATGGAATGAGTGGTGAGAAATATTTGCTAAGCATTGTGCCTATCGCACGTTAACCATACTTGGCTTTCCCCGATGAAGCGGCGCGTACACGGATAAGATTGGGTTAATGAGATAGTAATGTCGAGCAAAGTTGACGAGCGGGACCTGTAAATTGTTGGGTAGCTATGTTGATTTTACGTGGAGAGGACAGCTACGCTCGCTTTGCTTGTTCGTAAGACTGGTGTGCGTAGAGAGATAAGGGGGAGATTGCCATCCCCGATGAGACGGGGGAAATCCATGCGATTTGCCATGACGGCATGACAGACAGAGAGGGGTGCCACACTCACTGCGTTCGTTCGTAATGACATAAATGGAGGGGTGTCCGGTACCCGATGAAAAGGGGAATTCTTCTCAGGATCGCGATCCTGAGTGGCGATGCGACGGACATGATACCGTTTGCTCGCGCATATTGCGGCGCGATTTACCCAAAAATTCCGATATAATGAATTTATTGTGTCTGGCATGGTCGGCAAATGAGTTAGGCAGATCGTTGGGAAGTATATGGTGTTTATGATAAGCAGGGAGCATATATGAAAAAACATGGATTAAAAACTGATAACAAAGCCGTTTTGGCAATCGGCTTTGTTGTTTTATGGATTATTGTTAGTGTATTATTTTATTATTTGTGGGTTATAGGTGCTATTTATACTGATTTTTATCCATTGTGGTCAGGGGCTCGGCAATTATTATTTCAAGAGCAAGAACTATATTCGATTGCTACTACAAAGTTAATCCAAATCGAATTGTTCGGGAAAACCCTTCCACCAGGTAGTGACCAGCAAGGATTTGCTTATCCGGCAACTCTTGTGGTTTATTTATTACCCTTATGGTTTTTTAATAATGTGGGGTTTTCGACTGCGATATGGATTGGTTTTTCATTTAGTCTGACGCTATTAACTTTGGTGGTACTACGAAGGAGGCATGGCCCACCACCATGGATAATTATTAGTTATTTGTTTTGGTATTTTCCGTTGTTAATGCTTATTTTTGGGCAGTTTACTATCATGGCATTGGCATCAGTTGGTATCAGTTATTGGGCTTATCATCATCATCAAGATTTGCTGGCGGGCAGTATTGCAGCAATTGGATTAGTCAAACCTGAATTAATGCTGCTGCCTTTAGCTGTAATTTTATTTATTGCAATACGTTCACGCCGTTATAAGATTTTGTTTGCATTTTTTATTACAAATTTAATTGTTTTCCTGGTTAGTTTTTGGATAGCAGGTTTCTGGATCCCCCAGTGGTTAGCAGCAATTAATCGTTATAAAGATTATGCAAGAGTGAGTTGGACTTTAGAATTATTGTGGAATTATTCACCCGGTTTGGCAGTAATATTTTGTGTACTTATAGCTTATATGTTCTATACACTTCGTCAGGAATCATTGTTTCTAATATCTGCAAGTGTGCCAGCAGGTATGATGCTATTACCTCAAACTTTTATCTGGGGATTGACCATGATGTTAATTCCATTCACTTTGCTGTGGTTTGGAAAAAACCGATACATTATTATGGGCATTTTGGTACTTGGATGGATTTCGATGGTTGGCACTTTAGAAATTGATGATTTTTGGAAAATACAGAATTTACTTATACCAACAATAACGCTTGCAATGGTTATTTTTGCATATTATGAAAAAACTACCCAATCCCGCATTAACCGGGATGGCTTTCCCCGATGAAGCGGCGCGTATTATGGATAAGATTGGCAATAATGAGATAGTAATGTCGAGCAAAGTTGACGAGCGGGACCTGTAAATTGTTGGGTAGCTATGTTGATTTTACGTGGAGAGGACAGCTACGCTCGCTTTGCTTGTTCGTAAGACTGGTGTGCATAGAGAGATAAGGGGGAGATTGCCATCCCCGATGAGACGGGGGCAATCCATGCGATTTGCCATGACGGCATGACAGACAGAGAGGGGTGCCACACTCACTGCGTTCGTTCGCAATGACATATTTTAGTCGCTACTGTCTCTCGCGACGCCCAAGGGTCACCGATGGAGCGGGGGACTCTGTACCAAAAAATGAGGTACGCGGCGCGATAAGCAGTGGGAATCAAGGAAGAAATTGGCTATAATGAAATTGTGCTTTCGCAGAGCCTGCTACCAGTGCTCACCCACTGGATTAGCGATGCGGCCAAAAGGAAATGGCACCCTCGCGTATGAGCCGGCGCGGCGAGCGGGGTACGTAAATCGTTGGGCACAATTTGTTACCATCAAAGTGGGCGTGGAGGCATTATGTGGTTTGAAAATTGTCTTAGAAACCAGCTTAGGCGATTATTAACCCAAGAGAACACTATCGCACTTGAAAACAGGATTCCCACCCTTGAGAACAGATTTCAAGAACTAGACGATTTCGGTCTTTATCTTCATATTCCCTTCTGCAATCAAATCTGCCCCTACTGTCCTTACAACAAGGAGATTTATCATTCTGAGGTCGCAGAAAGGTACACAAAAGCTATTATTAAAGAGATTGATATCTATGCTGAGATGATTGGCCGCAAGCCAATGACCTCGTTATATATTGGGGGCGGAACACCCACAACAATGCTCTATAGCGGTCTTGACAAGATTCTCGATCACATCTTTGAGGTCTTCAATGTACAGTGCGACATACATATGGAAAGCCATCCAAATGATTTGAGCTTGGACAATCTTAGTACCATCAAATCAATGGGTGTGCAGCATCTAAGCATTGGCGTGGAGGCACTGCAAGACAAGCATCTGAAGAACCTCAAGCGACCCTATACGGTAGAAAAAGTGAAGGCAGCGGTAGACCGTGCTGTCAGCAAGGGTTTCAAATGCGTCAATGTGGACGTTATTTTTTCATTACCCGGTCAGACCTACCACGAGATAGAGCAGACGGGTCATACCTTGATGGAGATGGGCGTTGATCAGGTTGCTGCTTACCCTCTTTTTAGATTTCCACACACCAAAATGGGAGCAAGTGCTAAAGGAAAAAATTTCAAAAACTCCATCATCTTCAGGAGAAGAAAGATGCTCAGCATCCTCGAGGAAATCTTTTATGATGCAGGATTTGAAAGGACCTCTGTTTGGGCATTCACCAGGCAAGGAGTACCAAAGTATTGTTCTGTGACAGTGCCTCTCTACGTTGGTCTTGGCGCAAGTGGGAGCTCTTACTTGGAGGATATTTTCTATCTCAACACCTTCAATGTTGCTGAGTATATCAGAGCCATTGAAAATGGGAGGATGGCAATCGCACTATCGCTTGATCTGTCAGAAAAAATGCAAATGGCGGGCTGGCTTTACTGGAGGATTTATGAGACAAGATTCGAGAAAAGCGATTTCATGAAAAGATTTGGGAAGGATTTTGACAGGGTTTACGGAAAATATGTAAAGCCATTAGCTCCGCTCGGATTCTTGAAGGATGATGGAGAGCGGATCGTACTTTCC
>PVMK01143784.1_pt1 | contig 11752 bp, 10 predicted proteins | sample 1853481 | NCBI WGS metagenome assembly PVMK01 (sample SAMN08533507, study PRJNA380276) | Marine sediment metagenome, whole genome shotgun sequencing project. | reverse complement strand
TGTATGCAGCGAACGCTAAGGCTGCCGATCCACTACCATCGTGGAACGAAGGGCCGGCGAAGAAGGCGATCCTGGAATTTGTTGCCTCCGTAACGGAGGAGAACGGCAAGGACTACGTTGAACCTACCGAACGTATCGCCGTGTTCGACAACGACGGCACGTTGTGGGTCGAATATCCAATATATACACAGCTTCTTTTCGCACTTGACCGCGTGAAGGAGCTAGCGCCGCAGCACCCGGAGTGGAAAACCGAGCAGCCTTTCAAGGCGGTGTTGGAAGGGGACATGAAAACCGTTGGCGCTTCAGGAATGAAAGGACTTATGGAGATAATCATGGAGACTCATTCAGGCATGACAGCCACTGAGTTTGCACAGGAGGTTTCCAACTGGCTGGCGACCACCAAGCAGCCTAGATTCAATCGCCTGTACACAGAATTAGTCTATCAGCCACAGCTAGAATTACTTTCATACTTGCGGGCAAACGGATTCAAGACTTTCATCGTCTCCGGCGGCGGTATCGCGTTCATGCGCCCTATCACTGAAAAAACCTACGGCATTCCCCCAGAACAGGTTGTTGGCTCAAGCGTAGTTGCCGAATTCCAAGTCAAAGATGGTAAGCCGATGATCGTTCGCATGCCAAAAATCAACTTCATCGACGATAAGGCGGGCAAGCCGGTGGGTATCTATCAACACATTGGCCGCCGCCCGATACTGGCATTTGGTAATTCTGACAGCGACATGCAGATGATCGAATACACCATGGCAGGCGAAGGCCCACGATTGGGTCTATTCGTTCACCACACCGATGCGGATCGCGAGTATGCCTACGACCGCAAAAGCCATGTCGGCAAGCTGGACAAGGCCCTCGACCAGGCAGATGCAAATGGCTGGATTATTGTGGATATGAAAAAAGACTGGAACACCATATTTCCCGGCAGATGAGCCCTTTTTAACTAAATCCTATTTCTTCAGGGATTTACCATGGGTAAATTAAGCCTCTGTCCCAAAGCGGGATTATATTGGTTATACTGACCTGCCCCCCTATAATAGGTTCATAAGTTAAGATAATGGATTATTATCACAAGTAGTTAGAGCAACTTAAATCTTCTCAAATTCAAGCGATCTCAGTAAAACCTATGTATAGGGTTATCTTTGCATGAGAACTCTTTAATTTGCACGGTTTTTGCGAGTATTTTGCGTAAGTTATAGCTTCACAGTTACGGTCTATCCTGCGACTTTTTACAAAAGTAGGGTGTTTGTACGTGTTTAAGCTTAAAAACTGTAGTAAGCAGGTGATTGGATTTTAAGTAAAAGTGAATTTAAAAGAAATGAAGATACGGATGGTGACCAATTGTAGCGATTTTCAAAATATATGAAGGGCAATACCGTGACGATATATTATAGATTATTTATATTCTCTATAAAATATTTTTGGGCTCTGGATAATCTGACGCCTGAGGAATATGTGAAAAAGCACTTAAAAAAGCCAGAAATCTTTAACTTACGTGGTACAGCTTTTGGGTGAGGCTCATCTGTTAAATGTTGCTTGACAAAAGGGGAGCAGTACAAAAAGGATAACGACGTACTCGATGTATCTGTCAAACTGTTTGAGTAGAAGGCCGTAAACAAAAGTATATTTTTTAAACCATGATCAGGGGTAATTTTTCATGCTAGATACATTCATATTTTTTATAATGGCTGTTCTGCTAGCGGCAATCATTTTAATAGTTGTGAATCTGGGTTCTTTACTGGGGAAGATCGAAATCACGCTCAAGTAGACGTAATATTTCTTTTTGGCTATCCGCTTTTATGGTCCCGATTGTGAACGACTTGGAAAACCATGTAACCTTGCAAATCTAGTGCTTATTTAGAAAAGAGGAGTTAATCATGAGAAAAGAGCTAATGAGGCTTTCGCTAATTATTGTTTGCCTACTGGCAATGGCATCCGCGGCTTCGGCAGCAGATATATCGACAAATATGCCGACTGTAAACCCCTATCTCCACAACAGCTTTAACCCGATCTCACATGAGAATCCGGCGCAGACCGATGCGGTGGATATCGCCAGCGGAACCAAAGGCCGCACCTTGGGGATGGACGACGCAAAGGTGCTCTATACCGATATCGAAGCGTCTCACCATATCTTGAAAAATATTGGCGACAAGCAGGTCGCTTATTTTTCGGGGGCTGGCACATCAATCAGTAAGGTTGATGTTACCGGTGAGAACTTTAATTTGATCCATCGCACCATGCTGCCTGGCCTGGAAAAATTAGAGAAGAATCTTACGCCGGGGATCAAGGCGCTGCTGAAAAAGGTCGACGCTGCTCAAGCCGCGTTGGACGAGAGGGCGATCCTCGCGCTCACCGACGAAGCGGCCAAAGTGGGATTCACGCTTGATAACTTAACCAACGCCACCTACAAGATGATCGACAAGGACGGTTTTCTCTACACGATCATGGGAGCCGGAACGCTACTCAAGTATACCGACGACAATAAGTTCGAAGCGCCGCTGCGACTAGTGAAAAAGGCCGACCTACGCGACAAACTGCCCAAGGAGATCGCCAAGGGCGTCTCGCGCATCATCGGCATCGGCATGACCTACGACGGTCATCTCGCAATCGTCGCACCGGGGGTGATCGCGGTGCTGGACCGCGACTTCAAACTGGTCGACATGTTGGCCATTCCTGGTGAAGCGGTCGACAACAGCATCGCCGTTGATGAGACCGGTATCTATGTTGTCACCTCTAAACGAATGCTCAAGGCAGCCTGGAATGGCAAGAAACTCTCAATTGATGAGAAGGATGGTGGCTGGTCGGCTGGCTACAACAATATGGACCCGAAGGTCGCTATTGAGAAGGGTGCCATCTCGCGCGGCTCAGGCACCACGCCAGCCCTGATGGGGTTTGGTGATGACGAGGACAAACTGGTGATCATCGCCGATGCGGATGAGAAGGGCACAAACCTGGTTGCTTACTGGCGCAATGAAATCCCCGCCGACTTCAAGCAGAAACCGGGTACCGTCTCCCGCCGTATTGCCGACCAGATCAATATCAAAATCTCATTCCTAACAATCGAACCCTCGCCCAACGTACTGGGCTACGACGTCGCTGTTCTTAATACCTCTTATCCTGAGCCGGTCAAGGCCAGCCCGTGGGGGAATGCACTACTCTCCGGCATTACCCGCAAGCCGCCGCTTGGCATCGAGAAGTTCCGTTGGAACCCTAAGGAAAACCGCTTCGAGCGTTCATGGACCAACTACCAAATTGACAACTCGGACATCGGCGTGGGCGTTATCTCGGTTCCGAACCGCATGCTCTACACCGTTCATCGCGATGCAGGAAAGGGTGTTTTGGTAGGGGTCGATTGGGACACCGGCATCATCAAGGCGACTTGGCGGATGCCGACGGACAGTGCTGTTTGGGGTAGCTACGGCAATATTATTTCATTCGCCCCGGACGGCGACATGCTCGCTGGCGGATTGTTTGGCCTTAAGCGGTGGAACATCGGACAGGACAACTAATGAGAAATGAACATGAAAAACAACAGAAGCAAAACAATAAGGAATGCACCCATGACGAGCGTCACATTCAAGAATGCCTCCAAGGAGGTCGTATACCAAGCCCTGGAGCATCCGACCAGCCTCATCGGTAGCGATGCGTTTCCTTATGTCATGAAAGAGGGGTATTTCAGGATGACCCTCTCCCAGAACTAGGACTTGTTTTCGGGGGCTTGACTGGTTTACATATGACTTGATACTAAATAACGAAGCATTCTCATAGGAGGGAGTGAAATGAAAAAATCAAAATACATTATCTCATTATTAGTTCTGGCTCTATTTCTCAACACATTTGCCCTAGCGAAACAACCGAATCCTGATCAGATACGACAGATAGGAGAAGAAGCTTATCTGTATGGACTGCAGCAGGTTATCTTCTTCGGACAGAGGTGGATTTCCACCCAGAATAATAGTAAAGATAATAAGGGCTACACAGGTATAAACCGTTTCTCTTGGGTAAGAGAAAAGATCACCCCAGATTTCCCGATTGTAACACCTAACGCAACTACCCTTTACGGATCGGCTGTACTCGATCTGCAAAGTGAGCCTGTTGTATTAGAGATGCCTGAGATCGCGGATCGTTATTTTAGTACCCAGTGCATGGATCAGTACGGCATCTTTTACGTTATGGTGGGTAATCAGTTCAACGGTACCGATGCCCGCTCATATATATTTTTACCTGTTGATTATACAGGACGGGCACCTGCTGAGTTCGTAACAACGGACGTAATCCAAGCTCCTTCCAATATAGGTTATTGTCTAGTACGTATCGCGTTAATGACCGGAACCGATGAAGAAATCCGCAAGATCAATTCCTGGCAGGATCAAATCACTTTCACACCTTTGAGCCAGTGGATAGCAAATGGGAACAAGGGGGTTCCCCAGTCCGAAGCTAAATTGGTACCGGGTAACTATAAGGAATACTCGGGTATGAATGAAATTGCCCTGCAGCAGGTGGATAAACAGAGTGCCAAGGATTTTTTCACCATCCTTAATATGGTTCTCAATGACCCAAGTATGACATTAATCCCTGATTCAATAAAAGAAGCTGATATGCTAGCACAGCTTGAAACCCTAGGTATCGGTAAGGGGAAGGATTTCGAGTGGTCAAACCTGGACAAGACAACCCAAGACGCTTTAACAACCGGGTTCAAGGACGGTTTTAATAAAGTCAGGACCGCACTAAAGAGCAATCTGATTAATTTAAATGGTTGGATGGAAGTCCGTAATTCCGGGGGATTCGAGACAAGGTGGATGGACCGTGCTGTAATGGCTGACGCAGGGTGGGCGGGACCGGACAGAAACGTTTCTCATGCCGGGGCTTTTCTATTTGTCGATGAGGGCGGTAACCCGCTCGATGGCAAGAATAAATACACACTTACCTTCGATATGAATGGCCTGCCGCCGGTGACACAATTCTGGTCGATACCTATTTATAACAAAGACGGTTATTTCGTTGAAAATGAGATTGGTCGATACACAATCAACAGCTTCATGCTTGATCAGAAACAGTTGCATGTCGAGGACGGCAATCTGGTTATTTATGTGCAGAATGAAAAGCCAAGCGATCCTGATAAATTGAAAAACTGGTTGCCTGCACCCGAAGGCTCCTTCCGTTTCACAGCAAGATTTTACGGGCCAAAAATGTCTATTATCGATGGGTCTTACAAGATGCCTAAACCTGTGATAGTAAAGTGAATTATTCAATAACTTAATTGGAGCGATTTAAATGACAAGATTAATCTTACAAATTAATACACAAAGGGAAGCTTCGGCTCCCTTTTTTGTTTAGTAGTGATATTCATAAATCCAACTTAAATCCTTCTTGACAAAAGGGGTGCAGTACAGTGTAGCACCTATAAAACTTATTATTTTCTTCTACTACTTAAATTAACTTATATATAGCAATTTACTAAACATACAAAAGCTATTCCTGTGTAAGAACATCAAGAAAATCGAATAGAATTCTCCTAAATAACATTTATTACTCACTAGGAAAACGATTTTAAATAAATTTACGGATATATCTCTTGTTTTTTTGTAATTAGGTTATCAACAATGAGTTTTCCTGATCTTTTGTATCAAGCTACGTTAACAGTAACGATATATTATAGATTATTTATATTCTCTATAAAATATTTTGGGCTCTGGATAATATGACGCCTGAGGAATATGTGAAAAAACACTTAAAAAGCCAGAAATCTCTAATTTACGTGGTACAGCTTTGGGGTGAGGCTCAAATGCATTTCTTTATATCTTAAAAGTGGACCGGTTTCCCGAGGCTTGACATTTCGACTAGTATTTTCTAAGGTAAACAAAAGGGTAGGAATAGTTATTTGTAGATGCATTAGTGTTAATAAATTGTTATGGAGGTTATCGGTTTTATGTCATCAAACACTAATTTTACAAATGACTTAGAAAAACTTTCATTAGATTCTGTATACAAAACCCTTAATACATCTCCAGATGGTTTAACCTCTATCGATGCCAAAAATCGGCTCGAACACTACGGCCGTAATAAACTCGAAGATAAACAAGTAAGTAACTTGAGAAAATTTCTTCGTTACTTCTGGGGACCGATCCCCTTTATGATTGAAACGGCCGCCTTACTCTCCGCTATTATCGGTCATTGGTCTGATTTTACCATCATTGCAGTTCTGCTTATATATAATGCAGTATCAGGTTTTTGGCAGGAACGAAAAGCCGCTAACGCCTTGGCTGCATTGAAGGCGGGGATGGCCCCAAAAGCTGAGGTACTGCGCGATGGTAAGTTCTCATCCATCTACGCTACTGAAGTAGTTCCAGGAGATGTGCTGCGGATCAAGCTAGGTGATATTGTACCTGCGGATGTTAGATTCATAAGTGGTGATTATATCAGCATAGACCAAGCGGCGCTAACCGGTGAATCTCTCTCAGTGAGTAAGAAGGTCGGCGATATAGGATATTCGGGAAGCATAGCCAAAAAGGGGGAGATGGCAGCAGTAGTAATCGGTACCGGGAATAATACTTTTTTTGGCCGAACCGCAAAGCTTGTGGCTGCCGCCGGAAGCGGGGCGACACATTCCCAAAGGGCAACCTTCCGCACCACTTCTTATAGCTATAATAGGAACCCAGATTCTAGTTATATTCTTATGTGCTTTCGGCTGGTTAGTGACCCCAATTCCTTGGAAAATCATTGGACTTGTTTGGCTTTACATGCTTGTCTGGATGATAATTCTCGATCAGGTCAAAGTGACCATCTATAGAAGAATCTCCAGTATGAAATGACTATCCTAAGGAATATAGAATAGTTTAGTATGCTGTGTTATCAAAGGAGGTTTTTATGAGTTCGCTAAATTACTCAAAATTGTTTCGTGTCAAACCCGGCGAAAAGGTCAATCTCGACAAAGTTGACGCCGGTTTCAAAGACAAGCACGAGTCTCATGAGCATGCCATGCCGGAAATAGATAAATACGTACAAAAGTTACGCGATTTGCAGTATTTGATGTATGCCGAGGACAAGCGTTCACTTCTCATCTGCCTTCAAGGAAGGGATGCCGCCGGGAAAGACGGAATCATCAACCATATATTAGCGGTGATGAATCCTCAGGGGTGCACTGTAACTGGGTTCAAGGTTCCTACAAAAGAAGAATTGGCTCATGATTTTCTGTGGCGTTATCATAAAGCGACTCCTGGCAGGGGACAAGTTGCTATCTTTAACCGCTCACATTATGAGGATGTACTAGTAGTGAGAGTTCATAACTTGGTACCGAGAACGATTTGGTCGAAGCGTTATGCGCGGATCAATGAGTTTGAGAAGTTGCTTTCAGAAAACGGCACCTATATCCTTAAGTTCTATCTTCATATCGACGCCGAGGAAGAACTCAAGCGCTTCAAACAGCGGATAGATGACCCCTCACGCCATTGGAAGATAAGCGAGGCCGATTATACTGAGAGAGCTTATTGGGATGATTATACAACAGCATATGAAAAAGCTCTTAGTAAATGCAGCACTCATTATGCTCCCTGGTTTATTATTCCTTCAAACCACAAATGGTTTCGTAATCTTGCAATTTCTAAAATTATCGTAGAGAAATTAGAGTCATTACACATGAAGTTTCCTCCATCGACTGTCGATATCAATGAAATCAAGCAGAAATACCACTCCATTATAGAACAAGAAAAAAAGAGGAAGTGAAGTATTGGGGAATTTTTTTTCATGGTTAAAAGTTTAGTTAAAGAAAAGAAATGTAGTATTTATGCTGTATGTAAAGAATTATCAGAGGAAGTTAGAGAATTAGAATTGTAAACGGTTTTATTATGGTGTTCAGCTTAATAGGGACAACTGACCTGCCCCCTTATAATAGGTCCATAAGTTAAGATAATGGATTTATTATCACAAGTATTTAGAGCACCTTAAATCTTCTCATATTCAAGCGATCTCAGTAACACCTATGTATAGGGTTATCATTGTATGAGAACTCTTTAATTTGCACGGTTTTTGCGAGTATTTTGCGTAAGTTATAGCTTCACAGTTATGAGAATTAACTATTATTAGTGGACATCTGCAATATTTGCAGCTAATTAACCAACTTAATTTTACTTTGTTCTTAATTGGGAGCAGTATATATTCTAGTCGTTAGTTTCATGATGATATGCTTTATTGTCTATATCCTGGATTATTTCTTTCAATTTAGAATTGGGAAATACAATCTTTGCTTCGTGAATTTTTTTAAGACTCTCCGGACTAGGATTAAGAGTTGATAAGGACCTTATCTCATCTAAGGTATAGCAAACCTGCTCCGATGCGTCCTTCTTTAATTGGGAGGCTATTTCATCATTAGAACAGAGCCAGATATCACATTGTAGAAACTCGGAGTATATCTCGACAGCTATGTCTCGCCTTGCAAACTCTGCAAGGGTAATGCCCGGAATACTTTCAACCGTTAATGGTGTCTCCTCTTTTTTCTGCTGCTCTAATATCTCGTCTAATTTGTCTAGCCAGTAGCTCATTTCTTATATTATTCCTTGCGGAAAAAGCGGATTAAGCTGAATAAGCCCTATCGCTTAATCCTTTTTCCGCTTTTTCAGCTTTTTTCGCATCCCTTTTCACAAAGTACCAACGCTCGACTGGTCTTCCTCCGGTCTCAGTTTTTTTACTCCGTGAAAGGTTCGAGACCCGAAGCAAATCTAAAGCTTCTTTAATACGTTCAGTGCTGTAATGCCCACCTAGCAGATTGCTTATCTCAGTCCGGGTTATTCCATGAGGTTTCACTGCAAGTGCTCCTAAAATCTTATTCGCTAGAGGGTCCTCCATCGTGTTCTGAAAGATATAATGGACAGATGCCTCTGCATAACTCCACACAGCTAGAGCCGCCTTTAGGTGAATCGATTTAATCACAAGTGAGCAGTCGAGCAAAGCGAAAATGCAAGCAAGTCTAGTGACCTGGGCTTCCGCACGTGCTGTGATAGCTCCGATAATCGCAGGCTTCCCTTCCGAGAGTTCAGGATAAATTGAAGCCCATAATGGTCTCGTCTCCTCCGCCCACTTAATTTCTCCAGCTTGCTTTGCGAACTCCACAGCTTTCCGGAGTTTGTTTGTTAAGGACTTAAGGTCAATATTGCTAAAGTCCCCACCAAAGGGTAAGCACTTAGAACGACGGACACAGAACCATAAGAACCGGTTAGCAAAGCCATTGCCAGTCTCAATCTCATTTAGAGCTCTTAACAGCTCAGACTTTGTGATATGGCCTATAATAGAGATGTGTGCTCCGGTAGCCTTCGCAGGTGAGTTTTTAGTAAGTGTCTGTAATTTCCCAGTATCCCAAGCGTTTCGAATGACAGGACTCAAAGTATTTCCCTCTCGACTCAGTACTTTCAGGGTTTGGGACAGTTCTCCCTCGATTACAAACAATCGCTTGTCCTCAATTCCGCTATCAACTAATACTTCCTCTAAAATCCCCGTTTTTTTATTTGGGACTTTTTTATAAATTTCGTCCCGAACATGCCAAATAAGTCCCTCCCCACTAGATAATCCAGTCTGAATCCGACCCCCTGCCCACTCTGGGTCGACCTCCTCAAATAGTTTGAAAATAGGCTGCCACGAAGTACCCTTCCTTCCTTTGGACGTTTCGCCCACTAAAACAGTAAAAACTTTGAAAAAATGCTTCTCTGCCCCCACCATAAAGTAAGCACCGCTCCCGATGACATTACCGAAAGCCGTCAGCAGGTTCAGAAACAATGCCGATGGGTCTGCCTCACTGTGAGGCTCAATGACCCTGACAATCTCCCCGCCAAGTCCATAGTAAGCGGCTTCATCAAGTGGTGGTGGGTATTCAATTTTTGGTATTCTCGGCGGAGCTAATTGCAAATGAACTTCGGCTAAATCAATTTCAATTTCTTGAACCTGTTCATTGTCCCTCTCCAGTCTAGCTTGACCAAGCCTGACTTCTAATTCCCCGCGTTGTTGTTCGAGTGATGCAAGTTTTATGTCACTTATGTATTGATCAAATGCACTGTTATTATCGTTATTCATTCTTGACACCTCTCAAGCAATTTCGCAGAGATACGTGAGGTAACTTCCCCTGCCTACACTATCTAGTTGTCCACACTCCTCAAGAAAACACCAAAGTGAGTAGACATCAATCGGGATGTTCTGTTTGTCTATATTCAGCAAAGCACCGTAAATAAGTTGATGCTTTTCGTACCTGAAGTCTTTAGGCTTTAGAACGGATTTGATTTGAGCCAGTCTTCCCGGGTACAATAATATTCCTCCAAGAGCCATCTGCTCAGCTTCCTGTAACTCTAGGAACCCTGCAAAGTTTCTTTCTGAATAATTCTCAACTGCCCTCAACTATTAACCTCCCCATTGATATTTTCTGACTGGTCTGTTCCTCCCCTATTACGCTTTTGCTTTATAATCGCATTAGCTCTAGAATGTTCTTGAAGCCAGCTCTTTAAATCCTCTGGAGTTACCAGGCAGCGGGTTCCCACTTTTAGAACTGGCAATTTTTTCGCTGCCGAGAGAAAATACAGATATGACACACTGAGGCCAGTAAGTTCTGCTACCTCTGGTATGGTGTAAGCCAGTTTTTCTTTGTCCTGACGTTCATACATGGTAATACCTCCTATTGTTATAATTTCTATCACTATGTATACTATAATCATAATATTGACTATAGTCAATATGGCAGCATTTGACTACATTATGAAAAACAAGCTTACAAAATCAGATATAAAACTAATTGCCGATAAGTTTCAATTGTCAGAAAAAGTAGCTAAAAGTGCAATTAAAGAGTTTTTAGAAACTCCTTCATTTGCTAATAGTGAAGAGATATTAAGGATATGTATTAACACCGATAACCCAGAGGATAGAAAAAATAACGTATTTGAAAGCTTACTTAATACTCATTATGATAATTTGGCAAAATTTGTCTGTAATCAAATTGTTAATACAGACCCTTGCTTCCATATACTTGCTGCTTTCAATAGTACTGAACTAAAAAACTTATCAGGAGTATTCGAAACCATTGCTAATCAAGTACTATATGAATCCTCATTCCTTCAAAGAATGCCAGTGCGAACATATAATCCGGGGAGTTATCTAGCACCATATGTTATACATGTTTTATTATGCTATGAATATTTAGACAGACTTTTAAGAAAAAAATATCAAGAATTTGATTCTGATTCTTTACTTTTGGATATTGTATCAAGAGTAGGATTCAGGGCATTTAAAATAAACTTCCTAAAATATCAAGCAGCGACATATAGCTCAATACCCTCATTAAACCCTAAGGCCAATCGATTAGCTAGAGCTATTGCATCACCATTAGATAAAAAAGAAATAACACAAATGGGTTACTGGCTAAATTATGTTGTTATTGAAAGAACAAGGGAGCAGTACGGTTTAAGAGGGGCATTCAGGAAACTAGCGGAAATAACTGGTCAAAAAGTAAATTCAATCCAACCTAGATACTGGGATAAAAAAAAGATAGCAAAAAAAGAAGGTTTAACTCTTGATGATATAATCAATCAATATTCACTTCATAAACCAATATTTGAGATAGAGGAAATGTCAGTGGATTTGTCAGTAACTGAAAGGTAGAATCTGTATAAGCCTGTGTAAAGCAATATAAAGGAATTTCTATATATCATGTAATGACAGTGCCTTATGTCGACTCTGTATAAAGCTATACAATGCTATAGACTAGCTGATT
>PVMK01121596.1_pt1 | contig 11752 bp, 10 predicted proteins | sample 1853481 | NCBI WGS metagenome assembly PVMK01 (sample SAMN08533507, study PRJNA380276) | Marine sediment metagenome, whole genome shotgun sequencing project. | reverse complement strand
TCGTAGAAGGCCCCGATTATTCCTTTTGCTACATCGGCGGTAAGGTGAACAGCTCGAAAGCCGTAATCGATCTCCTTTTGTCGGTTGTTATAGCCGTAGCTGCGTCCCTCGACCGCGCCATTGTGTCCCTGGTCGGTGGCGGCAACAGCGTAGTTCAGTATCAAGCCTCGTTTGAGGTTGCGATCGCTGATGGCTCCGCCCGAGCCTTCGTTACCGACCATATAGAAGCGTCCGTTCCAATCGTCGGGCAGGCGGACTTCGAATCCTATGTCGATGGTGATCGTGCCGGTAACCTTGCAATACGCCGGATACCTTTCGTCTGCTGAAACGACGCTGGCTGAGACAAGCGTCACGTTGGGCTGTGAAAAGCTGTGCATGATGGACTTGCAGTCCGACGCGTGCGCACAAGTCGTCGCAAGGACCAAAAACGCAACGCTTGTCAGTTTGTTGTTCAACGGACTACCGAATGGCGACAGGTGCGACTGGCGAACCGCCGTTACCGACGATCGGCAGATTCTGAATGATCAAGGTGGACACATAACAGGATTTATCGACTTTGGCGGATGCTGCCCTTTCTTTTTCGCAGTCTTCAGCCAGAACTTCCAGGTCGAGATCCTCGAGCATGTAAATACCGTTGTTCAGAAAACTGAGATGACCGTAGTTTACAAAGTCGAATCTTTGATTAGTCACCGTGCTCTCGACACTCTTGTTGTCCGCACCGGCGAGAACCGGCTTGCGGTTGACGACCCACTTGTCCGATCGGGCATCGAGTCCGGGACCCCCCGGCTTGAATGCTTCCTGGCCACGATTCAGGTACTTGAGTCGCTCGTTTTTCGGGGCGGCAGGATTACCTGTCCAGTAGCGACCAGCCCACCCGGTTCGGAACAGGATCGCGTCGCCCGGGCGAATGTCATCGAGTGTCATACCCTGTCGTAATATGGTCTCTTCGATTTCTTCCGGACTGAACTCGTAATCGGCCGGAGGAAACAGATCGGGATCACGGCCGGCGGCGGCTTCCTTTTCCTTCAGCATGCTGGCCAGATCGATCAATACCGCACGAGCGATCACGGTTCCCACCTTTTCTATGCCCATTTTCGTAAAGCCGCGGAACACGTAGTCATCGCCCGGATTGCCTTTTGGCAGGTCGCCCGGGTCACCTTCCGCAAGCAGGTGATTTTCAGGATCGCGGGTGTCATAGCAGTTGTATGCGATGCCGTTCTGCGTCGTATGAGTGAGCCCATCGAACTGGGTACCGAGCGACGTCACGAGTGAACCCGCAGCATTCGGGTTATACGTGCTGTTGCCGATCATTTCTTCGTTGTTGAACATGGTGGTACTGCCGTCCTTACCCGGCCACTCCCACAGGTTGGTCTTGGTGTCCAGGTGCGCTGAAAACCCCATTTGACCGGGCTCGAGCGCATGCGAAAGCTCGTACACCTTGCCGTATCGAATGAGGCCAAGGTTTTCGCTGACACGCTCTGGCGTCAGATAATTCAGGTTACCGAGCTCGTCGTCAGGTCCCCAGAGTCTCGTTGTCGGATTGTCGCAAGGATCCGGAAGTTCGAGTTCGTGCGGAATGGGATCCATTGGCAATTCTGTAGTCGATTCCGCACATGCCGAATGTGTTGCCAAAAACAGTAACAGTGAACCAGGGCCGATAAACGCGAGTGCTTGTCGTTTTCCGTCAGTCATTCGTTTTCCCATCAGATTATCTGTTTGCCATTGGCGTGTTGTCTATTACTTCCTGCAACGGTGCAAAGTCGGCGTCTGCGGCGCTCCAATTTTTACGCAACGCCGCATAGGCGCGTTGCGCATCCTCTGTCTGGTCAAGTGCGGATGCAGCCCTTGCCAGACCGAGCAGCGACGTCGATCGACCGTTTGCGAGTTCCAGGGCAACTTCGAATTGCAATTTGGCTCCAGCATAATCACCGCTTGCGTGGAGCAATTCGCCAAGCAATTCGTGTGAAGGCTTTGGTGGCCACGGCGGGCCGAAGCGACGGGGCATGGCGTATTCCAACTCAACAGCTTGCTGCAGGGAGGCGATAGCCTTGTCATTATTTCCCTTTGCAAGATCAATCAATGCCTGCAATTCGAAAACCATGACGTCTTTGGCTTTGATAGACCAATTCAGAGCGCTCTTGCCCATTTCCACATTCCCGAGTTCAGCCAAAGACTGCTGAGCAGCGTCGGTATCACCCGCCTTGAGTGCTGCGGCTCCCTTGACGTAGTGGTACATGGCAAGGTGTCTTGGCCTTAAGCCCGTCAGTTCCAGTTCTATGCCAGCTAGTTCCGTGTCAGCGAAATCAGTATCGACGAGGTAGGATGACCAGGCCTCGGTAAATTGCCCCTTCCGCTTGGCATCCTGTCCCAGTAAGGATTGAAACTTTTGCATGTGATCTCTTGCCGATTCTGATTTGCCTTCCTGGTTCAGACTGTAGATCAGCCATGTCAACGCATGAGCTCCGCTGCCATTGACTGGCTTGTGGTTTCGTTCACCCCAGGCGACGCCTGCGGCGTACGATCTGATATTGAGTTCGGTCGCCTCCTTCCACATACCAAGTGGAAAGAAGATGTGGGTTGGCATGTGTAACGCGTGCGTGGCCGCCGGAGCGATTTCCGAATACGCCAGCGCGTGCCTCAGGCCCAGGGGGGCGTGTACCGGGTCGTCGTAGGCATGAATCAGGTAATGCACGGCACCGGGATGGCGCGGATTCTTTGCGGCAACTGCCTCCGATACTGCGGCCGACTTCATGTAAAGCGAGAAATCACGGTCCGCACCGCTGCTGCCGAGCAATGCCAGGGCGTAGAAAGCCGCGGCATTTTCATCGTCCGGGTAATCGGCGGCAAGTCCTTCCATCGCCGCAACGTACAGCTTCGCCTTCTCCGTGACGCTGCCATCGCCCGTCAATATCTCGACTGCCGCGAGATAGGCCGCTTCCCTGGACGACCCCGCTTTGCTCGCACGATCAGCCGGAGTTTCCGCGAGCTTGTTCAGTGCCGCTCTGGCCTTGTCGAGCTCAATCTCGTTCCAAAGGACCCGATAATAAGTAAGCGCTTCACCCCAGTACGCCATGGCGAAATCGCCATCAATGCTCTGCGCTTCCTGAAATGATTTTCTTGCGTCCGAGTACTCGAAACTATGCAGCATCAGCAAGCCTTGCATGAATGCAGCTTGCGCCTCATCGGCGCCAGAATTTGGAAACGTCGTCTGCCCGTATTGCGACTGATCGGCGGAAACCGAAAGACTCAATATGACAAGTAAAAAAATAGTCAGGAGAAGCAAAGTTTTTCTTATCACGAATTTGACCTCGAGTACCGTCAAGCGGGGACAGAATAGTAACGCCTGTTACGTATGATTACGAACACCGCAATGCAAAGAATCGTCAATACTATGGCGTATTCGGAGGTGACAGCTTGTAAACGCCTTCGACGTTTAGCTTGAACCACTGCTCATACATGCCGAGGTGGCTGAATTGCGGTAATTCAATACTTTCCTTGGCCTCTTCCAGGCTCAAGCCCTGTTTCTTGGCAGCCATGACTGCGTTGTAGAGCGCCTCGAAGTACTCACGAAATTCGGTGACGTCTTCCTTTGTGCCGGTCGCACCCGTTCCGGTGCCATGCACGCCATGTCCGGCAAGCACGATATCGAAGTCGATTTCCTCAATGTTCCGCACGGCATCGATCCATTCCGGGAAGTGGTTCGGACCGCCAATCGATCGGTAAGCGACGCGATTGATCCACAGCGAATCGACGGCGAGTACCGTCCGTTCCTCGGGGTAGTGGACGACTATCGTATTGTTGTCCCGACCTTTACCCGGATATATAAGGTGTACCTGCTTGCCGCCCAGCGTAATTGTCATGCGGTCGGAGAATGTCAGATGAGGCCTGACAGCGGGATTTTCATCGCGGATGAAAGCAGCAATGACATTCTCATGCGCAATGATAATCGCATCCTCGTAGACCTCGGCACCGCCGTTATGCTCTATCCCGTTGCTATAGATCACGTATTTGACCGGGACGTCGAAGCGCTCCGCGAGTTCTGCCTTGAGCCAGGCGGCGGTTACCGAATCCATCGGGTCGGTCAGAATGATGCCTTCAGGCGTTAGCAGAAATGCGGAAAACGTGTTGTTGTTGTCCTGTATCTGATAGACATCGCCCCTGATGTGTTCGATTCCGCGAAACGATTCTTCTGCGGCATAGCCCGGCAGGCCGATCCACAGGCATACACAAAATGCCGCCGCAACCTTCGTAGTATTCATTCTTGCTTTTAGTCCGGGTCCGGGGAGTTGTTGTAGACGCCCTTCACATTGAGTTTGAACCACTCGTCATACATGTCCATGTGGCTGAACTCTTCCAATTCGACCGTGGCAACAGTTTCTTCGAGGCTCAAGCCGCTTTGTTTCGCAGAAGACACCTTTTCATACAGCGCTTCGAAGTACTCGCGGAACTCGGTCACATCTTGCTTGGTACCGACCGAGCCGAATCCCGACGCCTTGCCGTAGTGTCCGTGGCGACCAGGAGCGTATCGAAGTCGATCGATTCTATGATTCGCAGTGCTTCAACCCAGTCCGGAAAATAGCTGGCGTGACCAAGATCGCCATATGCAACTCTGTCGATCCAGAGAGAGTCTACGGCAAGAACGGCACGTTCCTCAGGTAGTGAACGACGATCAGGTTATCGGTGTGGCTCTTGCCGATATAAATCAGATTGACCTGTTTGCCGCCAAGCCTGATTGTCGCCCGATCTGAAAAGACAAGATCGGGGGCGATGGTGGGATTATCGGGCTCTGCCAACAACGCGGGAACGGCGTTTTCGTGGGCAATGATTGTTGCGTCTTCAAAATATTCGGCGCCCGGCGCGTGGTCGTCATGATGGTGACTATAGACGACGTACTTGACCGGTACGTCGAATCGCTTGTCCAACTCTGCCTTAATCCATTTCGCGGTTATCTGGGTAATGGGGTCCGTCAGAATGATACCTTCGGGTGTGAGAAGAAAGGCGCTGAAAGTATTATTGTCATCCTGGATGTTATAGAGATCTCCGCTGATCTGTTTTATTTCCCGACGCGATTCATCGGCCGAGAAAGCATCTGTCCCGGCACACAGGAAAACAATAACAACGGATATAAATATCGTAATGTGCTTCATCTCTTTCCCCTCTCAACAAATCTTATGCGCGCAATTATTGAAGATTGCTATGTTACTCTAGCTTGCACAATGAATCGCAAACTTTTCATTTCTTGACGGAGGCGCAAATGCATCTTGCGCGATCTCACAGGTTTCTCCTGAAAACACTTTCGCTTGTTATAGTTGGCGCCCTGTTTGCGTCATGCGATGTTGCAGACGAAACCAAAGAACTAAACATTGTTCTGTTCGGTGGCTCGATGGCGACGGCGATTTATGTCGCAGAGGATACCGGGCTGTTTGCAGAGGAAAACCTGGTCGTCAATGTGACAGATACGCCGGATTCAATTCACCTGATGACGGAGCTGGTGAAAGGAACCTACGACATTGCACAGGCTTCAATAGACAATTTCTTCGCATACCAGGCCGGGCAGGGGCGGCGCCGCTCGATCGGGAGCCCGATCTCAGGATCGTCATGGGTGGATCCACCATGACGCTCGATCTGGTCGTCGCTCCGGACGTCAATGCTTACGGGGACTTCAAGGGTGAGACGCTTGGCGTCGATGCACTGACGACCGGCTGGGCGTTTGTATTGAAGGAGATGCTCAAACGCGGGGGATTCAGCGAGGACGACTACGATTTCGTCGAGACAGGGAATACTGCGAAGCGGGTCGATGCGCTAAAAGCGGGCGAGTATCGGGCAACCCTGCTGGTCGGTAACTACATCATTCAGGCGCATGAGGCAGGATTCAAGACACTGGACGACAGCGTCAGCAGCCTCGGTTCGTACCAGGGGTCCAGCTTTGGCGTAAGCAAAGCGTGGGCGGAGGCGAATCGGGAAACACTGTTAGCCTTTATGCGGGCTTATATGAGAGCGATGAAAGTCGTCAGCGACGAGAGTCGTCGTGACGATGTGGTTGCAAGCCTCGCGAAGCACACTTCCATGGATCCGGCTATCGCCAGAAAGACGATCGATAAGCTGACTTCTGGCACGCATGGTCTTACGCCGAAAGCCGCACTCGACATGGAAGGTGTAGCGACCGTGCTAAGTTTACGCAACGAGTACGGAAAGCCGCCTGCCGACTTATCAAATCTGGATGATTTCGTAGACCTGTCGTATTACGAAGAGGCGCTCAGAACTATTGAGGCGGAGTAGGCAGTGACGAGGACGATCGGTCTGCAATTCTCTTGACCGTTTGTGGGAACCTGAGAATCATATGCCATGTATCCACAAACGGCGCGGTGAGTGCACCCCATAACGACCTGAAGCGCTTATTCTGCTCATCGCCGATACCAAGCTTTAAGTCCAGTTGTTCGTCGGTAACAACGAGCGAGCCGAACATCCAGTCCCAAATCGCGAACATGGAGCCCATGTTCTTGTCCCGGTGTTCCGGCGCATCGCTATGATGAATCTGATGCTGCGCCGGGCTAATGAAAATATGCTCCATGAACTTGCCCCAGGAAAACCAGATGTGGGTGTGGCGCAGATTCGAGCCGAGATGGTTGAACACCTTTCGAGCCGTGGCGGCGTAAAACATATCCAGAAGCGAAATGTTGTTGCCAACGAGATACAGAAAGGTGCCGGCCACGAGCCCATAGGACACGATTCGGCGGCAATGAAAAATGAATGTCTCGAGTGGGTGATTGCGATAGTTGGTAAACGGCGTCAAAACCTCGGCTGCGTGGTGGACCTTGTGAAAATTCCACATCAAAGGCACTTTGTGGAACAACCAGTGTTGCAAGAAGCGAATAAAATCGTCGATTACGAATATCGCAATTGTGAATGAGATCAGAATTGTGGAGTGGCTCCACGCTACCGGCGTCATCTCGCCGAAAACACTGGTCCAGAAATTTGTGACGCCCTCGGTAATAAACGCCAGGTAAACGAGAAACGGGCCGATCAGGAACGTGTACAGCACTGCATTGAAGAAAATGATTTCATAATCGACCACGCTGGACCTGTTCGTCCAGATCCTTTTCGGAAACAGATATTTGGCCATGTTACCGGCAGATAAATCGCCGGCTACTTTGCCTTTTCGCTGATAGTAGAAGTACGCGCCGATCGCCATAACGAGAGACGTAAGAAGCGCGGGAATAAAAAGGCGTTGCGCAGGATGAAGGAAATAGTTGGCAGGGCGTGTCAGCCCATCGACTAATGTACTAAGAAATTCATTCATGAATGGTCCGGCTATAGTATCTGTCGGTACCAATAGTAATGAAACCCGACCGCGTTCTCTAGCATTGGTGAAAAACTTTACTGTTACGTTTGAAACGCGATCAAAAGAATCTACTGAGGAATAGTAACGACCACCAGAAGCCCGCCGCCCTCTGCGTTACGCGCGGAAATGTCACCGCCATGAGCCAGCACCGCCCCCTTTGCGATTGCCAGCCCCAATCCGTATCCACCAGTTTTTCGATTTCTGGAGCCCTCCAGCCGGTAAAAGGGCTTGAACAAGTTGCCAAGCTCGATTTCTTCCACGCCGGGGCCAAAGTCCCGAATCGATATTTTGAATTCCCCGTTGCACTCCAATGTCACTTCCACTCTTTCGGATGAGTATCGCAGGGCGTTTCGAATGATGTTTTCCAATGCGCTGTGCATTAAGTGCGGGTCTATCTGTGCTGTCGCTCGATCAATTCCAGCCGTGTTCAGAACAACTTCCGCGCCCTCGAATCGCGCATCGTCAACCACGGTCTCCAACATGTCCTTCAGATCGATCGTATCGAGCTGAACGTCCGTATGTGCTGAATCGAAGCGCACCAGCGCCAAGATCTCGGCAATTAGCTCGTTCAGCCTCTCTGTCTCGAGCTCGATTCTATTCAGCTCGTCCGAGTCGCTGCCGTCAGTCTTCTTCCTGGCCAGCTCGACGGCCACATGCATCCGAGCCAACGGTGAGCGCAATTCATGCGATATGTCACGCAGCATGCGCTTCTCGCCGGCAAGCAGGCTATTAATACGCTCTGCCATGGCGTCGAATTCCCGGCCGAGCTCACCAATCTCGTCCTTCCGCTTCGAGAGAGATTGATTGACGCGAGTTTCGAGGGTGCCTGCGGCGAAGTTCCGGACGGCCGACTGCAGAATCTTTAGTGGCTTGGTCAGGTGACGCGAAAGGACGAAGCAGATCAGTCCGACGAATATGAATGACACAATAAATCGGAGTATGAGTATGTTTCGATCCGACAACTCTCCTGCATCTTTGAATTGAATTGCACCGACAATCGCGTAGACGATTTCCTGGTTGGCTGCTTCCAGTCTTAAGCCACTTACAATAAGTCGGTTTTGACCCGACCACAGGCTCTCTATGGCGGCCACACCTGGAATATTGTCTCTAGCCATCACAACTGAGCGATAGTTCAGAAAATTTGTCGGGACGTCGCGTTCAATCCTGCTCTGACCCGCTTCATCGAATAAGTAGACGAATAGCGCTGGTGGCTTGTGTAATTCGTCGGCCAGAATCTCGATTTGCTCCCTGCCGCCCGATGCATAATGGGCTACCAGCTGTTCCTTCGTCTGGGCCAGCTTTGTTCTTATTTGATTGTTGATCTCGTCACTTTTCGACATCTCTGTCGTTAGCCAGGCAGTCGTGACGATGCTCAGGACCAGTGCCAGCCAGAAATACCAAAATATCTCCCAAAACAGATTACGCATGGTGTCCTCGCCTATGGCAGGACATACAGGTAGCCTCGTCCTCGAACTGTCTTGATAAGCTCGTTTCCGTCCGCATCAAGCCCCAGCTTCTTCCTGATATTGCTGATATGCATGTCCAGGCTTCGGTCATAAAGCGTCAGTGTTCTTCCCAGCGCCACCGTGGCCAGGTCGTTCTTGCTAACGATCTTACCTGCGGACTCGGCCAGGCTTTCCAGCACGCTGTACTCGGTACTCGTGAGATTTACGGCATTGCCTGACTTTGTAACGCTTCGTGAGCCTCGTGCGATTTCGAGATCGCCGATACGAATGATGTTCTTTGACGCAACTGAATCATTTTGCGTTCGTCGTAGAATTGCCCGCATCCTGGCGACCAATTCTCTCGGATTACAGGGTTTGGGTAAGTAGTCATCTGCGCCCAACTCCAGTCCGTCGATTCTGTCGGCCTCGTCACCTCTGGCCGTCAGCATTATGACCGGCGTATTGCAGTCGATACGAATTCGTTTCAACACATCGAACCCATCCGATTGAGGCATCATCACATCAAGGACGATGACATCGTAGGTGTCGCTGTTGCCGCTAATCATCTGCAGGGCCTTGTCGCCATCTTCCGCCGACGCAACATCGAACCCTTCGGATGAAAGATACTCCGTGAGCAGGTCCAGCAACTCATTGTCGTCATCGACCAGCAGGATCTTTGTCATTGAATTTCTCGTCGGCGGCAAAGCCGTTGAATTTACATACCTTTACATCGGTGTCTTTACTTTAGCACCGGTCCAGCATAGTAAGATCGCCAGCCGAGGCACCTTAATTATTGGTTGTTCAGCGGCCGCTGGCAATGAAAGCTTGCGTCTGTAAATAAATTTGAGCAGTTTCAATACAATATAAGTTCAGTGATCCCGTGCAGACACTGGTAAGCGACCCCGTCTCGCTCGGCCTGGACCTGGATGGGCATGACTCATCGGCAGCAAGTTCTCCTGCCAACGCTTGCCCGCATCTTGACTTTGCCGGGCTCGACGGCCGGAAGAATATTAACGAAAACCAGGCAAGGGCTAGCGAATTACATTCACATGATCTACGATTTGTAGGGCCTTATATAAGCATTTGAAAATAATGATAAATCCTTGCCACAAGGAGGCAGTGTCATGACGCGATCAGCAGAGAATCCGTTCAGCAAAGCAATGCTGTTGCTGTGTTCTGTATTTTTCCTGTCGGCTTGCGAGCCCGAGAATCCCGCTGATCTTGTGCTCTACAACGGCAACGTAATCGCAGTCGACGCAGGCGACTCGAGACATCAAGCAGTTGCAGTGACCGGCGGCCGGATTACCGCGGTTGGTTCGGATGATTCAGTCCTCGAACATGCCGGCCGGGAAACGCGGCGAATCGATATTGGCGGCAAGACGGTCATACCAGGGATCGTCGATGCGCATACGCACTTGCGTGGCATTGCCGGCAACATGGGAATGCTCAGAATCAGTGATGCTACGTCAGTCACTGAGGTTCTCGAGATTATCGCAAGGCGTGCGGCGGAAGTTCCTCCCGGTACGTGGATTCAAACTGCCACCGGCTGGCAAGCAACCAATTTCGAAGAAAATCGCATGCCGACAAAAGAGGAGCTGGACAGTGCGGCTCCGGAGCATCCTGTGTTCTTGAAGAAAGGCTACCAAAATGGTGTCGTCAATTCGCTCGCACTGCAGACCGCCGGTATAACGGCGGAAAACGCCAAAGACCATTTCCTGAGAAATGAAGAAGGCGCGTTGAGCGGCGAAATCTATGGCTCGTTGCGAGAGATTGTTGCCGCGCAACCTCCAGTCAGCGACGAACAAACGGTGCAGTCTTACGTCGAAGGCATGAAATTGCTCAATAGCTTCGGCGTAACTTCGTTGCGCGACGCTGCACTTGCGCCGGCGCAGGTGGGACTGCTTCGAAATCTCGCCGATGAGGGCAAGCTCACGCTCCGCATAAATGCCGTCGGCCAGATATTTCCGCCGACTCCACTCCAGGTTGACAAGAGAATGTGGGGAGACATCGAGCAGGTTCACGGCGACTGGTATACCCACGATACCTTCAAGATCGTCGCTGACGGCGGAATCTCGGATGCACTGTTGCGCGATGAATACGCCTGGAATGACGAAAATGTAGCCGGTTACAGAGGTCGCTATGTAACACAGATGGACAAAATCAAGGCGGTCGCCGAGTGGGCCTGTGAGACGGGCCGCAAGCTGGCCGTGCATACGATTGGCGACGCCATGATCGACAGCCTGCTGGATCACTATGAATCCATTAACGACGAGTGTCCCACGGGCGAACTGGGGTGGACTATCGAGCACGTTGCGCTGGTAACACCGGATCAGGTCGACCGGATAATGGCCCTCGGACTAAAAGTCACAACGCAGACCGGCCTGAACTACAACCTTGCAGCGGCCTGGCGAAAATACTGGGGTGAGGAACGTATGGCACGTTCGGTACCGAATCGTATGCTGATCGACAAAGGGCTTCGCCCCGGCGGCGGAACCGATGCTAATACAGGCCCGATGAATTCGTTTGTTGCGATGTGGGCGGATGTGACACGCCAGACGCGCGTCGGCGTTATCGGCCCAGAACAGGCGGTGACGCCGTTGGAGTCACTGTACATGCATACGATCTGGGCCGCCAGAGTCTTCGGCAACGATGCCACGTCCGGCTCGATAGAGGTCGGCAAGTACGCGGACCTGGCCATCCTGGACAGGAACATCCTGGCCGTGCCCAACGATGAGATAAAAGACACGCAAGTCTTGATGACGCTGGTCGAGGGCCGTGTCGTTTTTGAGCGCTAGTCGCCGCTTAAAACACAGGAGACAGGGAATGATTTTCCGATCGTTACGGAGCGTGTTGCTTGCCTTGCTTGCATTCACCGCAAACGCTTTTGCGTCGTCGCCGGACATGGTCTTTTTTAACGGAAAGATCGTAACTGTAGATGAGCGATTCTCGATTGCGCAGGCGATCG
>PVMK01122352.1_pt1 | contig 11754 bp, 12 predicted proteins | sample 1853481 | NCBI WGS metagenome assembly PVMK01 (sample SAMN08533507, study PRJNA380276) | Marine sediment metagenome, whole genome shotgun sequencing project. | reverse complement strand
TCTGGGATTGGCCTTGCTGTAAAATTCCCAGAAACCTTTGCCGTATGCCTTCAGGTCGTTGTAAAAAATGGTTGTCTCCACGGACCCATCGTGTTCCTTGGTGATGATGGTTTGCTTGGCGGAAATCATGCAGCAAATCTTGGAACAATACGGTGTTCCTTTCCCTTCAGCCAGACCTCGTCCGGCGCACTGAATCCAGGCGATTTTCTTGACATGTTTCCGGTCCGAGGGCCTGATGATTTCTCCGGTGGTCGGTCCGCCGGCATTCATGAGCCTTTCAAACTGGGTATTGGTGATCACATTTTCATAGACATCATACCCGAGCAAATCACCGACCGGGGGTGCATCTTTGATGCCGGTGGCAACCACAATGCTTTTAACATCAAGGTTCAGGTTTTTATTTGACTGCCATAACGTAATGGCCTTTTTGCCTTCCTTTTCGCAAGCCTTTACACACAGGGCAATGGGACATTCCCGGCACTGGCTGCAATCAACAGCGCAGTCTCCGATACAAGCGCCTTCCTTGCGCATTTCACCAAACCGGCAGCTGGGATCAACCCTGACCACGTTGGGAACGGCCTGGGGAAAGGCCATGGAAACCAGTTTTCGCATGCCGCCGATTTTTCCGTCCATTTCATCGGGAACACTCACCGGGCAGGCTTCCACACAGGCCCCGCAACCGGTGCATTTCTCCTCGTCGACATACATGGCTTTTTTGACCAGCTTGATCTTAAAGGCACCGTTGGCTTTCTTGACCTTGCGAACTTCGGTGTTGGTCAGAATTTCAATATTTTCATGATTGTCGACTTCATACATCTGGGGGGCTTCGATGCAGATCGAGCAGTCATTGGTGGGAAAGGTTTTGTCCAGCCTGGCCATCATGCCGCCGATACTGGGAGTATCATCCACCAGATAGACTTTGGTACCGTATTTGGCAGCATTCATGGCACAGTTGATTCCGGCAATGCCGGCGCCGATAACCAGGATTGAATCATTCATGATATACCTAAAAAAAATGCCTAAATTTGAAAATGCCTAAATTGACTAAAAATAAGGTATTCAATCGATTTTGATAAACCTTTTTTACTCAATATATGAACTTCACAAGCCAAGATCAGACTTTTTTCCATTTTTCCCGACTTCAAATCATTCCGACTTCCGCATTCCGCCTTCCGCATTCTTATTATATCTCGGTAATAACAATCGCCTTGGACTTGCACACCGCTGTACAGGTCATACACCCCAGGCAGTTTTGCGGCCTCACCGGGATCGCCTTGTGCGGCATTTCGAATACATCCGCCGGACACATCAGGATGCACTCCTCGCAGGAGTCGCATCGGTCCGCATCTACGTAAACCAGATAAACTTCAAAGTCTCTTAGCGTTTTCGGCACGAGGACTCTCCTGCAGATATAATTAAATGAACGTCGAACAGACTGAACATCGAACATCCAACATCGAACGTCCAACGTTGAACATCGAATAATGATGTCGCTTCGCTCCGCAATTAAATTTCATTCGTTTCATAAATCCGATTCCTCATCGTAAACAGATCGATTCCCGATCCCTTTGATATGAGCTGTCTGGGGATTTTCCAAAGATTGATAGAGCGTAGCGATTCTACAAATATTCAATATTCAATCATTTTAGGGCCCTATGCGCTCTTATATTTCTCCATGGCCCGTCCAAACCCCGTCATGGAATTTTTTATGGTGTTATCATCCACGCAAAATGCGATGCGGAAATAGCCGGGTCCGTTAAAGCCGCTGCCGGGCACCACCAGGATGCGCTCTTCTTTGAGTGCATCCACGAATTCAACATCATCCGATATCGGAGACCGCGGGAAGAGGTAAAAGGTTCCGGACGGTTTAGCAAACTCATAACCAAAACCTGCCAGTCCATCACAGAGCAGATCCCGTTTGCGGGCATATTCTGAAACATCGACACTCATCCCCTGCATACAGGCGACGATACGCTGCATCAAGGCCGGAGCATTGACATAGCCGAGAATTCGGTTGGCCACAGTCATGGCTGCCAGAAGTTTTTCCCTGTAAGTCGCTGCCGGATTTACGGCAATGAATCCGATACGCTCACCGGGAATGGAAATATCTTTGGAATAAGAGGTGCCGATGATGCTGTCTTTATAAGCCGTAAAAATGCTTGGAACGACAATGCCATCATAAACAATTTTACGGTAAGGCTCATCCGACAAAAGGTAAATCGTTCGATCAAATTCTTTGCCCTTTTGTTCTAAAATTCTTCCAAGCGTCTTAAGGCTCTCTTCGGAATAGACCTGTCCGGTCGGATTGTTGGGAGAGTTAATTAAAAAAACTTTGGTTTTATCCGTAATGGCCGCTGAGATGGCCTCCGGGTCCAGTTCGAAATCGGGCTTCGTCGCGACGGTTTTCAGAACACCGCCATGATTGTCGGCATAAAATTTATATTCGACAAAACAGGGAATCGGCGTCAGCACTTCATCGCCGGGATCAAGAACGGATTTTAAAACGACATTCAGGGCACCTGAAGCACCGCAGGTCATGAGCACATCTTTTTCGGTGACCGGTGCCTGCTGCTCTTTAGCCAGGTAGTCGGCCACCGAACCGCATACCATCGGATATCCGGTGTTGGGCATATAGCAATGATCACCCAGCCCGCAGGTGCTTACCGTTTCTCTGAGAAGCTCATTAAACCTTTCGGGGGGCGGCACATTCGGATTTCCCAGGCTAAAGTCATAAACGTTCTCAGCCCCGTATTGGGTTTTCAGTCTTGCGCCCTCCTCAAACATCTTACGGATAAAAGAAGAGCCGGCGATAATCTTTTCTATTTTCCTGGAAATGGTCATGTTTAAAACCTTATGTGCGGGTTGCGGGTTGCGGGTTACGTGTTGCGCGTTGCGTGTTGCGCGTTACGGGTTGCGGGTTACGGGTTGCGAGTTACGGGTTACAGGTTGCGTGTTACGCGTTACGGGTTGCGGGTTGCGCGTTGCGCGTTACGGGTTGCGCGTTACGCGTTGCGCGTTACGGGTTGCGTGTTACGCGTTACGGGTTGCGGGTATATATAGTTGATTAGTTGACAGGGTTGAATAAGTTGATTGAGTAAAAATAAAACCTGACATCTGTCTTCCAATCTTTCCGACTTCCGAATTCCCACTTCCGACTTCAATCTTCTGTCATCTGACCTCTGATATAAAGTTGCGGGTTGCAAATGAAAGAATTCCCTATAGGGCGTATCCACTTCGTGGGTCTAAACAATGAATCGTAGGTTGGGTTAAGCCGACGGTCTGCAACCAATCTTGTTGGGTTCGCTAATTTTGTTGCTATTTCAAACTTTTGAGGTGCATTAAGATAGGCAAACCCAACATAAATTGTGCCTATGTCCCGCTTAACCCAACCTACTATGTTCTAATGATCCGGCGGCGGAACTTAATGAAGGAATCCTCCCGTCGAAAGCCTCCCGTCGAGAACCTCTGGGTCGAATGATAGCGTTGAACGAACGATTGTAAAATATCAATGATGGAGCGATCCGCCTCCGGCGGACCACAATTCGACATTCGACAATCGTCATTCGTCATTTTTTTTAACGCTCTTCAAACTCCCGCCACTTATAATCAATGAGCTCAAGAAGAACGCCGTTCATCTTCTTGGGATGAACAAAAGCAAACTCGCAATCCCTGAACGGCCGGGCGCCGCCGATAAACGGGTAGTCCTTCTGCTTTAAATCCGCCATGGCCTCCCGTGTATTGTCGACATTAAAGCTGATCAGCATGACCCCTTCGCCTCTTTTTTCGATAAATTTGGCAACATCACCGTCAGGCGCTGTGGATTCCATCAACTCAAAGCCAACTTCGCCCACCCAGTACCTTGCAACCTTAATCTTTTCAGGTTCATCGATGTATTCGTCATCCGGTTTGGATTTTCCCAGAATCGGCTCCCAGACTTTGCGTGCTTCATCCAAATCTTTGACCGCAATGCAAATGTGGTCGACTTTGTTTACTTTCATCTCTTTACCCCCCCTTTTTGAAATGATTGAATATTTTCGAATGAATATTGAATATTTACGGTGTGTCATCTAGTGCAAATGAAATTTCAGGGTTCCTGACCTCAATGGGAAAAACTCCTTGGGAGGCCCTGTTAACTAAAGAACCTACAAAATTTGTAGCAAAGATATGCGTAAATTCAAGAGTTCTGAATTTTAGAAAGTAACTTTCTCCAGCGGCACCGTAATGGCTTCATCCGGGCAGACACAACCACACTCATTGCAGTCCTCACACAAAAACTCGGTGACTACCGGTCGGCCGTCCTGCACCCTGATGGCAAGGTCCGGACACACCTCGACACACAAAGGCTCGCTTAAACCACCGCACATGCCACATTTATCTAAATCAATTTGAGCAGCCATAATCAAACTCCTAATAAATCGTTTTGTTCGTTTAGATGGTCAAGATCGTTTAATTCGTTGAGGTCATTGAGTTGATTAAGTTGATTGAGTTTATTGAGTTTATTGAGTTTATTTGGTTTGCTGAATTATTCCTATCACCTAATCATCCATTCAACTTAATCAACCACTCAACGAATCAACCACCAACCCAGCTATCAACAATGAGGCTATCAGCTTGCACCGAAGGTGCCCTATTCCGCTTTATAAAGCCGCATGACGGTTTCGCCCTGCCCCCGGGCAATGGCTTTTTGCATTTCAATTTTCAAAGGAATGTTCATAAACACACTGACATCCTCTAAGACGGCCTGGTACATCCGCTCCCGGCACAACGCGACTTCTTCCATGGGAACACCGAATTCCTTGGCCCAGGTCGGCCAGGGATCCCGGGTGCATTTAATAAAAATTTCGCCCTCGTTTTCCCCTTTCTCTATCGTCGCCAGACCGCCATCGGTGTTCCAGAGTCCGGCAAGCGATTTGGCCAGAATCATCATAAATCCTTCTTCACCCTTTAACCAGTTCATTCGGGGAAGCAGGCCCTTGCCGATATCCTTTCCAAACACTTCGGCCGCTCGCAGGGCAACATCCACCGGCTTAGCATCGGCTCCGGCAAACTCCAAGGCAACCTGGCGCCATCGGTAAAAGGTTTTTCCGATTTCATTCTGGGCTCCGTGCAACGCCCGGTACAATTTTGTAATTTCTTTTTCGGCATCTACTGGCATGGTTGACCTCCTTGTTATATACGCATCCCGATGCGGTAGCCGTCATGGACTGCACTGGAAAGGTTGCGGGGGATCAGTGCGTCACCGATGACAAACAGTTCGATCCCCTCTGATTGAACAACTTTTTTCAGGCTCTCATTGGGTTCCCGCTGGCTTATGACTACGGTATCACAGCTGACCGGCCAGCGATAGCCGTCATAAGATTTTACAACAATCCCCTCCTCAGTGACTTCATCGATATCAACGTCATTATAGGCGACGATGCCGTTTTGCCGCATGTAAATCATATAGCGCCATTTGAAAGACGGATTAACATCGAAGCCGGCCGTCCTGTCTTTGCCGACGAGGGTGACCTTTTTACCCTGTTTTGCCAGATGAAGGGCACAACCGATGCCCGGTTTGCGGTTACCCCACACCACCACTTTTTCACCGACTTCGACACTGCCGCTCATCACATCCAGCAGATTAACCAGCTTGGCCGAATTGTCACCGCTGCCCTCAATCTTCGAATAAACCGGACCGGTGGCCAGCACGACCGAGTCGGGCAGTTCATCTTCGATCAATTCCGCGGTAACTCCGGTCCCCAGATGAAAAGTGACACCGGCTTTTTCACACATTACCTTCTGATATTCAATGCATGTCCACAGTTCGTCATCACCGTAAGGAGAATTTCTGGCCTCATTGAGGGTGCCGCCAATCACATCCCGTTTATCATAAACGTGGACTTCGTGACCGCGACGGGCGGCCATATACGCACATTCCAAACCGGCAGGTCCGGCACCGACAATCATAATTTCTTTTTCTTCTTCCGCCGGTGCCGGGGTCGGAAAACTCCGAATTGGCTTCGTGGGCACAAACCGGATTGATGTAGCAGGTCATGGGGGCATCCCTGAAAAGTCTTGCCAGGCAAAGATTACAGGCCGTACAGTGTCGAATTTCTTCTTCCCTGCCTTCCAGCACTTTCTTGGGCATCAGTGGATCGGCGATCATCGACCGGCATATTTCCCAGAAATCCAATTCACCGGCACCGATCTTTTCGTTGGGCAAATCGGGTTTAAACAGTCGGTAGGCCATCTGAATGGGAATCTTGACATTTTCCTTGGCTCGTTTGGCCAGATGGACCCAGTTGCCCATGGGGATGTCCCGGCTGATAACCGGATAAATGGACTCCTGCCATCCCAGGGTACAGCTGATATAATCCGCGCCTGCTTCTTCGGCCATCTTGTAACTTTCCATGGACTCTTCAATGGTATTGCCGCGAACGTCATCCAGTAACTCTTCGGAACACAGACGGATGCCCACCGGTATATCCGGTCCGCACACTTCTTTTACCCCCTGGATGATTTCAACCACCGCCTTCATCCGCCCCCGGATATCCCCGCCGTATTCATCGGTTCGCCGATTGGTATAGCTGGAAATAAAATTGGAGATCAGATAACCAACGATGCCGGAAATTTCCATCACATCAAAGCCGGCCTCCACACCCCTTCTGGCAGCATCGATGTGCTGCTGGACCATTTCTTTGACCTCGGCGGTGGTCATTTCGTACATCGGTTTAAAAATTCTAAGCCGCTGGGGTACTGTGGAAGGTCCGTGTCCGGACTCGACTTCCACCGCACCGACGCGGCCGCAGTCCATTAACTGGAAACCGGCGACAGCCTTTTCCCCATGGATTGCATCGGCAATTCGTTTTAAGCCCGGAATAAACTTATCGTCCCAGGCGGCTGCCTGTCCGACATATCCCTGGCCCCTGCGTGCTTCATCCATATAAACCCCCTGCATAAAGCACAGACCGCCGACCACCCCTTTGGCCCTTTGCCGCATATATTCCACACCGGAATCGGTGATGTAGCCGTCACCCCTGTTGAGGTTTTCCTCGGTGGCTGCATACTTGACGCGGTTGGGCACATGGAGGTTGCCGAGCTCAATCGGCTTGAACAGGTGCGGGTAACTCCTGGCTCCCGGATAATCTGAGTAATCCCATTCAAATAGAGTTCTTGCCATAACTACACCCTCCTGCTAGTTAGAGTTATTTGCCTTAAAAGCATCTATCATCAGTTCGAAAATGCTTTCCAGATTATCGAAAAGGGAATAGGACATATCCTTTAACAGCCAGCGGCTGATGATATGATCCATGGTTCCCACAAAAATATCCCGCGCTGCACGGGGGATCGAGCTCCGGCTTCATTTCCCCGGTTTTCCGGCCTTCGTCAAAAATATCGACTAAATGCGAATAAAGGATCTTAACGTTGGAATAGACTTCGGTGTTTAAAAAATTGGCGTTGGTCTTTAAGTAAAGATAAACTATCTTGGCATCCGTTGGGGATTGTTCCACCCGGCGCATGTACCACCACAGATATTTACGCAGCTTGTTAAACGCACCTTTAATGCCGAACAACTGCTCATCCAGGTCACGCAGCAGCTCCGACACCCACAGATCGGGAATCATTAAAAGCAGATCTTCTTTGCCCTGAAAATAATCGTACAGCGCCGCTTCGGAGAGTCCTGCCTGTCTTGAAATGTCCACCACGGTGGTTTTCTGGTATCCCTGTTCGGCGAACAGCTTCTTGGCGGAATTTACAATGCGTTCACGGGTGTGTTCTTTGGAATTGTTTTTGGCCATTATTTTGACCGGCATTCATTCGGTAAATCGTGATATATTAATCCAACATTTTTTGTAATATTGAAAATAAAAAATTGACGTTAGGTTGGCATCTATTTGTTATTTATACAAATAAAAACTCTATCAAGAATTTATTACAAAATACCTAATAGCATTCGGAAACATCGACTGTCAAGTAAAAATTGCGGGGTTGCGTCGGTGGGACAAAATTTGAACCGTCACCTTACTTTCGATATCGATATATACATCATTTAAATATTATTTCTCCGGCATCTGAGACATAATGAATTCGGACAAAGCTGTGATCGTCAAACTCGGGTTTACACCAAGATTGGCCGGTACGACTGATCCGTCCGCCCACAAAAAGGTTGGGATAGCCGAAAACTTCACCATTAAACCCGACCACTCCTTTATCCGATGATTCACCCATGCAGCATCCGCCTAAAATATGCGCTGTGGTGGATGCATTGAATGCGGCTTCAGGTAAAGCGCTCAAGGGTATTCCCTTCATTTTTTCGGCCAGCCGCTTGGTCACCTCATTAGCGATGGGTATATAGGCAGGAGCTCGCCGTAGGCCGGTTGGCACCGTAGAATTCATGCTGCGTCCACCCAGCCGCCACCATCGGGGCTTGTAGTCCAGCTTCAGGTAGTTTTCATCGGTCTGCATGACCAGCACGATGGTCGTTGTGGAGGCCATCCCCATCGGCCACAAAAGTTTCACGAACCGAATGGGGTGTTTGGCAATTTCTCCCAGAAATCTAAGCGCGCGGGGAATTTTCCCGCCGCCATCGGTCATAAGGGTTAGAAGGTATCTTCACCGCGCATTTCAATACCGACTTCCTGGAGGTACTTATCGGCGATACCGATCTGGGGACTGGGATTGGCACCCAGCATCCGTTTGGCTTCTTCATAATGGGGCATCATCTTGGCTTTCCAATCACCCGGACCCCATTCCGGCCGCTCAAACACCTCATCGGGAGGAACCAGCAACTGGTTGGCATACACCAGACTGCCGCCGCCGACACCGCCGCCGTGGAAAATGAGTGACGTGCTCACTGGGTCAGCATCTGGTAGCCATAGCAGCCGATCTGGGGCAGCCACATGTTCTTTCGGATGTTCCAGTTGGTCTTGGGAAAATCTTCCTTCTGCCAGCGTTTGCCCTTTTCCAACACCGCCACCTTGTAACCCTTTTCAGACAGGCGCAATGCTGAGACGCTTCCGCCAAAGCCTGAGCCAATAATCGCGTAATCATAATCAAAGCCATTTTGTTGGTCCATTGCAAAGACCTCCCTCTGAACTTAGCCGCCTGTGGCGGGACTTTTTTTGACAGGATTAACAAGATTTTTTTCTATTTTTATCCTGAATATCCAGTCTATCCTGTCTAAAAAATGGAAATTCCTATACTTTTTTATTAGATTTCATTACGAACAAACCAGAGTAGGATTGTCTTCAGAACTGCCCCGCAGGGGCCATTTTTTCCGAGCGCAGTCTCGGAAAAACCTTATTTCTGAATATCTTTCATCATAGGACCGTTCGAACGCCAGACCCGGCAGGTATCTTTAATCCTCTCCACGGCCCCTGGTAGATATGTTTAACTTAATTGATAAATCCAGAAGTTTGCGGTATAGTTAAATCTATGAATGGCTGCAGAAATTTTGAGAATAATCGAATCAAATTTGTTGTGTCTTTATTTACCATCTTATTTTTCCATTTACCAGCCATACCGACAACCGCCACCGGAGCAGATCTCAAAAAATTTCAGCACTCCATTATAGATTACCGTTGGCAACTAAACCCTAAATTCAAAAAGGTAAAACGGGGAAAAACGAGTTACATTATTGTTCATACATCAGAACTGGGCCTCAATGGGACCCTGAGAGTCATATCCAAAGGAAAACGGTTGTCCGCCGGTCGGAGAACCTATGGCGGGCATACCCACTACGTGATTGCCCGGGATGGCCGCACCTACCGCATGCTGGATAGGAAATATAAAGCCGATCACGCCGGGCTTAGCATGTGGAACGGGGAAACAGGTATCAGTAAAATTTCCATCGGAATTGAATTGGTGGGATATCACTACTCGCCCATCACGATGCATCAATATCGATCCATTGGCCTTTTGATCGACATCCTCCAAGGTGTGTATAACTTAAGCGATCGTGCAGTTCTCACCCACAGCCAGGTGGCTTACGGATTTCCAAACCGCTGGTTTAAAAAAAACCACCGGGGTCGCAAACGTTGTGCAAAAAATTTCATTCGAGCCAAAGCCGGTTTGGGCCCTACCTGGGCCTATGATCCTGATGTCCGGGCGCGACGGCTTACGGCGGATCCTCAGCTTGCCGTAGTCTTTTACGGTCGCCGGAAACTTCAGGCCAAAACCGATGAGGCCAACATCATCTCCAAGAGCAACACGGCCTGGTCGATCGCCGGGGAAGATTATAACCGGCGGACAACCGTCTACAAATTCCCGAACGGTCGCATTTACACGGGTGACCAAATCTCAGAAAAAGTTGGCTGGAATCGAATACCTCCGAAAACCTTCGTGCTGCTGAATCAGGAAACCGGCATTAAATTGACTAGAAAAAAAGGACCTATTAAAACCATACCTGGCGGCCGCACAGCATGGTCATTGGCCGGCAAAGCTTATAACCGCAGAACGACCATCTATTTTCTGCCTTGCGGAAGGATAAAATATGGTTCAATGATATCCAACTGGGATGATCTCCCTGTTAGAACAAGAATCATTGTCGGCTATCGCGGACCGTTCAAGATCCATAAAGACCGATCTGCCTATCAAATAGCCGGTGTGAAATTCAGGGACCGAAATACAATCTACTACCTGCCGACCCAAAAATTGGTGGCCGGTAATAACATAAAGGATTTTAACAAACTTCCAAGCGGCACCCTGGTATTTCTTCCGATATCATAGTGGTACCCTGTCACATTTATCTTTGCTTCAGCCCCTTGTTATAACAGACTGAGAAAGCAGAATAAACGAGTGCCTAAAGTGATCTAAATTGCCTAAAATGCCTAAAATTAACGAATCGCTACGCTCTATCTCTTTTAATAAATCTCCCCGCCGCAAGCGGACGGGGTATTTAAAAGATCATAATAAAATTGACAGAATACCACAATTTTAGCTCATTTTAGTTCATTTCAAATTTTAGCTCATTTTCTTATTTATCTGATTTCTCCTGGTTGCAGGTTTTACACAATAGTTGAAGGTTGTCTAAGGTATTATGTCCCCCCTCTGATATCGGTACGATATAATCATATTGAAGATCTTTTCGACTGCCGCAGGCAGCGCACTGACCTTTATTTCTAATCCAGACCTTACGCCTTACCACCGGAGTTATATACCCCGGTTGTAACGGATCACGCTGATCCATTGGGTCTTGCTGATCTAATTCAGCCTTGCCGTCTGTAGTATCCGTTTTTTCTTTTTCTAACTCCTGAATCTCAGAAAGTGCTTCATATTCTTCTTCGGGTTCTTCTTTTTCAGATCTTTGCGCTTCGGGTTTGACTCTTTGAGGTCTTTGCGCTTCAGTTTTGGCTTTTTGAGGTCCTTTTTCGTCACGCCTTTTTTCATGCAACCGTGTCCATACTCTATAAAAGTAGGCCAAAAAAATTATGGCTATAACTGGAAAACTAATTTTGATATATTTTAAATATTGATTTTCCGGCTTCAAATTGCGGTCTTTTGGAGTGAGTTCTTTCGGCGGCCCCGTTTCAATTTTTTTTTGCCGTTTTACTTCAGGCTTTTTTCCGGTCTCGGATTCTTTTACCCGCTTTGTTGCCGGCAATTTTGAGGCTTTCAGATCGGGCTCTGAAAAAAGCTTTGTGTCCTGTGAGGCGGTGACGCTTGTTTTTTCCCTGCCTATTTGCGGCTTCTCTTTATCGTCTTGTGTTTGCTCCTTAGTACGGGTTACAGACAGCCGATAGGCCCTATCGAGCTGTGATTTCAGATTTTTGTCAA
>PVMK01121529.1_pt1 | contig 11755 bp, 10 predicted proteins | sample 1853481 | NCBI WGS metagenome assembly PVMK01 (sample SAMN08533507, study PRJNA380276) | Marine sediment metagenome, whole genome shotgun sequencing project. | reverse complement strand
CAATGTTTGAATACGGATTGGGTATTATTGCATTTGCGGTACTTGGCATCCTGATCAATGCCATCAAGATCCTGCGCGAATACGAGCGCGGGGTCATTTTCCAGCTCGGGCGTTTCTGGAAGGTGAAAGGCCCGGGGCTGATCATTGTGATTCCAGTGGTTCAGCAGATAGAGCGGGTCGATCTGCGCGTGATCGTGATGGACGTGCCCACCCAGGATGTGATCTCAAAAGACAATGTCTCGGTCAAGGTTAATGCCGTTGTCTATTTCCGGGTTATCGATCCGGAAAAGGCGATTATCCAGGTTGAACGCTACCTCGAAGCGGTCAGTCAGCTCTGCGCAGACCACCCTGCGCTCGGTGCTGGGTCAGCATGAACTGGATGACATGCTTTCCGAGCGCGATACCCTGAATCACGATATCCAGACCATCCTGGACCGCCAGACTGACGCCTGGGGTATCAAGGTAGCCAACGTGGAAATCAAGCACGTGGATCTCGACGAGAGCATGATCCGGGCGATCGCCGCACAGGCCGAAGCCGAGCGCCAGCGGCGCGCCAAGGTGATTCATGCGAGGGGCGAAAGACAGGCCGCGGCCGAACTGGTGGAAGCCGCTAAAACACTGGCAGAAGAACCCAATGCGATCCAGTTGCGTTACCTGCAGACCCTGACCGAGATCGCCGGCGACAAGAGTTCAACCATCGTCTTCCCGCTGGACCTGGTGGAAAAAGTCAAGAAGGCGATTTCCTGAGTTAGAAGAAGGCGGGGATTTCCCCACCTTCTTCAATCCGTGAAGGTTATTGAACTACCTTGTGGGCACGCATCTCCTTCGCCATCGCCCGGATTCCATCCCGCTTCAGGGTGTGGGTTCAGAGCCCGTACTTTGGCCGACGGAAACCGGGTAACCCAGCGATATCCAGCCCTGGATGCCTTCCCACAGCACGGCTGTGTTCTTAAAACCCTGTTTGATCAGTTTGCGGTTCACTGATTCTGCGGCGGCACGCGGGCACTCGCAATAGGTCACGATCCAGGTGCCGTCGGTGGGTAAATCCCTGGCCACGCCTGCAAAATCATCGTGATAATAGGGAATGGGCACGGAGCCCTCGATATTTGCCATCTGCCACATCGAAGTCACCCGGGTATCGAGCAACACCATCCGTCGTTTTTCCTGTAATGCCCGGTACAGATCCTCGGATTTCACGTACACGCCATCTTGCAAATCGAACTCGGGCGCGGATGAGCCGGGATTGATGATGTATTCGTCGCTGGCTGGTGGCTTGCGCAGCACCGGTTTCTCCACCGACCAACCCGTTGCACGACTGCGCAGAAATGCCGTGACGGCATCGATTTCAGCGCTCGAGAGGGCGTTGGCAAAAGGCGGCATATCGGTGCCGTCGCGGCCATTTTCTATGGCGTAACGCAAGAAGGCGTCGGTGTTCAGCGACAACATGGCCGGGTTGCCGATCGCGGGTCCGATTTCACCCTCGCCATTTTCCCCGTGACAGACGGCGCAATTATCGGCATAGATCTCTGCGCCAAGCGTGCTATCGCCAGTGACCGGTTCCAGCGACAATTCAATCGGCTCGACCCCCACCTGGTCAAACAGCCAGCGCAACAGTCGGTATATCTCCTCCCGGCTCATCGGGCCGCCGATTTCTTCAAAATACCCTCCCATGGGCGTGCCGCGCCTGCCGTAGGCCACGGCATACAGGAGGTGGGTGGGGTAGCCTGAACGCATCAATGATTCCGAGCGTAGTGACGGCGCTTCGTCATTGGCATAGCCCTGTCGGTTGTCACCATGACACAAGGCACAGTACTGCTGGTAATCAGCAGCCGCTGCGGCAGCATCTTCAGCGCTCTGTAAAAAAGGGTCGTCGGCACTCACCGGGTTGGTCAGTAGCAACAAAGCACAAAGGACAAACGGCCGGATCACATGACACCACATGGTTTTCTCCTACATTCGGTCCAGGGCATCGCTCAGAGTGGCGACGGTCCGGTCAATATTTTGCAACTTGTCAAGGCCAAACAGCCCCAGCCTGAAGGTTCTGAAGCCTTCCGGTTCATCGCACATCAGCGGGACGCCGGCTGCGATCTGCAGACCCAATTCCCGGAACTTCTTGCCGTTCTGGATTTCAGCGTCATCGGTGTAGCTCACGACCACGCCCGGAGCCTGGAAGTTGATGGCGGCCACACTCTTAAAACCCCTTCCTTCCAGCATTTCACGTACTTTTCGTCCCAGTTCGAGCTGCTCCTGCCGGACGTGTTCAAAGCCGGCGGCTTCCGTTTCTTTCATCGTGTCACGGAAATCCTTCAAGGCATCGGTGGGCATCGTGGCGTGGTAGGCGAATCCGCCGTTTTCGTAAGCGGTCATGATTTCCAGCCATTTACGCAGATCGCAGGCGAAACTGGTGCTGGTGGTGTCGCCGATACGCTCTGCCGCGTCCCGGCCCAACATGACCAGTGCGCTGCAAGGCGAAGCGCTCCAGCCTTTTTGTGGGGCGCTGATCAGGATATCCACACCGCAGGCCTGCATGTCGATCCAAAGCTCGCCTGATGCAATGCAATCGAGCACCAACAAACCACCCACGGAATGAACCACGTCCGCGGCTGCACGGATGTACTCATCCGGCAACAACAGACCGGAGGACGTTTCCACGTGGGGCATAAAAACGACATCGGGCCTTTCAGTTTCGATTGCTGCGACAAGCTCGTCAATCGGCACTGGCGCAAAGGGCGCCTGCGGGCCGTCGCCAAGGGTGCGGGCTTTCATCACGATCGTTGCGGAATCAATGCCGCCCATTTCGAGGATCTGGGACCAGCGAAAGCTGAAAAAGCCGTTACGGACCACCAGACATTTCTTGCCGGTCGCAAACTGCCGCGCTACCGACTCCATGCCGTAAGTGCCGCCGCCAGGCACGACGACAACACGCTCGGCGTTGTAAACTTTCTTCAGGGTCGCCGAGATGTCGTTCATGACACCCTGGAACGCCTGTGACATATGGTTCAATGAGCGGTCTGTGAAGACGACAGAAAATTCAAGCAGGCCATCGGGATCGACATCAGGTAACAAGCCGGGCATTTTTGGAATCTCGCTTTACAATAGGAACCATGAGAATAGCATTTGAGAGGGAAAATAGAAGATGAAATTCTACGATTGTCAGACCGCGCCCAGTCCCCGCCGGGTCCGTATGTTCATTGCCGAGAAAGGAATCGAAATTCCGACAGTGCAGGTAGACCTGCGCAGCGAAGAACAGCTGACCGAAGCGTTCAGGAAAATCAATCCACGCTGCACGGTACCGGTGTTGGAATTGGATGATGGCACCTGCCTTAACGATACGCTGGCTATTTGCCATTACCTGGAGTCGCAGTTCCCCGAACCGAACCTGATGGGCCGCGATGGCCGGGAGCAGGCGCTGGTGATGAACTGGCATGAGCAGATTCTCACCGAGGGGTTCCTGGCGGGCGCTGAAGCGCTGCGAAATTTTGTTAAAGGCTTCGAAAACAGGGCGCTGACAGGGCCCAAAAGCTTTAAACAAATCCCGGAACTGGCTGCACGGGGCCGGCAACGGCTGGAGGATTTCATGGGCGTGCTCGATGGCCGGCTGGCGGAATCTCCCTACATTGCGCTTAACCGTTTCACAATGGCGGACATCAGTGGTTTTGTCTGTGTTGACTTCGCGAGTTGGGTGAAGCTGCCGGTTAGAGAACAATGGCCCAACGTCCGGCGCTGGTTCGACGAGATTGCCCAGCGTCCCAGCGCTTCGGTATAGGTATTTACTGCAATGAAACCGGGTTTTTGGCACGAGCGGTGGGAAAAGGGTGAAATTGGATTTCACCAGCATGATTTCAACCGTCACATGCAGAAATTTATCGATCACCTTGGCGTGCAGGCCGGGAGCCAGATTCTGGTGCCACTATGTGGCAAAAGCCTGGATATGCTGTGGCTGGCAGACCATGGATACCGGGTGACCGGCATCGAAATCAGTGAATTGGCAGCGCGGGACTTCTTCATTGAAAATGGCCTGGATCATGAAATCATTGACTGTTCAGGTGTGCCGGTCTACCGCGGCCAAAATATAGACATCTGGTGTGCCGATATCTTCACTGTCGAAAAAACAGACTTGCCTCTGATCGACGCTGTATACGATCGCGCTGCATTAATCGCCTTGCCACCGGACATGCGCCTGGCTTATGCCGACCATTTGACCAACCTGATCAATCCTGGCATTCGGTCCCTGCTGGTGACACTCGATTATCCGCAGCAGGAGATGCGTGGCCCGCCGTTTTCAGTCACGCCTGCTGAAGTGGAGCAGCTTTTCAGTGCACAATACCGCATCAACCGCCTCCATTCTGAAGATTGCCTGGTCAATGAACCCCGTTTTCGGAAGAAAGGGCTGACGCGGCTCGACGAGCACGTCTTCATTCTGCAGAAGAACGCTGGGCATTTGTGATGAGAGCGAAACGATCATTCCTCAGGGGCTTGCATAAACACTTCGGCGGCGCTTACGAAACGGTAACGCCTGAAACGTCGGACCGGCTGAGGCTGTCTGGCAAGGGTCTTCGGGTGCCGGGAGAGGAGACATCTTTTGCCGTCGAGATGGGTAAGCAAATCTTACATATCTGCCCCGACCGGCCGATGCGCGCCCGGCTCAGAAAGCCACCCTTTGATTATGTCGTATTCGATCCGGAGCTTTATTACTCGGGAATTGCTCACAGTTTGAGGCTGAAGCCGGGTGAAACCCTCTCGATCGACTATCGGCAAGAGCATCAGAAGCTCGCTTTTAGCCATCCGAAACATGCTTTTCGCAGGCATTTACAAATCTCGCACGAAGGCGACGCCCTGGGATTCCGCGACCCCATTTCAGAGCTGGGCACGTACCTTTCGATTCTCCCGGACGAGCAGGGCATTCTGAGGTTTGAACGCCATCGGGCACAAAGCTTGCGGCGAATCAACGAACTGTTCGGTGGACCGCTTACTCACCTTTCACCGGATTGCGCATTGAGTACACTCAAAGCGGTGAATCGGCTCCTGCAGCAGGAGCCCTACAGGAAACCAGACTCCCTCGGCAACGCCGGTAGCGTCGTTGAGCTACCTGCATACCTGACGCCCGTGATTGTCGGAGACCTGCATGGCCAGGTTGACAACCTGCTGAAGATATTGAGTGAGAACTCCTTCCTGGAGGCCCTGGACCAGGGTGAGGCTGCTTTGATCCTGCTGGGCGATGCGGTGCACCCTGAGGCAGATGGGCAACTGGAAGATATGGACAGTTCCATTTTGATCATGGACCTGATCCTCAAGCTGAAACTGGCTTTTCCCGAACAGGTGTTCTTTATCATGGGAAATCACGACAGCTTTTCCCCGGATGTGATGAAGGGTGGGGTGCCGCAAAGTGTTTTATGGGAGAAACGATTAACCCAGTTGCGCGGAAAAGAGTACTGCCAGGAACTTGCCCTGTTTTACCGGCAATCCCCTTTGCTGGTCCTCTCGCCAGACTTTGTCGCCTGTCATGCAGGGCCGCCATGCTCCAGCGTCAGCCTTGAAACGCTTATCGAGGCCCGGCAGTTTCCCAAGCTGGTTCACGAGCTCACCTGGAACCGGATCAAGTCCAGGGGTTGGCCTCTTGGGTACCGGCGTGGCGACGTCAAACGGTTTCGAAAGTCACTCGGCCTGGATGAAACCGTGGCATTTATCGTTGCGCATTACCCGCAAAGCAAGGAGGGCACCCTGTGGCTGAATGTGGACCAGATCCCGAACCACCACATTTTGTATAGCGCCCGACCCGATCAGGTGGGCCTGTTTACAAGGGTTAACGGAGAATGACGCCACAGATATATCCAGCCGAACCCCTGTTGGAGATGGTCAGTTCCCAGTTAGGATAGACCCGTATGTCAAGGCTCGGCAATGTACCGTGGCACGCCCTGAAAAGAATTCCGGACCAACACTTTCAGCCCCTGACGATGAAAATACAGGGCCAGGTCGACGTAAACGGTTACCTGGAGCCTAACCTGCTCCAGCGTGACTTCTTCGTCTACCGGGTGGCTGCCCTCGCTGGTTCTCTGCCGGCGCTTCTCGAAGATGATTTCAGGATCGGGAAGCTGAAAGTCAAAAACAAATTTGCTGCGCCAGTGGGTGCCAAGGAGTCCGGGTTCTGGCGGCGGGATCTGGATGCGGCTGAAATCGATTGGGCAGGGCGAATCCAGCCACTCTTTTGCAAACACCGTGAGGCTTTCCGAGCGCCCCCGGAAGGGAATTCCAAAATGAATTTCCCTGGGCCGGAAGGTCAAAAGCCGGTTGCGCCACCAGTTTTTCAGGCCCAGATCCAGGTAGCCTTCCTCCGGCCATCCACCCAACTGGGTAATTAGCGCAGTTTTGCCGCTGCCGGGTGGTCCGGTGATGATGATCTGGCGAAAACCCGTATCTTCGGGAAACGGGATGCCCTTGATCAGAACCGGATTTTCTACCGCGACAGTCTTCATTTGAACGGAAATTCTATCTGTTTCCTGTTACACATTTGTTACATGTTTGGACAGGAGTGGTCCTAATCGCTGAGAGAGCGGGAACGGGTCAGGTTGAGCAGGCGGGCCAACCCGCCTTCCAGATTGCTCCACTCCGACAATATTTCCAGGTGGGCCACCGCGGCTGTCGGCATCAGCTTGTAGTCATCGGGCATGGGAATTTCGTGATTGCATAGATTCTGCAGCAGGATTTCCAGGCCCGGGTTATGCCCGGCAATCAGCACACGCTTCGAGTCATTCGGGCAGTCGTTGAGCACGCTGAGCAATGAGCCTGCATAGCCGTGGTAGATCCGGTCATCCCAGTTGACCTGCTCCGGGCCGATGTCCATTTCCCCGCAAACTCCGATGACGGTTTGCCGGGCCCGTTCAGCGGGGGAACTGACCACGTAATCAGGAACCAGGCCCTGCTCGAGTAAAAAGCGCCCGACCCGTGGGGCGTCCCGCCGGCCGCGCTTTGATAATGGCCGGTCAAAGTCGGTCGCCGCAGCGGTGTCCCATGCTGACTTGGCGTGGCGCAGAATGAGCAGTTCGCGAGTCATAGCAGTCATCATATACCGATTACCTACACCATCGCGGATGAATCCGCTCTTACGCGTGTAGGAGCGAATTCATTCGCGATTAAGGGTTAGCGAAGCCTTGAGCTGTAGAACAGCACCGGGATGACCAGCAGCGTGAGCAGGGTCGAAATCAGGATGCCGGAGATCAGCGTAATGGCGAGGCCGTTGAATATCGGGTCATCGAGGATGAAGAACGCGCCCATCATCGCAGCCGCCGCGGTGAGCAGGATGGGCTTGGCGCGAACCGAGGCTGCCTCGATCACGGCTTCCTCCAGTTGCTTGCCGGCCGCCAGTTGCTGCTCGATGAAATCCACCAGCAGGATGGAGTTGCGCACAATGATGCCAGCCAGGGCGATCATCCCAATCATCGAGGTGGCGGTGAACTGCGCGCCGGTCAGCGCATGGCCGGGCATTACCCCGATTACCGTCAGTGGAATGGGCGCCATGATAATCAGCGGCATCAGGTAGGATCTGAACTGGGCGACAATCAGCAGGAAAATCAGGATCAGGCCGACGGCGTATGCAATGCCCATGTCGCGGAAGGTTTCGTAGGTGATCTGCCACTCACCGTCCCATTTGAGCGAGAAATAATACGGGTTGTCCGGCTGGCTGATATAGCGTTGCTCGACCTGGTCACCGGCAAAATCCAACTCGTCGATGTTATCCGATAACTCGAACATGCCGTACAGCGGGCTGTCGAGCGAACCCGCCATGTCGGCCGTGACGAACACCACCGGCAGCAAGTCCTTGTGGATAATCGCATCGTCCCAGGGAGTCAGGCTTGCGCTGGCAAAATCCGACATTGGCACGGGTACTCCATCACGGCTGCGCACTTCCAGCGCCATCAGGCTCTCGATATCGGTTTTGACCGCCACCGGTACTTCAATACGTACCGGGATCGGTTTCTTTTCATGCCCCTGGTGGATGTAGGTGACGTCTTCACCGCCCAGGGCCACGGCGATGGTGTTGCTGACTTGCTGCTGGGAAACACCCAGCAACGCAGCCCGCTGGCGATCCACCTCCACCACGAAGCGTTGCGCATCGGCCTCGACACTGCTGTCGATGTCCACAATATCGGGGCTGGACCGGAAAATCATTTCCAGTTCCTTGCCCAAACGCTTTTGCTCCGCGTAGTCCGGGCCATAGATCTCTGCCACGATGGGTGACATCACCGGTGGTCCCGGCGGGACTTCAACCACCTTGACCGAACCATCATATGTGGCAGCTACCGCCGCGAGGCCGCCGCGTACAGCGGCGGCAATCTGGTGACTGCTGCGGTCGCGGTGGTGCTTGTCCAGAAGATTCACCTGGATGTCCCCCATGGTGCTCTCATTGCGCAGGTAGTACTGCCTGAGCAGGCCGTTGAAGTTGATCGGCGCAGCGGTACCGGCATAAACCTGGTAGTCGGTGACTTCCGGAACGGTTTCAATTACCCGGGCCAGTTCATCCAGCGCCGCCGCGGTAGTTTCCACCGGGGTGCCCTCGGGCATGTCCAGCACCACCTGGAATTCTGATTTGTTGTCGAAGGGCAGCATCTTCAGCACCACCGCTTCAAACAATACCAGCGCCACGGCGCCGACGATCGCAGCCATCAATCCGCCGTACAGCGCCAGGCGAGCCCTGCGGCCTTTGCCCCGGTACAGAAACGGACTCATCAGGCGGGTGAAAATAACCAGCAGCTTATCTGGACCCCCGTTGGCATCGTTCGTGTTGTGCACGTGTTCGCGGCTCATCAGGCGGTTGCTTAACCAGGGTGTGAGAATCAGCGCCACGCCCAGCGAGAACACCATGCCCATGCTGGCGTTGATCGGGATCGGACTCATATACGGCCCCATCAGGCCGGTGACAAAGGCCATCGGCAGCAACGCGGCGATGACGGTGAAAGTGGCCAGGATGGTCGGCCCGCCAACCTCGTCGACGGCGCCCGGTATCAGGTCCGAGATCGGCCCCTTTTTGAAGCCGCGATGCCGGTGGATGTTTTCGACCACCACGATCGCGTCATCGACCAGGATACCGATGGAGAAAATCAGTGCGAATAGCGACACGCGATTGATGGTGAAGCCCCAGGCCCAGGAAGCGAACAGGGTCACCATGAGAGTGACGATGACTGCGCTGCCAACAATGATGGCCTCGCGCCAGCCAACGGTCAGCAGCACCAGGAGAATCACCGATGCTGTTGCAAAACCCAGTTTCTGAATCAGTTTTACGGCCTTGTCGTTGGCGGTCTTGCCGTAATTGCGCGTGATGGTGGCCTGCACGCCGTCGGGGATAAGAGTGGCCTGCAGTTGGTCGAAGCGCTCGATCACCTTGTCAGCGATACGGGTAGCGTTGGTGCCGGGCTTCTTGGCCACCGCGATGGTCACCGCGGGGGCGTACGGCACGGTTTTCAGCATGGCCTCAGGCGCCGCTGGGCCGGTGGCGTACCAGACGTATTGTTCCGGCTGATCGGCGCCGGAGCGGACCGTGGCGATGTCTTCAAGGTACACGGGACGACCGTCGAAGACCCCTACGATCAGGTTCGACACTTCTTCGCGGCTGGACAGAAACACGCCGGCCTGCACCGGGATTTCCAGCCCGCCCGAAACCAGCGTGCCTGCCTGGCGGGAACTGTTGCCCGCGGTCAGCGCCATGCGCAGGTCATCCAGCGTCAGGCCGAAGCCAGCCACCCGTTCCGGATCGAGCACCACGTGCACGATATCCGGGGCGCCGCCGATGGTATAAACGTCGCGGGTACCGGGCACCCGCTTCAGTTCAGCCTCCAGGGCGTGGGCCACCTTCAGCAGCTCGAGACCACCGCGCGCGGGGTCCTCGGTCCACAGGGTAGCGGTGATGATGGGCACGTCGTCAATGCCTTTGGGCTTCACCAGCGGTGGCAGCACGCCGAGATTGGGCGGAATCCAGTCCTGGTGGGAATAGATGGCGTTGTACAGACGCACCAGCGAAACGGTGCGGTCCTCGCCGACCTCGAACTGGATGGTCATCACGGCCATGCCGGGACGGGAGACCGAGTAGACGTGTTCCACCGCTTCGATTTCCGACAACACCTGTTCCAGCGGGATGGCGATCTTGTTTTCGACCTCGATGCTGCTGGCTCCCGGGAAAGCCACGAAGACGTTGGCGAAGGTAACGTCGATCTGGGGTTCTTCCTCCCGTGGCGTCACCATGATGGCAAACAGGCCCAGCATCAAAGCCGTGAGCGCCAGTAATGGCGTCAGTTCGTTATCCTGGAACTGACGCGCGATACGTCCCGAGAACCCCAGTTTTTCTTTCATGGTTGCTGCACGGTGGACCGTTTGGCGTAAATTCCGGCCTGGACCGGGTCCAGCGCCACGCGTGCACCCGCGACCAGTCCGGCCAATACCTCGATGCGCTCACCCACGGTTTCACCGACCCGGATCTGGCGCAGGCGCATGCCATTATCCACGACGACGTAAACGCCGGTGACTTCGCTGCGCCGCACCACCGCCGCGGCCGGGATGAGAAGCCGCTCAGCTTTGCCCACCTGGAAAGCGACCTTGACGAACATGCCGGGATACAGCCCGAATTGACCCTCGGGTAGTTCCAGCCGCACGCGGAACGTGTTGGTCAACGGGTCCGCCACCGGAAAAATCGTGATTTTCTCCGGTTTCACGGGACCCTCGCCGGTCAGGATCACCGCGTGCGGGTCGGGCCGGACCCTGATGCTGACCTGCTGGGGCAGGTCCAGGGTCACGCGCAGGGTTTCCAGCGACAGCCCCGACATCAGTCGCTGGCCGCTGGTCACCGACTCACCGACTTCGACAAAGCGTGCCGTCACGATGCCGGAATAAGGCGCCTTGACCACCGTGTAATCGAGCTGCTGCTGCGCCCGCTCCACTGCCGACTCCGCGGAAGCCACTTGCGCCGCTACCGAGTCCCGGCCGGCCAGCGCCCGGTCGAGGTCGCGTTGCGAACCCAGGTTGCGCTCCTTCAGGTTCTGGGCGCGTTGGTATTCCGCACTGGCTTCCAACAACCTGGCGCGCGTCTCGGTGAGCCGCGCCTCCGTCTCGCGCAAAGCGGTGCGCTGTTCGACATCGGTAAAGCGAAACAACACGTTGCCGTGCTCGACGAAATCATCCACGTCGTAGTTGACCTCTGCGATCCGCCCGGCCGTCTGGGCCGAGATGGTTGCCTGGTGAACGGCCTCCACCGCGCCGTCGAACAGGCGTTCTACGGCAGTCATTTCAAGGGTTGCAGGCGCCGTGTCGAAGGGTAGGTCCGCATGTGCCACAGGGGCGGACATTGCCACCAGAGCCATGCCGAACAGGGTCGGCAACACCAATCTGGAATTAACAATTGCATTGAACATAGCGCGTACCCGGTTATATTAGCAAATCATTATAAACCACTGTAGGAGCGAATTCATTCGCGATCGAAGACCTCTATAAAGCCATCGCGAATGAATTCGCTCCCACAATTCCATCCAGGCAAAAAGAAACCCCGCCGAAGCGGGGTTTCTGGTATTGCTCATGGGTTGAGCGGTCGATGTTGGCAAATGCCTTACATCATTCCACCCATGCCACCCATACCGCCCATGTCACCGCCAGGCATTGGCATGTCTTCCTTCGGAAGTTCCGCCACCATGGCTTCAGTGGTGATCATCAGGCCGGCGACTGAAGAGGCGTTCTGCAATGCAGCGCGCACCACCTTGGTCGGGTCCAGGATACC
>PVMK01168158.1_pt1 | contig 11757 bp, 12 predicted proteins | sample 1853481 | NCBI WGS metagenome assembly PVMK01 (sample SAMN08533507, study PRJNA380276) | Marine sediment metagenome, whole genome shotgun sequencing project. | reverse complement strand
CATTAAAAAGTCCGGTGGTATAAATATTCCCGTTAGCATCCCTAACAACAGCGTTTGCCGTATTTTCCCCCGTTCCGGCGAATTGAACTGCCCATTGTAATTCAGGAATTTGAGCATTCCCTTGAAATACACAAAGCCAACCAAAAAATGAACGAAATGCTTATATTCTTGAATCTACGCTCCATACCATTACTGCCATTTGTTAAAATCGATTTATTTGAACGAATTAACAAACATACATATAATTCCATGGAACCGAACTCAATTTAACTCCATCATCCATAAAATTTTCGTTATTTTTGCTAAAATAAATAAGCTAAATGCAGTACAAAAGAATATTACTTAAGCTCTCCGGAGAAGCATTGATGGGAAAACGTCAATACGGTATTGATCCTGTAAGACTTCAAGAATATGCCGAAGAAATAAAACAGATCACAAACAAAGGTGTGCAAGTGGCTATTGTTATTGGTGGCGGCAATATTTTTAGAGGAGTTTCAGGCGCAAGCCGTGGAATGGACAGGGTGCAGGGCGATTATATGGGGATGCTGGCAACGGTTATCAACGGCCTGGCATTGCAAAGTGCGTTGGAAGCTGAAAACGTGCCAACACGCTTGCAAAGTGCCATAAAAATGAATGAAGTAGCAGAGCCTTTTATACGTCGTAAGGCGGTTCGGCATTTGGAAAAAGGCCGGGTTGTGATATTTGGTGGAGGCACAGGAAACCCATACTTTACAACTGATAGCGCTGCCGTACTTCGTGCCATTGAGATCGAGGCCAATGTTATTCTGAAAGGAACCCGTGTCGATGGTATTTACACCAGCGACCCTGAAAAAGATGACCAAGCAACAAAATTTGATTTTATTAGTTTTGATGATGTGCTCAAAAAGGGATTAAAAGTAATGGACACAACCGCTTTTACATTGAGCCAGGAAAATGAGCTTCCTATCATCGTTTTTGATATGAACACTAACGGAAACCTTTTGAAAGTTGTTTCAGGAGAAAAAGTAGGAACGAAAGTAAACTTGTAGTTTGAGAAACTTAATCTCGGTGCAGGGGTCTTATTGAGCCTTATATTAATCTGATATGGAATAATTATTGATTTCCAAATATCAAATAATATTTGAATATGAAAGAAGAAATTCAATTTATCGTAGACAGTGCCAAAGAAGCGATGGCCAATGCCATTCTGCATTTGGAGAAAAAGTTAGTAAACATTAGAGCCGGTAGGGCGTCTCCCTCAATGATCACTGGTGTGATGGTAGATTACTACGGAAGTCCTACTCCACTTAATCAAGTTGCGAATATAAGTACGCCCGATGGGATGACCATTTCTATTCAACCCTGGGAAAAAACACTTATTCCTGAAATTGAAAAAGGAATTCACGCTGCAAATCTTGGTTTCAATCCTATGAATAATGGAGAAAGCGTAATTATTAACGTGCCCCCTTTGACGGAAGAAAGACGTCGCGAACTGGCAAAACAGGCGAAAGCAGAATGCGAAGAGACTAAAATTGGTGTTCGTAACGATCGTAAAACAGCCAATTTCGAATTAAAAAATCTTGATTTGAGTGACGATATGCATAAAAATCTTGAGATAGACATTCAGGAAATGACGGACGATCACATTAAGACGATCGATAATATTTTCAGCAAAAAGGAAGCTGATATTATGAAAGTATAATTTTATGAATCGTTAAACAAAGCACAATAAAGCGGCCGGAATGCCGCTTTCTTTTTAATTTTAACTCAAACCCTTCTTGTTGCGCATGCGCATCTTTTATTTCGTGATCTTGTCATTGTTCGCATTCAGTTGTATTGCGCAAGAACCTGTTACCATAAACCAAGATTCAACTAAAACTTCCGTTCAACAAAAAAAGCAAAGCCCTTTTGTCACTGGTTTTTATCCCATAGGTAATGTCGACCTACGATATTTTATAAAATATAATAATTACGAAGGATTTCGCATTGGTTTTGGAGGAATCACCAATGAACGCCTTTTCGAAAATTTTAAAGTGGGAGGTTATGTAGCACGAGGTTTTAAGGACCAGGACTACAAATACAGTTTGGGGGGTAATCTAAGGTTAAACTCTTCTGCCAAAACCTGGCTTAATTTGTACTACGTCAATGACATTAACGAAATAGGATCCTTTAAATATTTGACGGATGCCCGTGTATATTCCGTGTTTGAACCACGTCTTCTCAATGTTACCCAATTTTATAGCTATCGCGCCTGGCGTGCCGGTCTGCAACATGAGTTTTCCAAGAAAGTGGTCTCTGAATTACAATTTTCTCAAAACAAGATCGATCAGATCGAAAATTATCAATTTGTAAATAATGGGAACACTTTTAGGAACTACCATATTACCGAAGCAACCATATCCTTTCGCATTAGTCCGAAAACCAACTTTATCACAACAGATGATGGACATATTGAATATTTCGATGGCCTTCCCAAAATTAGCATACAGCTAACACAAGGTATAAAAGGAGTCGTTAAAAGTGATTTTAGCTATACTAAGTTCGGTTTAAAATTGGACTATTACATTAAAAGAACCGATTTGTCATCAACAAATTTCTTACTTGAAAGCGTTATAGCATTTGGAGATGTCCCACTCACCCATTTGTTTCATGCCTATCCTAACAGTCCGACAAAAGATGAGATTTTACAGCGTTTTTCTGTGGCGGGTATTCACAGTTTTGAAACCATGTATTTTGGAGAATTTTTTTCAGACAAGTTGACCACATTACAGGTAAAACATAGCTTGCGTCGATTTTATTTTTCGAAAAAGTTTCAACCGGAACTTGTTTTTATCACTCGCCATGCGCGGGGAGACTTAAAAAACCCCGAAGAACATCTTGGAATTGAATTCAATACTCTCGATCAGTTCTATTCCGAAACGGGACTTGAGCTCAACAGGATCCTTTTTGGCTTCGGACTTAGTGTAGCCTATCGATACGGATTCTATTACCTACCCGATTTTGAAGACAATGTTTCCTTTAAATTTACATTCAACCTAAAAATATAACAAGTTACAAGGTACTCAGTAGTATGTATTTTAATACCTTTGCGCGACTTTAAATTATAGTAGAGTGAACAAGCTTTTTAGTATAGGCTTTTGGAGTGCCGTTGCTCGTTTTATTCTTCGGAATAGAGTGCTTATTATTATCGCTGTGGTAGCAATGACGGTCTTTATGGCTATGCAATGGAAGCATATGCGCTTTACCTATACTGAAGCCAACCTCTTACCGGATGATCACGAATTCAATAAGGAATATGTGCAATTTCTGGACATCTTCGGGGAAGAAGGCAATCTCATTGTTCTGGGGGTAAAAGACAGCAGCCTGTTTCAGCCCGAAATATTTAATGCCTGGTCGCAACTTTCAGATAAAATAGGCACTTATAACGAAGTCGATATTACTCTTTCCATCGGTGACCTTAAGAAACTACAAAAACGCGAAGACTCGGCAGCTTTCGATCTGGTCCCCTTCATACAGGATTCCGTACTGGATCAAAAAAAGCTGGATCGCTACAAATATGAACTTTTTAATAAGCTCCCTTTCTACGAAGGGCTGGTATATAGCCCCAGTAAGCAATCGGTCCGAACAGCGATCTATCTCAATAAAGAAATTGTAAATACTGCGGCCAGAAGAGATTTTATCGTTAACGACCTCATTCCTCTTATCGAAGATTTTGAGGAGAAAACACAGGTGAATGTCTACACCTCGGGAATGCCTTATATACGCACCCTCAACTCTCAGAATATCATAGATGAGATTGGTATGTTCATTGGTGCTGCGCTATTGGTTACGTCGCTTATCTTTTTCTTCTTTTTTCGATCCTTTCGGGCTACCCTAATTTCAATGGTAACGGTAATTATAGGGGTGATGTGGGCCTTTGGTATTTTAGGATTATTGCATTATGAGATCACCGTGCTTACCGCGTTGATCCCTCCTTTGATAATTGTCATTGGGATTCCCAATTGTATTTTCTTGATCAATAAATACCAACAAGAAATTCAATTGCATGGAAATCAGGCGAAATCATTGCAGCGCGTAATTACAAAAGTAGGGAACGCCACCTTGATGACCAATGTGACCACTGCCTCCGGGTTCGCTGCGTTTATTTTGACCAACAGTAAATTATTGAAGGAATTTGGGATCGTTGCATCCATCAATATTATAGCCATATTCCTGCTGAGTTTGTTTATCATACCCATCATATACAGCTTTATGCCCGTGCCTAAATACAAACACCTGAAGCACCTGAACAAAAGATGGATCGGAAGTTTTGTAACATGGATAGAACAAATGGTGAGAGAGCACCGTATCGCAATTTACGCCATGACTATTTTGCTGTTGTGTGCCAGTATTATTGGGATATATAATATTAAATTATCGGGTAGTTTAATTGACGATATGCCACAGAACGCCGATTTCTTTGGTGATATTAAGTTCTTCGAAAAAGAATATGAAGGCATTATGCCGTTAGAAATTTTGGTAGACACCAAACGGAAAAAAGGAGTGATGAAACTCGCTACACTCAAACGCATGAATGAGTTGCAGGAATACATAGAAGAAATTCCTGAGTTGTCCAAAACAATTTCAGTGGTCCAACTTGTGAAGTATTCAAAACAAGCTTACTACAACAATAACCCCGAGTATTTTCAATTGCCAAATTCTCAGGAGCAAACTTTTTTACTCTCCTATGCAAGAAGTAGTGCTATCAGCACCGGTTTATTATCGAGTTACGTAGACTCTACAGGGCAATATGCACGTATTACTTCCTATATGAAAGATACTCAAACCAACGTTTTGATAGGATTGAAGAAGATCTACGGGCAAAAATTGCGAAGATATTTCCGGCAGATCGATATAATGTGACTCTTACCGGAAAGGCATTTATCTTTGAGAAAGGAACCAAATATTTGGTTAACAACTTGGTACTTTCACTTTCACTGGCCATTTTATTGATCGCGATTTTTATGGCCTGGATGTTTCGCAATGTAAAAATGATATTGGTCTCCTTGATCCCAAATCTATTACCACTTTTGATCACCGCCGGATTAATGGGCTTTTTGGGTGTACCGATCAAGCCCTCCACAATCTTGGTTTTTAGTATTGCCTTTGGGATATCGGTAGATGATACCATTCATTTTTTAGCCAAGTATAGGCAGGAATTATTGACGAATAACTGGAAGATCAAGCGATCTGTATACGCTGCTCTGAAAGAAACCGGGGTGAGTATGTTTTATACTTCCATAGTATTGTTCTTTGGTTTTTCGGTGTTTACTATTTCGAGTTTTGGTGGTACCGTTGCCTTAGGCGCACTGGTTTCTGCAACTCTTTTATTCGCTATGCTGGCAAACCTTTTATTACTACCTTCCCTGTTATTGTCTTTGGAGAGAAGCATCGCCAATCAGCAAACATTCAAAAAACCGGCATTTGAGATCATTCCTTCTGAAGAAGTTGACACCGAAGAAGATTCTGAAAAAGAGTAATTAAAATTGAGAATTAAAAAAAGTATCTTTATCCCTTCAATTTTTGAAGCATGCAACAAAATGAAATAAAAAAATTATTACAAAGTCAGCCCTCATCAAACCCTGTTTCGGTTTCAGGATGGGTACGTGCTTTCAGAAGTAATCGCTTTATCGCTTTGAATGATGGATCGACTATTAAAAATATACAGTGTGTGATCGATTTTGAAAATTTTGAGGAAGGAACACTCAAGAAGATCACCGTGGGTGCTGCCATCAAAGTAGAAGGCACTTTAGTAGAAAGCCAGGGAGAAGGACAAAATGTGGAAATTCAGATCTCTAACGTTGAAGTTCTTGGTGAGGCGAATCCTGATGAAGTAAAACTAACTATTCTTTCACCCAAACGGCACAGCCTTGAAAAACTAAGAGAACAGGCGCATTTGCGCATACGTACGAATACCTTTGGCGCGGTGATGCGATTGCGTTCTAATCTGTCTTTTGCCGTGCATGAATATTTTCAGAAAAATGGTTTTTACTATGTGCATACCCCAATTGTAACAGGTAGTGATGCAGAAGGTGCCGGGGAAATGTTTCGTGTAAGCGCATTGGATCCAAAAAATCCACCTCTTGATGAAGACGGAAATGTAAACTATAAGGAAGATTTCTTCGCGAAAGAGACCAACCTCACTGTGAGCGGACAATTAGAAGCCGAAACCTACGCGATGGGATTGGGAAAAGTATATACCTTTGGACCCACCTTTAGGGCCGAAAATTCCAATACATCCCGCCATTTGGCCGAATTTTGGATGATAGAACCCGAAGTGGCCTTCAATGATCTGAATGACAATATGGATCTCGCCGAGGATTTTATAAAGTATGTTATACAATACGCATTGGATAACTGTCAAGACGACATCGAATTTTTGGAAAACCGATTGCTTGAGGAGGAAAAAAGCAAACCGCAGGTAGAACGAAGTGAGATGACCTTGCGTGAAAAACTCCATTTTGTCATCGATAACGATTTTATACGGGTGACTTATACGGAAGCGTTTGAAGTTCTGAAAAACTCAAAACCCAATAAGAAGAAAAAATTCAAATACCTCATTGAAGAATGGGGAACCGATCTGCAGAGTGAACACGAGCGTTATTTGGTTGAGAAACACTTCAAATGTCCTGTTATCCTCTTTGATTATCCGGCTAAAATTAAGGCATTTTACATGCGTTTGAACGATGATGAAAATACAGTACGTGCCATGGATGTACTGTTTCCGGGAATTGGAGAAATTGTGGGAGGCTCGCAGCGTGAAGAGCGCTATGAGGTGCTTAAAGCTAAAATGGAAACTATGGGCATCCCTGAAGAAGAATTGTACTGGTACCTGGAACTACGTAAGTTTGGTACTTGTGTACATAGTGGTTTTGGACTTGGTTTTGAAAGATTAGTTCAATTTGTCACAGGAATGGGTAATATACGTGATGTGATTCCTTATCCGCGTACGCCTGGGAACGCCGAATTTTAGAAAGATGTAGTTTTGAAAGACCGAATTCAGTTAAGGTCTTTACCTTTTTTACACTCTCATAGTGCCATAATCTCAATTTCACAAGCTTTTATTAAAACCAACCACTAATTCTTGTAAGTAGCTAGTTTTGTTTAATTTTATTGACAAGAAATTGTTTCATGTTAAAACAACAGTTAAATTTTAAATTATCCCAGAAGTTATCACCTCAACAAATTCAGTTGATGAAGTTGATACAATTGCCAACACAGGCATTTGAGCAGCGTATTTCAGAAGAGTTGGAGGAGAATCCGGCATTGGATTCCGGTAAAGATGAAGAGGATAGTCTTGACGACGAGTTTAACAATGAAGAAATTGACGACTATGATGATGGTACTGAAGTTATTGAAACCGATATCAATATCGACGATTATTTAAGTGACGATGAAATACCAAGTTATAAACTCTCAGCCAATAATTACAGCATAGATGATGAAGACAAGCAAACCCCTTTTGCGTCCGGCACCTCCTTTAATCAATATTTACAACAACAATTAAATACATATCGCCTTGATGATGAAGAGCGCGAGATCGCAAAATTCCTGGTGGGCAGTGTTGATGAAAGTGGATATATACGCCGCGATATTCAAGATATTGTAGATGATATGGCTTTCACTCAAAACGTCTATACTTCAGAAGAAAAAATTAGTAAAGTCTTAGAGATTGTTCAAGAATTGGATCCGGCGGGGGTGGCCGCCAGAGATCTTCAGGAGTGTTTGTCACTTCAGTTAAAACGAAAGCGTGATAGTGAGTCGTTGGTGCTGGCAACACAAATAATCGAAGAAGCGTTTGACCATTTTACGAAGAAGCACTACAAGAAATTACTATCCAAGTTTGACATTTCAGAAGATGAATTGAGGGAGGCCATTCATGAAATTGAATGTCTTAACCCAAAACCAGGTGGGACATATGCCGGTAATACCCGTATGATCGAACATGTTGTTCCCGATTTTGCCATTAAAATAGTGGAAAATGAACTGGAACTTACGCTAAACGGAAGAAACGCCCCGGAGCTTCATGTATCACGTGAATACACGAATATGCTTAAGGGTTATAGGGACTCCACGAAAAAATCGAAATCACAAAAAGACGCGGTCCTTTTCATCAAACAAAAATTGGATGCTGCAAAGTGGTTTATAGACGCGATAAAACAACGGCAACAAACCCTATTCGTTACGATGAATGCCATTATGCATCATCAAAAGGCCTATTTTTTAAGCGGTGATGAACGAAAATTGAAACCCATGATCCTAAAGGACATTGCGGATAAGATCAATATGGATGTTTCAACTGTTTCTCGCGTTGCCAACAGCAAATATGTAGATACACCTTATGGAACTAAATTGATCAAAGAATACTTCAGTGAGTCTATGAAGAATGTTCAAGGCGAGGACGTTTCTACCAAGGAGATCAAGAAGATCCTAGAGATCACCATTTCAGAAGAAGATAAAAAGAAACCGTTGACAGATGATAAACTGGCTAAAATCCTAAAAGATAAAGGCTACCCCATCGCACGTCGAACTATTGCGAAATACAGAGAACAACTCGATTTACCGGTTGCCAGACTTCGAAAAGAAATTTAATGAAATACTTCCTTCATATCGGTGCTTATGTACTTCACCCTCTTTTGATGCCCCTATTAGGTGCGTTGATATATTTTGTTATCACTCCCAGGTTTATTGATTCCGAGATCATTCGGACAAAGCTTTTCGCCATCACTATAATTACTCTCATTGTACCCATTGTCCTTTTCATGGTACTAAAAAATATCGGTTGGATCTCCTCGCTTGAACTGCATAATGTAAACGAACGTAAGATCCCATTAATGTTGCAATGTCTTCTGTTGTTGCTCATCATTAAAATGGTATTTGATCCTTACGATAGCCCGGAAATGTATTTTTTCTTTGTAGGAGTTTTATTTTCTACTATTTCTGCATTATTACTGGTTATTTTCAAGGTAAAAGTAAGTCTGCACCAAATGGGTATTGCCGGAGTTACCATGTTTATCATAGCGCTGTCGGTACATTTTAAGGTGAATATGTTGGTTTGGATCGGGTTGGTTGCGCTAGCAAACGGATGGGTGGCATCTTCAAGGTTACACACCAATTCACATACCTACCCTGAGCTAATTTTAGGTTTCTTTGTTGGCTTAATACCGCAATTTTTGATGCTTAACTTCTGGCTATAGAATATAGAAGATCACTCCTAGTTTTAGCGGTCTATAGTCCAACGCCTCGTTCGTATCGGTCAGGGTGGCATTTTTGAAAAAAGGATTGATGCTGTAATTGGCGTAGAAATTGAAGGTACTATAGCCAAAGCTCAATGTAGCTGCGAGGCGCAGTCTGTCAAATTCAGGGATATCGGTCTGTGAGACTTCATTATTGGGTTGCTTAAAGTAGGCGCGATACCAGTATGTGTATCCTACGCGTACTCCACCATAAATCCGCCAGAACTTATATACTGTGGGTGTTGAAGTCCTCCAGCGAATTTCTAAAGGCACTTCGATAGTCGCTGTACTTAAGCGGTTGATGCTGAATTCTATATCGGAGTCTAACACGCTAAAAATAGTATTCTCATCAGCGTCTTCACCAATAAAAAGATTGTGTCCATATCGATCGAAAGCCAATCCCGCACCTATGGCAATGGCAAAATTTCTTTCGTCATTGATAGGCATATCCCTTAAAAACCCAAAGTGTATTCCTCCGGAAACGCCCCTCGAATTAACATTACTGGGAACACTGGTCAACAAATTATAGGTCAGTCCGGCGTATATTTGATCCTCTCTATATAAGTTGTCGATATCGGCTTTTGGTATGGAATCCTGTGCCATCGTAGAAACAGCCAAAAAAAGAATAAAAAGGTTGCATAGATTTTTCAAAGCCCCTGTCATGAGTTAAAGATAACGGAATTCTCGAAATACAGTTAACAAAAAACGCCTTGATAATTTCAAGGCGTTTCTTCTGAATTTGTAATAATTTAATTCTCCAATTCATTTCCTTGAGCGGTGATATAAATAAGTTTCAACATATTTAATTCACGCAACTCTTGTTTGATATCGGTGACCAAGCCTGTATTCGTATCCCCATCTACTTTAAGTGCTACCATCACAAAACTTTGAAGCTCAGGGCGTAATTTTGCTCTAAGCCCTGTAAGAGCAAATTTCAAGTTTGAAATCGGCGTGTATTTATCACCTATTTGAATTTTAGCTTCTGTACCATAAATATCCTGATATCTGGAACTTGGTTTCCCGGCAAAGATAAAAATAGACCTATCCTTCTTCAATTTCTCTACTTGATCTGCTTTTGGCATTTGTTGTCTCACCAGGAGATCGGTATCTCTAAGCACCGTAACTACCATGAAGAAGAACAAAAGCATAAAAACAATATCCGGCAATGATGCAGTATTTATATGAGGGAGTTCCATCCCTTTTTTATTACTAAATTTTGACATCTTTATAAATTTTTAAGATCCTGTTTTCTTAGGCTCCGCCTCAGACAGTTTCAATGGTATTAGCTTCTGAATGTTTTCCAGTTTCTCTCTTGCCGCTTCTACATTCCCATTATAATTTCCTTCGTCCACATCTCTCTTCATTTGAGTGAATTTCCATCCATATAAACGTTCCGATTCTCGGTCTCTAAGATAATTATACGCGGCAACCAACTCGTTTTGAACAATGATATACATTCTATAAGAAGTAAGTCTGTCGTTTTGAACCGAGATTACTGCCTTCTCCGGGTTATCTGATGAACTCGGAGATCGCTTACCTTGACAAAAATTACAGTACTCCGGACTACTTGCCGGAGCACCCCCATTATCAAGAAAATTGATCGCAGCTTGTCGTAAATCTTTAACATCCATCAACTTTTCTTCAACCAATAATTGATCATTTCGGTTAACATTTACGATAAACAGATTTTTTTGTTTAATAATAGGAGGGTCAATAACATCTTCTATAGGCGGTAGCTGTCTGGCAATCCCTTTATCCTTTTCGATGGTGGTAGTTACCAGAAAAAAGATAAGCAATAGGAATGCAATGTCTGCCATTGAGCCCGCATTTACCTCTGGTGTTGATCTTCTAGCCATTATCTACCTGTTAATTTTTTAAGTCCGCTTAATGCCATGGAGCCTATCGCTCCAATGGCGAGAATATAGAAAGTGTTCAAGCCTGTGCTAACCCATTTAGATCCACTCTCAGATATAGGTTTTCCGTCCTGAAGAGGTAATCCCTCGACACTTCCGGATGACATCATATAAGAAATAATCACAATTACTAAAAATACCCCTATGGTTAAAATTGTCTTTTTTAGATTCCCGGCAACAATTCCTTTTAAGACAAAAATCACCACAAAAAGAAGGACGATCGCTAATGTAATATAGGCTATATAAATAAGAGGATCAACCCCTTCGCCGGTATTTTTTACTACTTCATCTCCCTTCGCCACAAGCATGACCCAAAAGATCATGCCTGCCACACCAAGGATTAAAGCTACTATTTTTAATATTTTATGTAAACCCATTATAGTATGTATTTTAAATTACTATTTGTTTTTGTAGTCTACCAACATATCAATTAATGTGATAGATGCATCTTCCATACTATTCACAATACTATCAATTTTTGAAATAATATAATTGTAGAAAATTTGAAGGATAATAGCTACGATCAATCCAAATACAGTGGTTAAAAGGGCTACTTTAATACCTCCTGCAACTAAGGATGGGTTCATGTC
>PVMK01162491.1_pt1 | contig 11758 bp, 13 predicted proteins | sample 1853481 | NCBI WGS metagenome assembly PVMK01 (sample SAMN08533507, study PRJNA380276) | Marine sediment metagenome, whole genome shotgun sequencing project. | reverse complement strand
GGAACGCCGGCAGTTACGATGCATACGTCGGCACCTTCGATGTCCGCATAGGCGTTGGTGCCTTTGAGACGGCAGTTGAAACTCTCCACCGAGCCGGAATGGGCGATGTCGAGCGCCTTGCCCTCCGGTAATCCCTCGGCAATGTCGAAGATAACGACATCACCAAGCTCCTTCATGCCGATGAGGTGAGCCAGCGTGCCCCCGATCATCCCTGCGCCGATCAACGCAATTTTTGTACGCGCCATACTGTCTTGGGTCCCCTCGCTTCGATTTTGGCTGTTTGGCGCGGTGAAGTCCCGCGACCCTAAAACCTAACAACGCCAGCTCGAATGCCCGCGTCACAACTACGTTTAGACCACCGTTGCAAGCAGGAAAAGCCCAACCTCGGGCCGAGGTCGCCTAAGCCAAGAAGCTGGCGAAGCCGCGCTGTCAGTCCAAGATCACTCGGTTGCCGGCGTCCGGTCCCGCCGTTTGTCGGCCAAGTACGCATCAGAGCGCATTTCCATAAGTCGCGAGGACGTGCGCTCGAAGGCATCTGCGCCAGGGCCGGCGGGATATAGCTCGGCGGGGTGGGCCGCGGCGGACGCGATCAGACAAATCCCATTGTCGTAAAGCGTATCGATGAGGTTGATGAAGCGACGGGCCTCGTTCCGGTGTTCCGGCGTCATGAGGGGAATGCCGTCGATGAGAACCGTATGGTAGTGGTGAGCGATGTGCAGATAGTCGAGCGGTCCCAGAGGCAGCTCGCACAGATCACGGAAATCGAACCGTGAAATGCCCATCGAAGCCTTCGGCACGTTGACCTTACGGCCCTTGACCTCCAGCGCCTCGGCACGCGCGGGGTGTCCTCCCGTCAGCCGATCCCAATGTTTATCGAGCTCGGCCGCCGCGTGGGCATCTGCTGGCGTAAAGTAGAGCGGCTGGCCGGCAAGCTTCTCCAACCGGTAGTCTTTGGCCGAGGCGAGCTCCACAACGTCCATGTGGTCTTCAATCAGGTCGATAAAGGGAAGGAAGAGCTGCCTATTGAGCCCATCCTTATAGAGAGAGCGCGGATGGGCGTTCGAAGTTGCGATCACAACAACACCACGCTCAAAAAGCCTCTTGAACAAGCGGCTCAGGATCATTGCATCGGCAATATCCATGACCTGCAGCTCATCGAAGCACAAGAGCCCGGACTGTAGCGCGATCTCTCTAGCAACGAACGGGATCGGATCACCGTCGACAGTGTGGCGAGCCACGTTGAGGCGCTCGTGCACGTCGGCCATGAATTCGTGGAAGTGGCACCTCGTCTTCGGAGTGAAGTCGACGGTCTCGAAAAAGAGATCCATCAACATCGTCTTGCCGCACCCAACGGAACCATGAATGTAGAGCCCGCGCGGGGCGCCGTCGTTCGACCGCGTGAAAATTGACAAAAGGCCCTTTCTCACCGGGCGCCATGCCACCAGCCGTCGCGACAACGCGTCGAGCGCAGTTGCAACTACTATCTGCTGCGGATCAGCAGTGATTTCGCCTGCGGCAACCCACCCATGATATTGCTCGAGCAAGCCTTCGGTCATCTAATCCCGATCCTGGATCGTCTTGGTGTGACGGACTGCGCCAAATCCAACGTGTAGGCGCAAGCGGACGCGACCGAATGTCACTACGTGCGTCACCGTCAAGTGCCACATGACTTTGACTTTGCTTGCACGCTGCGACATTGGGACATTCGTCACGCCATTAGCATATTTCGCAGTGCAAAAGGTTTGGGCGCGCCACACGGCGCCCTGTTACAATGCGGCAAGCTCTTAGGCACCAGTTCCCAGGTGCGAGAGCCAGTCGTTAAATGACCCGGAACGGAGGTCCTCGTTATGAGCGAACGCCAGTTCTCGGGAGGAAACATTCGAAAACTGTGGCCGACGGAAACAAATAAGTTTCGCGACCACTTATTGCGGCTCGATAAGGAAAACCGCCGTATGCGCTTCGCACACGGCGTGTCCGACGCGTTTGTCGAAGATTATGCGGCACGCATGAGCGAGATGGGCGCGCTTGTCTATGGATACTTCGTCGACGGCGAGGTGCGGGCCGCAGCAGAGCTGAAAAAGCTGGGAATTGGCTGGGGTCGGGAGGGCGAAGCCGCCTTTTCAGTCGAGCAACCCTGGCAAGAACAGGGAATTGGCACCGAGCTTATGGGCCGAGTGATCCGCGCCGCCCGCAATCGCGGTGTTCAGCACCTTTGCGTCAGTTGTCTGGCGGAAAATGCGAAAATGCGCACGATAGCGAGCAAACACGAAGCGGAGCTACGTTTCGAATATGGCGAAGTCATCGGTGAGATTATACCTGAAGGTCCAAATTACTTCTCGCTGCTCGCCGAAGCGGTTGATGATCGTTTCGGGTACATGATGGCGGTGCTCGATCTGCAAAATCGAGTTGTCAAAGCCGCATGAATTCCGCTGACGCCATCTAAAAACGCGCTCAAAGTGATCGAGATGCGCCAGACGTTTTCGCGTTTGGGTGATGCAGAATCTGCAAATGAACGTGCATCACACTCGAAACATGGAGAAAATGAGGATTTCACGCAACAGGTTCACCTGAATTCACACTCTTTCAACCAATAAAATGCATTTAGAAGTCAACAAAATGTTCGAATTTGCACATGATTTTTTTATTGTTCGAGTGATTCGAACATTGAGAGAGAGATAGAACCAGAAAGCGAGAAGACCAATGGCAAAGCGGGTAATGAAAAAGAAGACGAAAGTGAAAACGAAGGTCAAGGTGAAGCGGAAAATGGCGGCTAAGAAGAAGCCCGCCGCTCGTAAAACCGCGAAGCGCAAGACGACCGCTCGCAAAACCGCGAAGCGGAAGACGACGGCGCGTAAGGCAGTTCGCAAGACGACGGCGCGTAAGGCAGTTCGCAAGGCTGCCAAGAAGCCTGCACGTAAGACCGCAAAGAAGAAAAAGCGCGCTGCATAATAGCAGCCGAGTCGCGCAATCGGCTTCGACCGGAGCGCGTTACTTTGGAAGGCGAAACGGGCCTTGTCAGTTCCGTGCCTTCATTCCTTTCAAGACCGGTGGCCGCTCAAGCGCCGCCGGTCTTTCTTTTTTGAAATCAGCACCTTAGTCGCCTAAGTGGACTAGATACGGCCTCGATACTTTGCCGATGGCGTTGATAACGAGGACGCCGCTGTTGTCCTCCTGAAAGTGAGGCGCTCAATCTGAGCGCATTGTTTTCTTCGACGGTCGTAGCCATTGCGGCCTATGAAATGCCACCAGTGCGACCCGATTTTGTACCGTGATCTTGTTTTGTTTGGGCTTGGTTGCAGTCGGCCGTCAGGTGCAATTAAAAATTGCGGCCAAATAGTGCGAAAACCGGCATTACGACTTTCATGAATTGCAATGGAATGACCGCGAGCTACTGTCTACGAACAACAGCCGAATTAATCCGATACGCGTCTGCGGAACGTTCTAAAGCGGCCAACGCTGGAACTGGGAGGCTTTCAGATCCCTTTTTGCGCGCTGCATTTTGCACCGCAACGTAAACCATCACCTCTCTCAAACACGTCGCTCAACCATCAGCTTCTTGAGCTCTGCGATGGCTTTGGCCGGGTTCAAGCCCTTTGGACACGCCTTGGTGCAGTTCAAAATGGTGTGGCAGCGATAGAGGCGGAACGGGTCCTCAAGGGTGTCGAGGCGCTCGCCAGTGGCCTCGTCTCGCGAGTCGATCACCCAGCGATAGGCCTGCAATAAGGCGGCAGGGCCCAGGTACCGGTCCGAATTCCACCAATAACTTGGGCACGAGGTCGAACAGCACGCGCACAGGATGCACTCGTAAAGCCCGTCGAGCTTCTGGCGATCCTCGCGGCTCTGCTTCCACTCCTTGGGTGGCGCGGGTGTATCGGTCTTAAGCCACGGTTCAATCAGTTGGTGCTGCGCGTAGAAGTTGGTCATATCAGGGACGAGATCCTTGACGACTTGCATGTGCGGCAGCGGGTAGATTTTCACGGACCCCTTGATGTCATCGTAGCCCTTGAGGCAGGCAAGCGTATTGATGCCATCAATGTTCATCGAGCATGAGCCGCAAATGCCCTCGCGGCAGGAGCGGCGGAAGGTAAGCGTCGCATCGATCTCGTTTTTGATCTTGATGAGCACGTCGAGAACCATGGGGCCGCAGTTGCCACAATCCACCCAATAGGTGTCAACGCGTGGATTGGCACCATCGTCAGGATTCCAGCGATAGATTCGAAACTCTTTCCAGTCGCCCTCAGAGCCCGGTGAATTCCACGTCTTTCCGGTCTCGACTTTGGAGTTCTTGGGAAGTGTTAGCTGAACCATGACCCGTGGCTTTCCTCTGCTGGCTGCGGGCGAATGCACCTCTCCACATGCGGCTGTCGCGCTGCGGCTGTCAACGCCCGCAAGGCCCGGCAAATTGCGGTTCTTCGGCGCCCACCTATGTCCTTACCTCCACACGATGCTTCTTCAGCTCACGCACCAGCTCAGTGAGCTTTGTCGCCACATTGGCGCCCGTCTCAACCGAGGCCTTTAAGGTCGCGCGCGCTTGAATGACTTTGTTCAATCGCTCCTGCTGCTCTCCGAAACCGAAAAACAGCGTTTCAGGTGCATCGACCTCCCCATCCTCCACCGCCGACATCACGTCGACAGCATTTTGCGAGGCGAGCACCAACATGGAGGCGACATCGTTGACAAGTTGCTGGAACATCCGGGCGCCATCCGTTCCGACGCGCGGTCCGTGCACGCCGAACTTCAGGGGCGAGGAGGCCGACGCACCCTCACCTGCGAACAACTTCGGATTGCGTAGAAAACGGCGAAAAATTTCCTGCAGTCCAAGACAGCACGTTTCCAGGTCGCGCAGCGCCATTGATGCTTTGCGCTTCGCTTTGGGGCGGTCCGGCGTTTTTTCCTGAGCCGACCAGTTGATGGCGGCGATCGATGCGATGGCGCCAAGAGCCGCCAGCGCCGGCAATACAACAGTGAACGGGTCGGGCGCCATGCGCGTTTCACCCTCGCTCTCAAATTGAGCGGCAGGTTTGTTGTTCTGGTTCTTTCCGGGTTTGCTCCGCGGCCGTGAAAATCGCCGTCGCATCCCTACCTGCCCCGCTCATAGACCTCGATTCGCCTCATGCGCCCTTGCTGGAAACAACGCAAGGGGGCGGGGCGTCATGCGACGAGCCTAGGCATGAACGAGAAATGAGGCCAAAAGTCTTGGGATTGCGCAGAACAGTGGTTGCAGGCGAGTTAGGTTGCAGTTGCGGCACGATCAGCCAATGCTGGCGTTCTCATGCCACTCAAAATGTGTGAGCCACATGCCCCTTTCTAAGACACCAGCACTAACCACCGACTGCGTTGTATTTGACGCGCAAGGCCGCGTGCTGCTCATCCGCCGCAAGAATCCGCCCTTTAAGGGCCAATATGCACTGCCCGGCGGCTTCGTTGATGTCGGCGAGACAGCTACGGACGCTTGCCGCCGCGAACTCAAAGAAGAGACAGGGATTGCAGCTAAGGCCCTAACCCTGGTCGGTGTCTACTCTGATCCTAATCGCGACCCGCGCGGCCATACGTGCTCGGTGGCGTTCCTAGCTCGCATCGACCACGCCGAGCCAAAGGCTGGTGACGACGCGGCGGCAACCGAATGGGTTGCGGATTGGCGATCCGTTACCCTGGCCTTCGACCACGCGCAGATTTTGACCGACGCAGAGCGCACGCTAGCGGGGATGTAAGACGCTACGGTACGAAAATTTGCGGCACGCCGGCATCGAGGCAGGTCTGCTGCACGCGAATGTCGCTATACATGTACTGACAAAGGTTCTTCTTGTAGTTCGGATTGTTGCGGATCTTGGCCGCCGACGCTTTGAACCCCGACTTGCGTGCGACCTCTGCCAAGTACTGATCCTGACAATAGGGCGTGGCAATCCACTGGCCGCTCACGAGCTGACTTCCGCGGTTGCATTTAATGGCCGCGCTTGCCGGAGCTGCGATGACGGCGGTAGCGAAGACGGCTGCGCAGCTTAAGCGCAGAGCAGCGGACATGGTCATGGGAACGTCCTCCAGTGTTCAGCCCCCACGGTCTAATGCGAGCCTATTCAGGCTATAATGTTATGCTTGGGTTGCCTCAGCACAAGGCCATGAGCGCGCACACACTCATTCATCTTCGGGGAAATATTTCAGCGTCCGCTTACAGCTGACTTCCCACTCTTTTTTCGTCATCCGAGTTTCTGGATCCCAATCCTTCATGCATGCCTCCAGGTCGGCGGCGGTCACGGGATCGTTTTTCTTAGCGTCTTCCAGGATGACCTCCGCCTCGTCCTTGGGCGCGGACTTGGATGCTGCGCCGCCAAAACTGGGCGCGACGCTACCACCGAGCAAGATAATCGCTGCAGCGAGGGCAAGAAGAGGAGAGGCAGTATACTCTTTCATGACACAGCCCTAAATTGCGTTACGGGAACTAGATACGCTATCGCGCATTTTAACTCCGCTTACTGAGCACGACCATACACGCGGTAACGTATGGTTTCGCGAAAATCGGGCAGGCGAATTTAAACTAAATTGTGTGCATTCGTGCCGCTGGACGAGGGCGAAAAACAGCAAGGCGCTTGATGGGCACCAACCTGCCCATGTACACGGCGGGCGATCAGTCAGCCCCCGAGTAAACTTTATCGATGCGATAAAGTTTTCTTATCTTAATATCACGCGATTGCGATTTCTGTTGATCACGTCAAGCTGCTATATCCAAGTTACTAAGGCGGGCCGGCGGTCCGCCAGTCATTCAAGAGGAGGAAGTCATGAAGGTTTGGAGCAAGCCTGCAGTTCGCGAGCAGGAAGTTGGCCTTGAGGTCACCTCGTATCTTCCGGCTGAGATCGACATCATCTAACGTCGATCCAACGGACTAAGTTTAAAGCGGCAGCCAAGTCTCGGCTGCCGCTTTTTCTTTGTGCCCAATGAACTGCCATTTCACCGGCCGTGTTGAAGCTGTGATGGTCGAGGGGTCAGTATACGCGCGGCTTAGGCTCGATGTATTTGACCTCATTGGTCATGGTGTGCGTGTGAACCGGCCGATAGCCGAGCCGAACCGTCTTCGTGCCGTAGTCGGCCCAAGCGAGCGTGTGCTTCATCCAGTTGACGTCGTCGCGATCAGGGAAGTCTTCGCGTGCGTGCGCACCGCGGCTTTCCTCGCGATTTTCCGCACTTGCCACCGTTACCGCCGCTTGGGAAATCAAATTGTCGTATTCGAGCGTTTCGATGAGATCGGAGTTCCAAATGAGCGAACGGTCGGTAACGCGTATGTCATCGGACGCTTTCCACGTCTCGCCAATCTGGCGGACGCCTTCGGCCAGCACCTTGCCGTCGCGGAAAACCGCGCAATGCGTTTGCATCGACTTCTGCATTTTGAGGCGCAGTTCGGCCGTGGCCGTGCCCCCATTGGCATAGCGGAAGCGATCAAGACGTGAAAGCGCAAGGTCGGCTGCGGCACGCGTCAGCTCGGGCTGAGAGGTGCCCGGTTCGATGGTCTCGGCGCAACGCAAACCCGCGGCCCGGCCGAAAACGACAAGGTCGATAAGCGAGTTGGAACCCAAACGGTTGGCCCCGTGGACCGAGACGCAGGCCGCCTCACCAATCGCCATGAGACCGGGAACGACGCGATTAGGGTCGCCATCGATGCTGGTGAGAACCTCGCCGTGATAGTTCGTTGGGATGCCGCCCATGTTGTAGTGCACGGTAGGCAGCACAGGGATGGGATGGCGGCGTAGATCGACACCGGCAAAGACCATTGCGCTTTCGGTGATGCCCGGCAGTCGCTCGGCCAAGATGTTTGGGTCGAGATGGTTGAGGTGCAAGTGAATATGGTCCCCGTCGTCCCCGTGACCACGCCCTTCCCGGATCTCAATCGTCATCGACCGTGAGACGACGTCGCGCGAGGCGAGATCCTTGGCGTGTGGCGCATAACGCTCCATGAAGCGCTCGCCTTTACAGTTGGTGAGGTAGCCGCCTTCACCGCGCGCGCCTTCCGTGATGAGAACACCAGCACCATAGATGCCTGTGGGGTGGAACTGCACAAACTCCATATCTTGCAACGGCAGCCCCGCACGCAGCACCATGGCGTTGCCGTCGCCGGTGCAAATGTGTGCAGAGGTACACGAGAAGTATGTGCGGCCGTAACCGCCTGTCGCCAGAATGGTCTTTGCGGCGCGAAACTGATGGATCGACCCGTCCTCAAGAGACAGGGCAATGACGCCACGGCAGGCGCCGTCCTGGTCCATTAGCAAATCGATGGCGAAGTACTCGATGAAAAACTCGGCTGAGTAGCGCAGCGACTGACCATAGAGCGTGTGCAGCATGGCATGACCGGTGCGATCGGCCGCCGCGCACGTGCGTTGCGCCGGAGGGCCTTCACCGAACTTGGTCGTCATGCCCCCAAACGGACGCTGATAGATGCGGCCGTCCTCGGTGCGGCTAAAAGGGACGCCGTAGTGCTCCAGCTCATAAACGGCGGCAGGCGCCTGGCGGCACAGGTATTCGATGGCGTCCTGGTCACCGAGCCAATCGGCGCCCTTAACCGTGTCGTACATGTGCCAGCGCCAGTCGTCGGGGCCCATGTTGCCCAGCGCTGCGGCGACTCCACCTTGCGCTGCAACCGTGTGCGAGCGTGTGGGGAACACTTTGGTGACGCAGGCCGTCTTCAAGCCCGCTTCCGCGCAACCCAGCGTTGCCCGTAACCCTGCCCCGCCAGCGCCGACAACGACCACGTCGTAGGTATGGTCGATGATGGGATAAGCTTTACCTGCGACGCCAGGCGCCGTCTCGCTTGATTTGCCGTTTGTTCTTTTCTGACGCTTCTTCGCCATCCCACCTACGCCCCGAAGCTCAATTTCAGCACCGCAAAAATCGCAATCGCCGCCACAGCGAATGCAAACAAGGTGTTTGCCAGCAGCAGCAGCATCTTTACGCCCTCGCCGTGCACATAATCCTCAATGATGACCTGCATACCGATGCGCATATGTACGGCAACCGACAACACCAGAACGATGAGCGCGGTTGCGACGAGCGGATGCGAAAGCGTCGCTTTGACGCTTGCCAAGTCCGCACCGGCGAGACTGGCGATCAGCCAGATGAGAAACGGCGCAAGGATCAGGTTGGCAACCGCTGTAAGGCGCTGCTTTAAGAAAAGGCCGGCGCCTTCCTTGGCCGAGCCTAGGCCACGCGCGCGTTTGAGTGGGGTAATCATCGTCATAGCGAGAACCACCCCCGCTCGAAGGCTAAATAGAGCCAAAGGCCCGCCGTCAGGATCACCGACAGGACAATCGTACCCCACGACAGGAAATCGACGGTCGGTATGTCCAGGCCTGAACCACTATCCCAAACGAAGTGCCGGATGCCGCCAATCATGTGGTGGATCAGAGCCCAGGTGCAGCCAATAAGAACGATCACGCCGAGCCAGGTGGCAAAGAGGCCGTTGACGAACGCGAAATAGTCCGGGCCCGAAGCAGCCGCGAACAACCACCACGCGAGCAGGAGCGAGCCGAAGTAAAGCCCCACGCCGGTTATGCGATGCAGGATCGACATCACCATGTTGATGTGCAGGCGATAGACTTGCAGGTGCGGCGACAGCGGCCGCTGCTGCGGGTGCTGCTCAGAACGCCCCTCTGCCATAGGTATTGCCTCTTTGTTCAATCCGCATCGCGTTGTAGCGCGGTGAGGCACGGGCGGCAATTCGCCAAACGCCTCAGGGCAGCGCGCTTGCAGACACCCGTCACAATCATTGTGGTAGCAGCACCCAAAGGTCGAGGTCGAGGAGCACACCCTCTTCGTACTGTCCGTCCTCTCGCTTCAACGGGAAGCTGGCGCAATCGCGGTCCTTCACTGCGACAAGGCGGGTACGCAGGGCACCAACGTCCTTGCGACCCGGCAGCTCGGCCTTCTCCAGCACCTCCGACCAAGCATAGACTGTGTCCCCGGCAAAGCACGGCGACACGTGCCGGCCGCCGTTGATCGCAGCCAGGTGAAACGCGTTAGCAAGTCCGTTGAAAGACAATGTGCGGGCAAGCGAGATGATGACGCCACCATAGACGATGCGCTTACCGAAGCGCCCCTTGGCCTCGGTGTGCTGGTTGAAGTGGACCTTGGCGGTATTCTGGTAGAGCCGGGTTGCGATCTGATGCTCGGCTTCTTCGAGCGTCATGCCGTCGACGTGGTCGATGCGCTCTCCGGGCTCGTAATCACCCCAACGATAACGTGAGCCGGCGAGATCGAAATTATATTCGGCAATATCGAGGCGGGGCACAGCGCTGCCGATTTCGGCAGGGTCCACTCGTTTTGCCAGCTCGGGCACGATGGCCTCGGGCGCGGGCGAGGCTTTATCGCGTTTTCTCACCATGACCCAGCGAGTGTATTCCAGCACCACTTCATTGTTCTGGTTGCGGCCGGTCGAGCGAACGTAAACCGTGCCTGTTTCGCGATTGGAGTTTTCCTTCACGCCTATCACTTCGGAGACCGAGCTTAGCGTATCACCGGGATAAACCGGTTTGAGAAAGCGGCAGTTGGCGTAGCCGAGATTGGCGATGGCGTTGAGCGAGATATCGGGCGTCGTCTTGCCGAAGACCACATGGAAGGTGAGAAGATCATCAAGCGGTGCGCGCGGATAGCTGATGGCCTTGGCAAACGCGTCCGACGACTGGACGGCGAAACGCGTGCCATAAAGGCTCGTATAAAGTGCGACATCGCCCACGGTGACAGTGCGCGGCGTGGCGTGCTTGATCTCCTGCCCGAAGTGGAAATCTTCGAAAAAGTTGCCGGGATTGGTCTTGGTCGATGTCATTGGATGGGGTGTGCCTCTTCGGATGCTGACGGCCCGGTGCCGATTAGTCCGAAAAGGATGCCTCTGTCGACCACCTTTTTGCTAAAGCGGCTGGAATAACGCTCAGAACTAGGCCGCCTCGGCGTTTCGCATCGTGTCAATGGCGTCGGCAATGGCGACGGTACGCTCGGCCATAGCTAGGTGCAGACGCTCCACCATCTTGCCGTCAACAGTAATGACGCCCTTGTGGTCGTTCTCGGGATTGTCGAAAGCGGCGATGATCGCGCGCGACCAAGTGACCTCCTCATCGGTGGGCGAAAAGATCTCGTTGCAGGGCGTGACTTGAGAGGGATGGATAAGCGTTTTGCCGTCCATGCCGAGCGTGCGGCCATGCTCACATTCTTCGCGGAAGCCCTCGTCATCACGAAAACCGCTGTAAACGCCGTCGAGCATGTCGAGGCCGAAAGCGCGAGCGGCCATGAGAGTCATGGCGAGCCAAGGTACGACGGCGATGCGGTTGTGCAAAGCGCGAGCGCGCGATTCCTTCAAAAGGTCGTTGGTGCCCATGACGAGGCACGCAAGGCGATGTTCCGGTTCAGTGCCAAGGGCTGCGATCTCGCGCGCGTTGAGCATCGACTTGGGCGTTTCCATCATCGCCCATAGACGCGTCTTGCCCGGCGCGTGAACCGAGCCCAAGACTTTCGCCGCCGTGACGATATCGCCCGGTTGCGACACCTTCGGTACCAAGATCGCATCCGGGACAGCGGCGACCGCGGCGCGCAGATCGTCCATGCCCCAAGGGGTTTCGATCGCATTGACGCGTATGACGAGCTCGCGATGCCCATAGCCACCGGCTTTCACAGCGGCGCATACGCTATCGCGTGCTTGGGCTTTCGCCTCGGGCGCGACGGAGTCTTCCAGATCCAGGATAAGAGAGTCCGCAGGAAGGGTCTTAGCCTTCTCAAGCGCGCGCT
>PVMK01144580.1_pt1 | contig 11759 bp, 9 predicted proteins | sample 1853481 | NCBI WGS metagenome assembly PVMK01 (sample SAMN08533507, study PRJNA380276) | Marine sediment metagenome, whole genome shotgun sequencing project. | reverse complement strand
CAGAATTTGCTCAGGCTTTTATGAGTGGGCAGTTACAAGGTGTTGGCGTTTTCCCACTGGCAACCCTCGACAAATATGACATTAATAACGACAGCCTTTACGACTCACGTTTGCGCCTTAGCATGAAGGCCAAGGTCTGGGACAATGTCAAATTTGCTGGCCGACTCTCCATGTACAAGGGATGGGGAGATTCTACCAATTCTCAGGTATTCGATTCCTGGAACGCTTTCACCATGGATGCCACCAACGGCGGCAACACTAACGGTGACGTTTTGCGAGTTGATCGCGCCTATATGGATTGGAGCAACATCGCTGATAGTGGCTTCTATCTTTCGATCGGTCGTCGTCCCTCCACTTACGGTCCACCTACTGAGATCCGCGAGAACGAACTGCGCGGCGGCACCCCGACCGGCAATGTCATGAACCTCAATTTTGATGGCATCACCATTGGTCGCAGTCTTGAAGAATGGACAGGCATCGAAGGTATGATCGCCCGTTTCTGCTACGGCCAGGGCTTCGAATCCGAATGGGGTAACGGCGAACTCTTTAACGACATCAGGACCAAAGATACCCATTTTGCCGGCTTCAACTTCGACCTGCTCAACGACGGCAAGAACTTCCTGCAAACAACCATCTTCACCGCCCAGGACCTTAACGACGGCTTCAAGGGCACCATCGCTTTCCCAACTCAATATGCTGAGCTATTTGCTCCTACTTTGTTCAAAGACATGCAGAAGTTCCCCACCTTCAACTTCGAAACCCGCTACCAGCCAAGCACCACGATTGGTGATATCAACCTAGGTGGTATCGTTTACACCCGCAAGGAAGATAACGGCATCACGTGGTTCGGTTCTGCCGGTTGGACCCAACTGCGTCCCAATGGCAAGGCTGGGATGTTCGGCGGCATGGGTTCTGACGCTGTTTTCGAGGCCGAACTCTCTGCTGACGGCACCGAAATCATAATGCTTCCAAAAACCGCGACTGATGATGACAATCAGAACGGTTACGGCTTCTATGCCGGCATTCAGGTTCCGGCACCTTACGGTAAGGCCGGTCTCGAGTACAACTACGGCTCCAAGTACTGGACCCCTTTCACCCAATCTCAGGATGACTCGCTCGGTAGCAAATTAGCGACTCGCGGTCAAGTCGGCGAAGCTTATTATATCTTCGACATTAACCCGAAGATGTTCATCAAGATCGGTGGCCTCTACTACGACTTCAAGTACACTAATAGTGGCTCTCCGGTCGGCAAGCCACAGAAAGTCGACGACGTCAAGGATGGCAAAGCCTATTCCCTGATGCCCGTCATCGACACAGCATACGACCTGAATGCGTCTCTGACAGTCAAGTTTTAAGTCATTTAACGAATGGGGAGAGGTTCGCCTCTCCCCTTTTATTTGCCCCGATTAATCTATATATTAATATATTGTATTAAGTTGCCAACAACCAGTTATCTGATAACAAGAAATATTTTTCATAAAACTAACAAAAAACCACACCAAGGAGAAACAATCATGAAGCGACTCTTTATGTCGAGCGCTCTGTTCAGTGTCCTGCTTCTCACCATCACAACGGCCTCAGCCCTGGCTGCAGAGAATGATCACAGCTACTACGTACAGGGTCCCATGGACAGTGGCCCAGAAGTGACCGCTCAGTGCTTGAAATGCCATGAGAAACACGCGACTGACTTTATGAAAACCACACACTGGACCTGGGGGATGGAGCAGGAAGTCGATGGTCGCAAGGTTGTGCGCGGTAAGAAAAACGCCATCAACAACTTCTGCACCTCAATCGCCGGCAACGAACCACGCTGCACCAGCTGTCACGCCGGCTACGGCTGGAAGGACTCTAGCTTCGATTTTAGTAATGCTGGCAACGTTGACTGCCTAGTCTGTCACGATACCACCGGCACCTATGTCAAGGAACCGACCGGCGCAGGTAATCCGTCCAAGCGGGTTGACCTGGTTTATGTCGCCCAGAACGTCGGCAAACCGAGCCGCTACAACTGCGGCACCTGCCACTTCTATGGCGGCGGCGGCGACGCAGTCAAGCATGGTGATCTCGACTCCTCAATAGAGTACCCGAGCCGCGAAATTGATGTACACATGGACGCCGACGGCAACGATTTCACCTGTCAGGAGTGCCACGTCACTAAAGAGCACAGTATCCCGGGCAACTCTCTCGGAGTTTCTCCTGGCGGCACGTCACACTTCAACTGTGAAAACTGCCATACTGAGGAGCCTCATACTCAGGCCCGCCTGAACAAGCATATCGCTGATGTCGCCTGCCAAACCTGTCATATTCCGGTCTTTGCCAAGGATGTCCCCACCAAGCTTTCCTGGGACTGGTCAACAGCCGGAGAGGATGGTCACAAAGAAGAAAAAGACGAATACGGCAAACATGCTTATTCGAAGAAAAAAGGTCACTTCAAGTGGGGCAAGAACGTTGTTCCTGAGTACCTCTGGTACAACGGCTCAGCCAGTGCTTATGAAGTCGGTGACAAGATTGACCCTGACAAAGTCACTCGCCTGACCTATCCCAAAGGGGACATCAAGGATAAAACAGCCAAGATATTCCCGTTCAAACTGCATTCAGGTAAGCAGATCTACGACACGAAGAACAAGTACTTCATCACTGCCAAGGTTTTTGGTGATGGTGGCTACTGGCGGGATTTCGACTGGGACAAAGCAGCGCGTCTCGGCATGGAAGCCAGTGGCACCCCCTATAGTGGAGAATATGGTTTTGCCGCCACAGAAATGTACTGGCGCATAAACCATATGGTCTCGCCCAAAGAGGAAGCTCTCAGTTGCCTTGATTGTCACGATGACAATGGCCGCATGGACTGGAAAGCTCTTGGCTACAAGGGCGACCCTATGGACAACCCGAAGTATTCTCGAACTAAATAAGCCTCCTGAAACTTATTTGGCCTTTTGGGGATCGGCATCTGCCGGTCCCCTTTTTCTTTTCAGGCTATGGCCAGAAGCTGGCATGCCTTGCAAATCTATTGATTTTTCCTCAAATAAGACTATGATGATGGCTCACATAACCTATTTTAAGGAGTCGTTTCCATGTTCGGACTGGGTACTACAGAACTAATTATCATCCTGGTGCTTGTCATGATTGTTTTTGGTGCGGGTAAACTGCCATCGGTAGGTGGTGCCCTGGGTAAAGGGTTGCGTAACTTCAAGGACGGCGTTAAAGAAGGCAACGAAGAGTCGGAAAAAGATCCTGACAAGATTGATGGTAACGGCCAGGACAAAGAATCCTGATCTGTTCATATATAGATGAGAATAGGGCGTCTCCGTAACGGAGGCGCCTTTTTGTTGGCACCAGGAAGCTTCTCATACTTGCCATGCCATGGGAGCCCGTGCTACTTTTCTTATTTGTTTTTAGACGAAATAAAACCCTGGAGGTTGACTAAGAAAATGAAAATTACTCGGGCAGAAGTCGAACATGTCGGTCGTCTTGCACGGCTGGCTTTGAGTGACGAAGAACTCGACTCTCTTACTGGCGAGATGGATGCGATCCTCGATTATGTAGAGCAGCTTAAAGCCCTCGACACCGAAGGGATTGTGCCAACGGCTCATGCCGTTCCTATGGAAAATGCCTTTCGCCCTGATGAAGTCAGGCCAAGTTTCACTCCTGAGCAAGCCTTGAGCAACGCCCCCGATGCTATAGAGAGTGCTTTCCGGGTTCGCCGAGTCATTGAATAAACAACTATTTACGGACAAAATATTATGACGATTTACGACCTGACTTTGGCCGAGTTACGCGCCAAGCTGGACAACCTGGAACTCTCGGCAGTTGAGGTAACCAACGCGTATCTGGATCGCATTGCAACCACCAATCCTGAGCTCAACTCTTTCATCACTGTCTGTGACGAAACTGCAATTGCCGAGGCACAGGCCGCCGACCAGGCAATCGCTGCTGGTGAGGTTGCGCCATTGACCGGTCTGCCAATCGCGGTAAAAGACATTTTCAATACCGCCGGCCTGCGCACCACCTGTGCTTCACGTATCCTGGAAAATTACGTATCACCCTATGACGCCAGCAATTTCCCGCATCAAGGCGCAAAAAGCTGTGATTATCGGCAAGCTGAATATGGACGAATTTGCCATGGGCAGCTCCAACGAAAACAGCGCTTTTGGTGCCGTCCGCAATCCATGGGATCTTGAGCATGTTCCAGGTGGGTCTTCTGGAGGTAGTGCAGCCAGTATTGCTGCCCATCAAGCAGCGGCCGCGCTGGGCACCGACACCGGCGGATCGGTTCGTCAACCAGCGGCACACTGCAGCGTAGTCGGCTTGAAACCAACTTACGGCCGCGTCTCCCGTTATGGCGTCGTCGCTTATGCCTCCTCTCTGGACCAGGTTGGTCCGGTCACCCGTGATGTTCGTGACAGCGCGCTGCTGTTGCAGGCGATCGCTGGCTATGACTCGGCGGATTCAACCTCTGTAGAGACCCTAGTTCCTGACTACCAGGCCAACTTGACTGGTAACCTGAAAGGCATGAAAATCGGCCTGCCAAAGGAATATTTCATTGAGGGGCTGGATAACGATGTGCGCGAAGCCGTAGAAGAGGCTGCCGCAACATACCGCGACCTCGGTGCAGAAATCATCGAAGTCTCTCTGCCACATACCGCCTATGCTGTAGCCTGCTACTACCTGATTGCCACCGCCGAAGCTTCCAGCAACCTGGCCCGCTACGACGGCGTGCGCTACGGCTTGCGTGATGAGAATGCCGAAAAACTGATTGACATGTATATGCAAAGCCGGGCCGCCGGCTTCGGTACGGAAGTCAAGCGCCGCATCATGCTCGGCACCTACGCTCTCTCTTCAGGGTACTACGATGCCTACTATATTAAGGCACAGAAGGTCAGAACCCTGATCCGTCAGGATTTCCTCGACGTCTTTGAAAAAGTCGACACCCTGCTAACGCCGGTGGCCCCAACCCCGGCTTTTGCCCTGGGAGAGAAAACAGACGACCCCTTGCAGATGTACCTCTCAGACATTTACACCCTCCCGGTCAATCTGGCTGGTACCTGCGCCATGAGCCTGCCCTGTGGCTTTTCAGAAAAAGGGCTGCCAATCGGCTTGCAGTTGATCGGCAAACCTTTCGATGAAGCAACCATGCTACGCACCGCCCATGCTTTCGAGCAGGCAACGGAATGGCATAAACGAACACCGAATTTTAAGGTTTAATCATGACTGTACGCTACGAAACTGTCATCGGCCTGGAAGTCCATGCCCAGCTGACCACCAACACCAAAATCTTCTGCGGCTGTTCAACAGAGTTCGGTCAAACACCCAACTCACAGACCTGCCCGGTCTGCCTGGCGCTGCCAGGCGCTCTGCCGGTCCTTAACCAGAAGGCGGTGGAGCTCGCCATTCGAACCGGACTGGCAACCAACTGCCAGATCGCGCCACGCTCGATCTTCGCGCGCAAGAACTATTTCTATCCGGACTTGCCAAAAGGTTATCAGATCTCCCAATTCGAATTGCCGGTCTGCGAACATGGCTGGCTGGATATCGACTTGGAAAATGGCGAACGCAAGCGCATCGGCATTACCCGCGCACACATGGAAGAAGACGCTGGCAAACTGGTGCATGGCGACACTCCGGAGACTTCCAATAGCTCGCTGGTCGACCTCAATCGGGCCTGCACACCATTGTTGGAAATCGTTTCGGAACCTGATATGCGCTCCGCTGATGAGGCGATTTCCTATCTGAAAAAATTGCATCAAATCGTTGTCTATCTGGGGGTTTGTGATGGCAACCTCGAAGAAGGAAGCTTCCGTTGTGACGCCAACATCTCGGTTCGCCCCTATGGCCAGGAAGAGTTCGGCACTCGCGCCGAGTTGAAGAACATCAATTCCTTCCGCTTTATCAAGCAAGCAATTGAGTATGAGGTGGAACGCCAGATCGACCTGATTGAGGGCGGCGGCAAAGTTGTTCAGGAGACCCGTTTATTTGACAGCAACACCGGCATGACCCGCTCCATGCGCAGCAAGGAAGACGCTCACGATTACCGCTACTTCCCCGACCCCGACCTGGTGCCTCTGGTAATCAGTCAGGAGTGGATCGAAGAGGTACGAGCCACCCTCCCCGAACTGCCCGAAGCAAAGCGTACCCGTTTTGTCGAAGAGTTGGGGCTGACCGCCTACGATGCCGAAGTCCTCGCTGCAGATCGTGAACTGGCTGACTATTTCGATGACTGTGTTGCGCTCTCCAAAGAAGCCAAGAGCTGTGCCAACTGGATCATGGGCGACGTGTTGCGCAAGCTCAAGGAAACCGATACAACCATTACCGGCGCCCCGGTCTCCCCGGAGCGCCTCACCGACCTTCTGGCTCGCATAGCAGACAATACAATCTCCGGGAAAATTGCCAAGACCGTCTTTGAAAAAATGTGGCAAGGCGGTCAGACCGCCGATCAGATTATTGAGAAGGAAGGCCTTAAGCAAGTCACCGACACTGGAGCGATCGAAAGCCTGGTAGATGCAGTAATCGCAGCCAATCCGGATCAGGTGGCTGAATACCTGGGCGGCAAGGATAAGCTGATCGGCTTCTTTGTCGGCAAGGTCATGCAAGCAAGTCAGGGTAAAGCCAACCCCGGCATGGTTAATCAACTATTGAAGAAGAAACTCGTATAATTGAAGTAAGAACTGACAGGAAACTGATAAAATGAGCAATTGTGGTGCTTTCCCTGATGCTGGTGGCATTCGACCAATCAAATACGATAATGGCGTCCTGCGCCTGATTGACCAACGTCGTCTCCCCACCGAGGAAGTCTGGCTGGAGTATACCGATTATCAGGAAGTCGCTGAGGCAATCCGCAGCATGGTGGTTCGCGGCGCACCGGCAATCGGCGTCACTGCCGCTTATGGCGCCTACTTCGGTGCCCTTGCCATTGAGGCTGAGACTTATGCTGATTTCATTCGTGAATTCGATCAAGTTTGCGAGGTCCTCGCCGGAACCCGGCCAACAGCGATCAATCTCTGCTGGGCCCTGGACCGCATGAAGAGTCTGGTACAGGCCAACACTGATCAGCCGGTCAGCAATCTCAAAATTGGCCTCGAGTACGAGGCCATGGCCATCAACGAAGATGATATCCGTATCAATATGAAGTTGGGACGTAACGGTGCGGCACTCCTGCCGGACCAGGTGCGCATCCTGACCCATTGCAATGCCGGTGCCTTGGCCACTGGCGGCTACGGTACAGCTCTCGGTGTGATTCGTGCGGCCGTTGCTGCAGGTAAAGAGGTTGCTGTTATTGCCGATGAAACCCGACCTTTTCTACAAGGTTCGCGACTAACGGCATGGGAGCTACAGCGCGACAATATCCAGACGGTGCTGATCTGCGACAACATGGCTGGCTATCTTATGTCCAAAGGTGCAATCGATGCCGTAATTGTCGGTGCCGACCGCATCGCTGCCAACGGCGATGTCGCCAACAAGATCGGTACTTACACAGTTGCGGTACTCGCCAAAGAGCATAATATTCCCTTCTACGTTGCAGCACCGATATCAACCATCGACCTGCAGATCGCTGATGGCTCAGAGATTCCAATTGAAGAGCGTGATATTCGTGAAGTCACTCATATCGGCGATCAGCAGCTCGCTCCTACCGATATCCAGGTATTTAATCCAGCCTTTGACGTCACTCCGGCCCGACTGGTCAGTGCCATTATCACGGAACATGGTGTCGCCCAAGACAATTACACAGAACAGCTGGCAGCTTTTGTCAAGCAGGGTTAATAATCGACTTGATGACTTTTGCAAATTCTCCAACCTGGCACGAGCAGCTCACAGCTGGCAATGAAGCGGCCCTTGCTGTCACTGCTGCCAACGCTGGTTTTATGGAGCCGGCAAAAACCGCAACCAACCTGATTCTACTACATGAGGTTCTGAAAGATCCTGAGCTTGTCACTGATCTTGCTAAGCAAGCATTGACCACTGCCGACCCTGACCAGGCACTCAATAACCTCGAACGTCTATGCGGAACAGTCGACAAAACCGACTTGCCAATCGTACTTATCGATCAAATTTCCGCCAGGCAATTATTGACGATACTCGGTGCGTCAGCCTTTCTCTCCGGCATTCTCTGTCGCCGTGCAAGTTTCTTTGCCGGACTCTTTCAAAAAGATCAAATCAGAAGGACAAAAACCGAAGCGCAGATGTGCACCGAGCTGCGCCAGATGATCGCTGACGATGCAGACACAGCAGCACTGAAAAAGGGACTGCGTATCTTTAAGGCCCAGGAGATGTTGCGCATCGGCGGTCGTGATCTGTGTGGTCTGGCAGGACTTGAAGAAGTGACCGACGAGCTCTCGTCCTTAGCAGCTGCGACCTTGCAAAGAGCGTTTGAAATCTGTAGCCTCCAGTTGCAAGCTGAGTACGGTCTCCCCATGCTTGATGCCGACGACGGCACTTCAACGGAACAAGCCGAATTCACTATTCTCGGCATGGGCAAGTTCGGTGGCTGTGAACTGAATTTTTCTTCTGATGTCGACCTGATCTATTTCTACAGCTCTGACCGTGGTCAGACAACAGGCATCACCGACCCCGTTCGCGGTCAGCGTAATCGAATTTCACTCCACCAGTACTTCATAAAGTTATCCGAACTGATTAGCAAGGCGATCGGCCAAGCGACCGAAGATGGCTTCGTCTTCCGCGTTGATCTGCGCTTGCGCCCTGAAGGGAACAGTGGCGAGATGGCTAATTCTCTCGTTGCCGGAGAGATTTATTACGAGAGTTGGGGCCAGAGTTGGGAACGTTCAGCAATGCTCAAGGCCCGGCCGGTGGCCGGATCAAAAGCGCTCGGCGAACAGCTGTTGCAGAGGCTGGAACCGTTCATCTACCGCCGTCACCTCGATTACGCCATGATCGATGACATCAAGGTGATGAAACAAAAAATTGATCGCAGCCTGACGCGTGAAAAAGAGGGCGAACTGAACCTCAAGCTGGGACATGGCGGTATTCGGGAAATCGAATTTTTTATTCAGGCCCTGCAGCTGATCAACGCTGGCAAAAACCCGCATCTACGTGAACGCAACTCTTTAAAGGCCCTGCAACTACTCTGTGCTGAAGAGCTCATAACCATCGAAGAGAGGGATAATCTGAGCGAGGCCTACCGTTTCCTACGCACCACAGAACATCGCATCCAGGTTGTCAACGAGCAGCAGACTCACAACTTGCCGACCCGACCAGAAGAGTTGACGGCTCTGGCCAGACGCTGTGGATTTACTCACTCTGATGAGTTCATGGCTATTTTGCAGCAGCATAGAGAGAATGTCACAGCCATTTTCCGTGATCTCTTTTATACCAGCGAAGAAGAGTTGCCGTCGCAGGTCAGTCCCGAGGTTGTCTTTCTTTTCGATGACAATGCCGACCCGGATCTCTGTATGGACATCCTGGAAGAGAAAGGCTTTAGCCAACCGGAAAATGCCTACGAGAGTCTGACGGTTCTGCGTCAAGGTGGCACCAAAGGTTATCTGACCGAGCGGGCACGCCGACAGCTTGATCGAATCGCACCACTGCTTTTTCAGGAAGTATTACACAGCCCGGATCCACCGATGGCTCTGGCGAATATGGAAAAATTCCTGCAGGCTTGTCGACGGGCACGTGGCACTTATTATGCCCTGCTTGCTGAAAACCATGAGATCATCAAAGTTCTGGTCTCCCTTTTTGCCACCAGCCAGTTTCTTTCGCGCAACTTTATTCAGCACCCGGAAGTTCTTGACTCGCTGGTTTCAAGGAGCTATGCCCAGAGCGTCAAGGAACCTGAAGATCTCACTGCAGAGCTGTCAGGACATCTTGCCAACGCATCTCATTACGAAGAAAAGCTGAACACTCTGCGCCGCTTCCGCAATGAAGAGTTCCTGCGTATCGCCCTCAACGATCTTCATGGTCACACACCACAAGGCCAAACCACTCGACAGCTGTCGTTAGTGGCCGATGCCTGCCTGCAGCAGGCCTTGATCATGGCACGTGAAGAGCTCCTGGAACGGTACGGCTTGCCCTATTGCCAGAACGACAGCGGCGCATCACATGAAGCGGAATTCGCGATTGTCGGCATGGGCAAACTTGGCGGCATGGAATTAAATTATCACTCCGATCTCGATATCATCTTTATTTATGAAGGCGAGGGAGATACCAGGCCGGTTGAGGGACCGATCCGGAGCGGTTCAGACCCCAGACCAACAAACAGTACTTTATTCGCCTGGCCCAGAGAATCATCTCCGTTCTGACCATGATCACTCAGGAAGGATATGTTTATGAGATCGACACTCGCCTGCGGCCATCCGGTAACCAGGGACAGCTGGTCTCTTCACTGCCAGCTTATCGTGAATATCACGAGGGCTCTGCCGCGCCATGGGAGCGTCAGGCACTGATCAAGGCCAGAGTGGCTGCTGGTTCAGGGAAGTTGGCCTCAAGCTATGAAGCCCTGACAGCTGAGATCGTCTACGAGCGACCCTTGCCGGAGAACCTTGCCGAAGAGATCTGTCGCCTACGACAACGTATGGAAAAGGAACTCGGCAAAGAGGATGAGCGGCAACGCAACATTAAAACAGGCCGCGGCGGTATGGTTGATGTTGAGTTCATCGCCCAATATCTGCAGTTGCTGCACGGTAAAGAAAAGCCTGCACTACGCTGCCGCAACCTGGTGGAGGCGCTCTCAGACCTGCAGAGTGAAAGCTTGATTTCGACATTGGACTATGAGAATCTAACCACTGGCTACAAGTTCCTGCGACGTCTGGAGAACAAGCTGCGTCTGGTTCATGACCAGTCAGTTAACGAATTAACTGCCGATTCCAAGGCCCTCGCCAAACTGGCCAGACACCTCGGCTACCCAGACATATCAGGACATCCGGAAAAGTTATTTATGGAAGAATACGCCAGCACAACCCAGACCATTCGAGAGACTTTTGGCCGTATCCTGGCGTGCACGGAGAACATTTGACATGGGTCCTGAGGGGGACAGCAAACACATTCTGATGGTTGACGACGACCCGAATATCCGTCGTTTTCTCGCTGAGTCCCTGCGCCTGCACGGCTACGAAGTCCACAGCTTTGAAGATGCAGAAGCAGCTCTTCTGGAGCTGGATAAACACAATTTTGACCTGGCCCTGCTGGATATTCTCCTACCCGGAACCAACGGACTGCAACTCTGCCGTAAGCTAAGATCGCTGGCAAAGACCAAAGAACTTCCGGTCATCATGATGACCGCCTTTTACAAACAAGCAGACCATATCCGTGATGCCCGAGAACAGTACGGTGCGACGGACTACCTGCTCAAACCTTTCCCTCTGAAAACACTTCACGAGAAGATCGATGCCCTGATCGGTGCCCCCACAGCGGCATCAAATCCAGAGCGTCTCAGTATCGAAGGCAAACTTACCGAGACCGGCCTGCCCCGCATCCTGCACAACCTTTACAGCCTGCGCGCAACCGGACTGTTGCACCTGGAGAACAACGACGTCAAGAAAGTCGTCTACATACGCAACGGCTATCCTATTTTCGCGCGTTCAAACCTGGTGCGAGAGTTTCTTGGTCAGATACTCGTACGTACGGGACATCTCAGCGACGAAGACCTGGAAAAATCTCTGCAAGTCGCCAAAGAAAAGGGCCAGCGTCACGGCATGGCCCTGATCGAAATGGGTCTGCTCACTCCACACCAGTTGAACGACGTCCTGCGCAATCAGGTACTCGAAAAACTCCTCGACACATTTTCCTGGTCAGACGGTCGTTACCGGTTCATGCAG
>PVMK01141026.1_pt1 | contig 11759 bp, 15 predicted proteins | sample 1853481 | NCBI WGS metagenome assembly PVMK01 (sample SAMN08533507, study PRJNA380276) | Marine sediment metagenome, whole genome shotgun sequencing project. | reverse complement strand
GCAGGTCGTCTCATAGCAGACGCGCGGAACTCAGACATCGGATTTTGTTCGATCGAGGCCTTGCTGTCCTCGGCCTTTCACACGGCGCGGCAGAGATCGCCGTGCGGTGCATCCCTCAGCAGGTCGATGAATTCGCGGCCACCGACGTAGACCAGATCGCGGTGGTCACCGCCTTCGAAGTAGACGCACGAGAGTCTGCGGAGTCGATCGTCGTAGACCGTCGGGATTCCGTAGGCTTGCCCGAGTGGCGGTAGCGCGCCCATCTCGCAGTCGGGAAAGACGTCCACCAGTTCGGATTCGCTCGCGAGTTCGAGTTTTCGATTCGTCTGGCGTTCTAGTTTCTTCAAGTCGATCCGATACGAGGCCGGTACGACCGCGGCTACGTAACCACGCTCGTCTTCGAGCAACACGGTCTTGGCGAGTTGATCTTCCCAGATGAAGGCGACATCGGCAGTCTCCTCGCTGGTTCTCGAGTGCGGATGTTGCAGGGTTTCGTAACTCACGCCGTTGGTTTCGAGATACCACTGGACGGTCTTTGCGATGGTCATGGCTTCTCCCTCCGCGCGCCGGGCGGCGAGGGCGCACGAGCGAGGGAGGGGGACGAGGGGGATCTGCGACAGCGGGGGGCGATAATCGCCGACAGCGTGAGCGAGCGGGCTAGGACCCCATCGAATCCGTGCCCTCGCCGACGAGCGGAGCCTCGCCGGTCGAGGCGGTGACTCCAGCTATTTTGCCCCATGAATGGGAGTGAATGCAAGCAGAGAATTGAGCCCTGCGGGGAGGATCGCGTTTTAGCCTAGCCGCGCAGCGCCACCGGGGGCGGCGTTGCGGTGCTGCAAAACGCGGTCCGTTAGCGGGTCTGTGCGATGGAAGCCGCGTAAATTTCCTTGGAAACCTCGGGTTCGCGATTGTCACCCGAAAGTTGGATGATCCCCATTGCTGCGAGCGTGCGGATGACGAGGTAGGCCGGATCGATCTCGAACCAGCGCACCGCGAAGTTTGGCGACATGCCGGCCTTGTGGTGGTTGTTCTGGAAAAGTTCTCCGAGGGTCAGGAAGTCGAAGGGCAGGGTGTTTCGCGACAGGTCGTTGGTGTCGAAATTTCGGTAGCCGTATTTGTGCCCGCACCAGTTGACGATCGCGCCGTGGATCGGCCCCATGACGAAGTGGAACGGGAGCAGCGCGAAGTAGAAGACGCTTGGCGCGAATGCGGCGTAGAAGAGCGTATACGCCGCGCCGAACGCGATTCGGACCGACCAGAGGTTTCCGATCCGGTCGAGGGTTTCCCACTCCGGATAACGGCTCGCAAAGCGCGATTCCGGTTCCACCCGGCATTGGACGAGATCGTTGTAGCGGTTCTTGGTGTGGAGCATCATCGCGAGCGGGCTCTTCTGGAAGTGCGGCGAGTGTGGATCTCGCGCCGTATCGCTGAAGGCGTGGTGTTCGCGGTGCAGGATCGCGTAACCCCCGCGGCGACAGGAAGGAGGCCCCTTGTGTGAGCCACGTCGCGAAGAAGAAGACGCGTTCCCAGCGGTGACTCATCGTAAACTGGCGGTGGGCGCCGTAGCGGTGAAGAAAAAAGGTCTGGCAGAAGACCGACAGAAGCCAGTGGCCGATGAAAAAGAGTGCGATCGCGAGCATCTTCCCGTTGCCTCGTTGCGCCTCTTTTCGCGGGCGGTGGGCGCGACGCGCGTATCCCCCGCGCGTCGACCGGACGTTATCTGCCCGATCGGTCGGTTTCTGCAGGGTTTCGTAATAGTTGTGTGATACCGCTTCGAGCCCCGCCGAAGCCGAACGAGCGCGCGGGAAAAGACCGGAGCCGCGCAATTGGAGGGGCTCGCGGATCGATGGGGCCGAGGGGCGCCGGTGGGTACAATCGGCGCGCCGTGCTGAATCTGGCCTCCAGGACCGACCCGGGCTGGGTCGAAATCGCGCTGTCGGACCTCGACGAGCTGCTGCTCGATCACGCCCACTGCGAACGCAAAGCCGCGGGCATGGCCTTGCGCCTGATGTTCCGCTACCCGGACCGGCCGTTTCTTCACGACCCCTTATCCCGGCTCGCGCGCGAGGAGCTCGCCCATTACGAGGAAGTGCTGCGGGTGCTCGCCGCGCGCGGTGGTTCGATGCGCCGGCAACGCCCTAGCCCCTACGCGGGCCGGCTTTACCACTGCGTGCGGAGCGCAGAGCCCGAACGCCTGGTCGATACGCTGCTCGTGTGTGCGCTCATCGAGGCGCGTAGTTGTGAGCGCTTCCAATTGCTCGCGGATGCGATCGCCGACCCCGAGCCTGGGCGCGCTCTACCAGGGGCTGCTCGCGAGCGAGGCCAGACACCACGGTTCCTACCTCGAGTTGGCCGTTCAGGCGAGCGACGAAAGTTCCGCACGCGCGCGCTTGCTCGAGCTCGCGGAGCGCGAGGCTGAGATCATCGCCGACCCGTCGCCAATGGTGCGCATGCACGCGTGATGCGCCCGCTCGTAGAGGGCCTGGTCGGCAGTGCGGTTGACGGCTCGCGAGCCCACACCGGTGGCGAGAGGGCGCTATCTTCTGCGTGTGGGCCCGCGGACGCGAAACCGACAGACCTTTTCAACGACGGGATCCACTGGACCCGGAGTGAGCCCACGCGCGTGACGCGCCTTTTTGCATTGATCTTCGGACTCGCGGTAGCGACAGCCGCTCTCTACCTGCTCGTCTCGGATGGGCAACCGCCTCCCGTGGCCTCGCAGTCACCGAGTGCTGAGATCGATGACGCTTCGCGTGAGAAGCTCGAGCGTGTACTCGAAGAGGCCGAAACCAAAGGGGGGGGATTGAGGCGTGGCCGCGCTCCGAAACCGTGAGGCTTTCGAGGCCGAAGAACTCGAGCGCCTCGCTCCGTACGCGGCCAGAAGCGCCGAGTCTCGAGGCCGCGTAGTCGAAGAGCCCGAGGCCGCCTACCGCACCGTCTACCAACGCGACCGCGACCGCATCGTTCACTCGGCGGCGTTTCGTCGACTGGAATACAAGACCCAGGTCTTCATCTATCACGAAGGGGACCACTATCGAAATCGCCTGACCCACACCCTCGAGGCTTCGCAGATCGCGCGCACGATCGCGCGTGCGTTGCGGCTCAACGAAGAGCTGACCGAAGCCGTGATCCTCGCCCACGATCTCGGCCACACCCCGTTCGGCCATGCTGGCGAGCGCGTGCTTGCGGAGCTGATGCGCGATGACGGGGGATTCGACCACAACCGCCAGAGCCTGCGGATCGTCGACCTGCTCGAAGAGCGCTACCCGGGATTCCGCGGCCTGAACCTCAGCTACGAAGCCCGCGAGGGAATCCTGAAACACGGCTCCGACTGGCCGCACCCCGTGCCGATTCCCGATGTCGGTGCCCAACCGGGCCTCGAAGCCCAGGTTGCCGACCACTCGGATGAAATCGCGTACACGGTTCACGATCTGGACGACGGGCTGCGATCCGGCTTGTTGAATCAGACGGATCTGAAGTGCGTGCGGCTGTGGAACGAAACCCACCAGCGAGTGCTCGACGAACTCGGCGCCGAGCCCGCTCGCGTGCTCCGCGCCCAGACGATTCGCGCGCTCGTGGATCGGCTCGTGACCGAACTCATCGAACACTCGGCCGCGGGGATCGACGCGTCGGGGGTCGGCTCGATCGAGGAAGTTCGGCGTACGCGGGAACGCATCATCGGCTTTGCGCCGCAGCTCGATGAAATCCGGCTGGAACTCAAGCGCTTCCTCTACGAGAATCTCTACGAACACCCGCGGGTCGCCGAGGCCAGTGATCGAGCGGCGGAGGCGATTCGCGATCTCTTTGCGATCTATCGGGCCACCCCGGGCTTGCTGCCAGAGCACGTCCGGGCGAGGATCGAGCTGGATGGAGAGGCTCGGGCCGTAGCGGATTACGTGGCCGGCATGACGGATCGGTTCGCTCTGGGGGAGCGAGAGAGGCTGAAGTAGGCTGGCTGGCGAATCCACCGGATTCGCTTGCGGCGCCGAGACCTCTTCGGTCTCGTCTGGCTGGCGAATTCTTCGGATTCGCTTGCGGCGCCGGCAGACCCTAAACTCGGGCCTTCCTCCTAGGGCGCCACGCTCGAGGTCCCGCGGTGTTGGAGCCGCGAGCGGGCGGAATATTGCTGCTGGCGGCTCGGGTCAAAGGCCCCCATCTTTACCCACTTATCTGGGGTTCTCGGGCTTCTCACGGAAGATCGGAATTCCATTCAAACCGAACGGGTATCAACGGAGCGTTCGCGATGAACTCCGCGAAGGACATCGGCCTGCCGGAGGCGCTGGAGCGGGCGGCGGCCGCGCTGCCCGGCGACGAGGATGAGATTCGCCCTGCCAACGGCGACCCGTTCGCGCTGATGTCGCTGTTGGATGCCGAAGCGTCACAGCGCGTGTTGGAGTGGCTGTTCGCCAATGAGCCGCTCGCGGGTCGCGAACTCGTCGAAGCCTGGGCGGACGCGGGAGGAGACGCGGCGGCACGGCTTACGCAGATCGACGGCTCTGGCCTCTCCAAGGAGGCTCGCAAGGCGCTGCGCCGCGCCTACCACCGCATGCGCTCGCGCGGAGAGTCGATCCCGGGCCGCGTCGAGCAGCCGATCGTCGCAACCCTGCCCAAGGTCGTGGATGAAATCTCGGTTTCGCTGATATCCGGCCTGGATCCGCGCGGTACGCGAATGGCTTACATCGTCGAAGCCGACCCTTCCGGGGGAGCGCGCTTGTTCGCCGTGGCGATCAACGACGACCGCGGTGTCGGGGAACTCGAGGTCTTCAGCGCAGGGCCGAAGCAAGATCAAGGCGTTCATCCGCGGTTGCACCCGGAGCGAGGAGTATCCGGCCGTCGAAGCCCCAGTCGACGCAGTGCGGGCGCTGATCAAGCGGTCGGCGGCCGCGCAACCGACTGACCGGCCGATGCCGCGATCCTTCGCGGAGTGGCGCTCCCACATCGCGGATCCGCCCGAGGGCGCCTCGACGCCCGGGGAATTGGTACGCACCGCATTGGCGGCCGACGACTCCGGAGAGGTAGGGGACGTGGGACGAGCGGTGGCGATGCTGCGCGATCAGTCGATCGGTCCCTGGCCGCCGCCCAACGAAACGCTGTCCGAGATCGTCCAGCACCTGAGTGAAGTGGCGGAGGGCGTGGTTGTCGTTTCCGCTGATGCAAAACGAGAGCAGCTCGATCGCGCCCTCGACGAAGCGGTTGACCGGGTTTTCCAGCCGGAGTTTGCGGGCCGGACCGCAAATCGCTTCGAGGAGACCGCGTACCTCTTATGGCGCCGTGAGGCGTTGGAGGACGCGCGCGCCTGTCTGGCGGCCGCCAAGATGTTTCGCGGTTTGAAGGCGGAGTTTCGGGAACTCGGGCGGGCGATGCTCGAGGTCGTGCTGGCTCCGGCGTTGAAATCGATCGAGCAACAATCCGAGGAAGCGGAGAGCAGCGATGAATCCTCGTTGGTGGTTCCGTAGATGCTGATCGCTCGCGGAAAGACCTGGCGCGCCAAGTGGATCAAGGGTACCGGCATGGTCGGACTCGACATCCCGAAGGCGCGCTGAGTGATGGCAGCACCGAATTGCGAGAGCTGCAGATCGAGGTTCCGCTCACAAAGTGGAGCCTCGTAGTCAAGAACGTGCAATCGGACCGTAAGTTACTTGGCGGCGTACTGCTGGAATTCGCCAAGCAAAAAGAGCGCGTCGGCGCGGCGGTGGGCAACGACCGGCTGTATCTGGAGTTGCAACGCGTGATCGTGGACGCGACGCTGGCGCTGGTGGAAGCCGGAGCACTGACGCTCGTGCCGCCGAAACACGCAGCTGGCTGAGCCAGCGCCCTCCGGATCGGCGCGCGACACGCGCCTTGCCCAATGGGACGATGCCGATAGGAAGATGCCAAATGGAGATGAAATGATGAAACGCCGATTCGGGCGAGGACGGAAGACCAACGCTGGAAAGTCGAAGAGCGCGCCCATCGATGCAGCGCGCTGCTTCGAGCGCATTGCAGCGGAAGGAATCGTCGCCGCGAAATCGCTTTCACCGATCACCAGCGACGAAATCCCGGAGCATTTCGCGGCCGTCGCGGTGGGCGAATCGGAGCGGGGCGGGCGATTGGTGGTCGCGTTCGCGCCACGCAACGGGGGAGATGCCGCACTCGCGGGGCTCGCCTACGCAAAGTCACTTGCCGCAGATGGCGAGTTCGACGGAGAGGTGATCGCGGTCTGCCCCGAGTGGTCGATCGCGGCGCGCCAACGGCTCGGAATCCTCGCGCCGCAGGGCTTCGGCTTCCGCGCGGTGGCGGCTTCGTCGCTCGCAGACGCTGGCAGTTCGGTGGAAGTGCCCTCCGCTGATGCGGCCTCCCGGGTGCCCGCGCGACGGGTTGCGGATCGCGTGGAGGGAGCTGCGAGGGATCTCTTCCTGCGAGCCCTGGCGGCTCTCGAGGGCCTGGCTGCAAAACACGGCGGCGCGGTGCGCGGCGTGGGAAACAGCGTCGAGTTGGTGCTGCTCGCGCGACGGGTAGCAGCGATTCGCGTCGAGGAACTTTCGGCGTCCGAGAACTCCGTGGTGCTCGAAACCGTTCAGCCCGAAAAGGCCACGGAGCGGCTCGACTCGGGAGGCCTCGCTGTTGCGATGGACCGCCTGGAGGGCAGTCTGCGCAAACGCCTGAACGACCGACGTGTGCGCGGAAGCGAAGAGGGCCTGCGCGCACAGTTGGTGGGTTCGCTCATCGAGGCGGAAGGAATTCGCGAGAGCGCACTCTGGCCCCTGGCGGGCTCGGAGCCCGAGGTCGTCGACCTCATCGGTGTCGGAGCGGGTGGGACCGTCGTGGTGGGTGCCTTGCGGTCGAAGATCTCGATGCCGGAATTGGCGGCGATCCTCGATGGTGTAACCGCAGTGCGACCGATACTTGCCGCCTGCTTGGCCGGTGCAGATGCACCGGTTCGGTTGGATGCCGTCCGGCTGCTGCTCGCGGCTGGGGAATTCAGCCCCGGTGTGTTGGCGCTACTTCCGATGCTCTCCCTCGATCACAGCAGCTACGACATCCACCAGCCCCGCGGCCGCGCCCCGGAGCTCAGGCTGCGCGAATCGGGTGTGGCCGCCGAGGTGACCAAACGAGCTTCAGCACCCACGGAGTCGGCTGGATCGGAGACCAAAGCGGACGAAGCGGCCGGGCAGGGGCAGCGCGCCCCGAGCCGCCGCCGGCGACGTGGACAGCGCGGTGGCGCGCCTCGCGAATCGCGGGAGGGCGCCGATTCGTCCGAGCCGAGCGCAAATCGCTATGACGAAGTTTCGGTCTTCGACATGGATGACGGCTCGGATTCGGAATCGAGCGGGCGCCCTTCCCGGCGTGGACGGCGCAGAAGCCGTCGAAGCCGCTCCGCTGGGAGTGATGACGCGCCGGTTCGCGAGGGTTCCGAATCCCCATCGGAGACTGCGAGCGCGGAAGAGTCGGATTCCGAGAGCGCGCCGCGTTCAGCGCGGGGCCGCGGCCGCGGCCGCAGCCGCGGTGGTAAGCGCGCCGCTGAGCTCGCGCCGGTTCGCGACGAACTCCCCGAGGACGACGCGGACGCGGATCTCGCCGATCTGCTGATCCCGCAGGTCGCAGACGTCGAAGAGCCCAGTCTGGTTTCCCAACTCGCCTACGACGACGACGCCGGTGAACCCGCGTTGGCGGCCGCAGCCGAAACGGCGCCTCCCGGGGATGCGATCGTCGCTGAGGAAGCAGAAGCCAAGCCCGAGAGCACCCCGCGTCGGCCCCGTCGGCGTGCCGCGTTCGTGGTTCACGCCGATCGTCGATCGTTGATTGCTGGCATTTTGTTGGCGCGGGACGTGCGTCTCGTGGAGGGCATCTGGGTCTATCCCCAAGCCGAGCTGATGACCTTCTTTCGGAGTGTCGCGACGGACCTCCACGAACAGACACCGATCTATGTGGTCGGCTTCACGGCCTCGCCCGCGCGGGACACGATCCAGGCCGCCTCTCTCTACGCGGATCGGATCTCCTGGTTCGATCACCACGATTGGCCGCCGGAAGACCTCGAGAGTCTGCGTGAGGCCATCGGCGAAGAGCAGGTGATCGTGATGCCCGGAGCGGAAAGTTCGATTCCCACGGTGCTCACCCAGCGAAATCGGCGCAGCCGTTTTTCGGACAAGATCGTCGAACTCACGACCGGGCGATTCAGCCAGCACGATTACGAGCGCTGGGGGCGCGTCTGGTGGGAGCGTCTCGGCGTCGCGGCCGCAACACCCGGAGAGCGCAGGGCGGATATCAACCCGCTACTCGTCGGCCGCCCGAGCGATCTCGCCAAGGAAGCAGCCGATGCGGCGATTCCGCCGCCGCCGCCCGAACTCGAGTTCATTGCGGGCCGCGATTTTCGTCTGGTTCATTTCGGCGGCTACGGCATGATCGTCGTGCCGACACCGCCGGAATTCGATGTGCACCTCGCGGCCCGCATCGCCCGAGAGCGCTTCGGATCGCAACTCTCCCTGGCGTTCACCGAGGGCGAAGAGGTGGTGATTCTCGGGGGAGACGAGAGCTCGTCGGGGCGCAATCTCGATCTGATGTCGATGGCAGCGCACGTGGCCACGAAGCACGATTGGATCGAGTCCACGCAGTCCGAGGATTACGTCGCTCGTATTCGCATCCACGACCTCGCCGCCAATCCAGATCGATTGAATGATGTAATCGGAGAGATCGCCATGGGCCGGTCGATACTCGAAGGTTAAGGTGTCGAGCGAAGCGCGGGTGCGCGGCGCGAATCTCGTAGAGGTATTCTCTTCGATTCAGGGCGAGGGAACCCACGTCGGTGCGACGACGCTGTTCGTCCGCTTTGGCGGTTGCGATTTGCGCTGCCGCTGGTGCGACTCCCCGCAGACCTGGGAGCGAGCGCCGCGGTGCCGGATCGAAGTCGGCCGCTGCAGCGGCGAATTCGAAACGCGCGCCAATCCGGTGTCCTTCGAGGATGTGATCGCGGCCGCCGAGTCGCTCGATCTCGCAGCACACGAATTCGCGAGCCTCACGGGTGGCGAACCGCTCCTGCAGCCCGAAGCGGTGGGCGAAGTCGCGCGCGCGTTGCGCGCGAGGGGGCCGCGCATCCTACTCGAGACCCACGGTCTCGCAACCGATGGTCTCGAATCGGTGATCGCCGACATCGATGTGGTATCGATGGACTGGAAGCTCAGCAGTGACGTGCGGCGCGCGTCGGACCCGAGACACGGCGGGGTGGAACCCTTTCACACCGAACACGAAAAGTTCGCCGCGATCGCTGGCCGCGCCCCGGAGTTGGTGAACAAACACGTCATCACGCCAGCGTCTGGCGATGACGAAATCGACGAGGTGGTCTCGCGCATCGAGGCCAGCGCGCCCGACGCGACGCTCATCCTCCAACCGGTCACGCCGTTTGGCGCCGTGCGAGAAGCGCCGAGCGCCGAGCGCCTGCTCGCGCTCTGCACGCGGAGTTCGAGCCGGCTCGCAAAGGTCCGCGTGATTCCCCAGACCCACAAGATTTACGGCGCGTTGTAGAACCCCGGTCTTCTTGCTTGACCGGTTGAGCCGGCAGTATTATCGGTCATTGCCGAAAACGCAGTTTGTTCTTCCTATCGACCAACCGCTTTCCGGTGTCAGCGCAGGTTCTTCTGGATCGCGCGCAAGATGTCGAATCGGGTAATCGCACCTACGAGTTTGCCATCTTCGACGACGGGGAAACGACGGACCACCGTGTTCATGAACAGGCCCGCGCAGAAGTACACGTTCATGCTCGGTGGGATCGTCTGCACTTCGTGCGTCATGAAGTCCGCGACGGTGCCTTGGGGCAGATCGGCTTCCGAGCCGGCGGCGAGCAGGTACAGACAGTCCTTCTCGCTCAGGATGCCCACCACCTTGTACTGGTCGTCCACCACGGGTGCCCCGGTGACGTGCTTTTCCAATAGGAAGTCCACGGCGTCGAGGATCTCGGTTTTGGGGTTCAGCGTCTGAACGACGGTGTCCATGTAGTCGCTGACTTTCGGGAGATTCAGCACGAATACCCTCCTGCGTTGGTTTCACCCGCATCATACCGGATGCTCACTCGAGCGGGTTCTCTCGGATCGTGAGACGCGCTGAGTGTCAGAGCCCCAGGAAGAGGATCGCCAGGCCGCAGAGCGCCACGGTGGCTCCTGCCAGCGCCTCGGACCAGCGCTCGAGGTGCCCGAGCCGCAAGCGCCGGTAGCCCGTGAGACCCAGGGCAACGATCCCGAGCATGGTGGCCAGGGTGCAGACGGTGAACGCGATCGCGGTGGCGACCGCCAGGGTCCAGTTTCCCTCGCTGGCGGGAACCATGAAGAAGGCGATCAGGGGTTCGCAGGGTCCCAACACGAAGATCGCGAAGAGTACCCAGAAGGTGGTGCGTGAGCCGCTCCTGTCGTCGTGGGCATGCTCCTGGTCGCCGTGCCCGTGGACGTGCACGTGGCCCGAGTGGTCGTGCAGTTCCAGTCCCGAGCGGCGCCGCCAGGCCAGGCGGACGCCCCAGACCATGTAGGCGAAGCCGAAGGCGAACAGCGCCCAGGCCGCCCAGGCGCCACGGCCTTCCTCGGCGGACTCGAGGGCTCCGATGCTGTAGCCGAGGGCGATGCCCAGCCCGCCTAGCATGAGCGAGCCGGCTACGTGACCGAGCCCGCACAGGAACGTGATCACCAGGGTGCGACTCATCGACCAGCCCCGGGCCCGCGCCAGCATGATGAAGGGGAGGGTGTGGTCGGCGCCTAGCAGCGTATGGAAGAAAGCCACGCTCACGGCGCCGATGACGATGCTGAGGGAGATTCCATCCATGTCAGCGGATCCCGGGCAGGTCGAGGTCCGAGAGAACTGACCGGCCCCGGTTGGCCGTAACGATCTCCAGGTTGGCCGTAACGATCTCCAGGTTGGTCGTAACGATCTGCATGTTAGAGCAAATTGCAATTCTGGTGCCGATGGCGATCACCGCCGTCCGTTGAATTCGACACCGTCGTCGCCGCATAAATCGGTCGGAACTCCGCGTTCCACAAAGAACTCTACCGGACGACCCAACCGCGGCTCCGAGCGATCTGCAGCACAGCTTGCCCCACGGGGGGAGTAACCCCTGTGGCGGTATGTCTCAGGGCCACGCCTCTGGAGCACTCGCTACGCCGAAGAGCGGCGGCACGGCATTTGCTTAATCAGTTGGGTGGGGGGGAGGAAATTTCGATGGTCTCGGACCGATCACTCGAGAGTACGAGAGGGATCATGATCAGAGACATTTTCCAAACTCCAGATGAAAGTTCCCGTTGCGTGGAGGTCGCCGAGAAGGGGCCTTCGTACGAGAGAAGCCCGAGCGCTGCGATGAGGCGATCTCGGTGCGGAGTGGTCCGATGAAGGAGGGAGATATGACATCGGTCGCAATCGATGTGCCGGTCATGTACGCCGATCACCACGTGGTCGAGGTCCGGCGGATCCTGTTCGAGGTTCCCGGGGTGGAGGCGGTCGACGCTTCGAGCGCCTTTCAGGTTGTGAAGATCGAATACGACCCGGAAAAAACGTCGGAAGACATCCTCAAACAGGCACTCGACAAGAATGGTTACCTCGGTGACCTCCAGGTACCGATGGAGTCCGGAGAGCCCGCCGTCGGCAGCGACGGGGAAACCTACTTCCGGCACACCGCCGCTTACGAAGCCGTCGGTACGACGATCTCCTTCGGACAAGAGATCGCCAAGTCGAAAAGGCCGCTCTGGCCATGCCCTGGAATGAGTCCCGCCCCGAAAACGGATGAATGAGGGAGAACCGGATCATGG
>PVMK01149047.1_pt1 | contig 11760 bp, 15 predicted proteins | sample 1853481 | NCBI WGS metagenome assembly PVMK01 (sample SAMN08533507, study PRJNA380276) | Marine sediment metagenome, whole genome shotgun sequencing project. | reverse complement strand
TGTGACGGTTCTTTTTTTCTCGTCGCTTTTCACAGGCGACCGCCGCCGGCGGCAGCGTCGGCGCCGAACTGCTGAACCGCGCCCGCGACTATGGCTCGGACCTGATCGTCATGGGGGGATATGGCCGAACCCGGTTCCGCGAAATGATCTTCGGCGGTGCGACACGGCACGTGCTCGACGATATGAAAGTCCCGGTCTTGATGTCACACTGAGAATTGACTGACGCATCCAGGCAAATCAGGTTGAATCAAGTTCAGAAAGAAAGATTATATCAACTCGATGGGATAATCGCGATGTTACGGTCCTTCGACAAACCGGCGATCGCCACAATGTTGATAAAAAACTTTGTGACGGTTCTTTTTTTCTCGTCGCTTTTCACATTCGGTAGTCTTGCTACTGTCGCTTATGCCAATTGCCACTCCTCTGCGGCGCCTGGCGTGGATTGGCATGGTTGTCGCAAGCGAAATCTGATCCTGAAAGGTTCTGATTTGAGTGGCGCCAATCTTGCTGGTACTGATTTTACAGCGGCGGATCTGCGCGACACAAAGCTCACGGCCGCCGACCTGACCAAGGCGACAATGATGCGCTCTTACCTTGACGGGGCCGAGGCCGAAGGCGCGAATTTCGACACGGTACACGGATACAGGGCAAGTTTTGTCGGGGTCAATTTGAAGAACGCGACATTCGTGAAAGCGGAAATGACACGGGCCGATTTCACAGATGCCGATTTGTCAGGTGTGAATTTCGAAAAAGCTGATCTTAACAGAGCAGTTTTCAGGGGCGCCAGTCTCACTGGTGTCAACTTTCCCTTTGTGAGTTTATCTCGAGCCGATTTTCGCGACAGTAAATTTACCGGTTCGATCGATTTTACCGGCGCTTATTTTTTCCTTACCAGAATTGAAGGGGTCAACCTTAGCGAAGCCAAGGGCCTTGAACAGTCGCAGATCGACATTTCCTGTGGCAACGACAAGACGCAACTCCCGGCCGGGCTTGACGCTCCGACCAACTGGCCTTGTCCTCCTGACGAGTAATACCAGCGGGCATTGATCATAACCTATGCGCCCAGTCCGGCATCCCGATGCCGGTGAAGGCGGCCTGGCGGATATCTCCCCAAGCGCCCGGCTCGGCGTTACGGAGATGGAGATCATGTGCCGGCTCTACGATGGAGCCGCCGCGCTCTGGGCGATGGAAGGGGCTGTTTCACGAACAGAGTGACCTGTCGCTGACGGCGCAATAATGTCGCTGGATGCAGAAAATCTCCTATGCCCGATACCGATTTCCCCCCCGTGATCATACAACATGCGGTTTGGCTGTATTTCCGCTTTCCCTGAGCTTCCGGGATGTCGAGGATCTGCTGGCTGAGCGAGGGATAGATGTTTCTTACGAAACGGTCCAGCGCTGGGCATTCGCGACCTCTAACACCTTCGACCACCAGCGCCATCTCCTCAAACGGCCCATATACAAAGAGCTTCGAACCACATCGTTCGAAGTTTGGCAAAGTGCGAGCGCGGCGGCCTGATTTTGGCTCCGAGTTGGCCGAGCTGTGAGATGCACCGGTTAATGTGACAACGCCCATCCGGCTTATCCATTGTCACTGAGGTGTTGTCACATAAACTGAGTGGCCGCGGCGTTGGTGACCCGGTATTGTTGTCGGATGCAAAAAATCTCCTATGCCCGATACCGATTTCCACCCGTGATCATCCAACACGCCGTCTGGCTGTATTTCCGCTTTCCCCTCAGCTACCGAGATGTCGAAGATCTGCTCGCAGAGCGGGGATAGATGCCTCCTACGAGACGTGTGCGGCGCTGGGCATTGAAGTTAGGGCAGGCCTATGCGCGCAAGCTGAGGCGAACGCGCCCGCGGCCCGACTGCCGGTGGCATCTCGATGAGGTGTTCGTGTCGATCAACGGAAAGCGCATGTATTTATGGCGCGCTGTCGATAGCGAAGGCGAAGTGCTGGATATCCTGGTTCAATCCCGGCGAAACAAGAAGCAGCGCTCAAACTGATGCGCAAATTGTTGAAGAATCAGGGCTTTGTCCCTGATGCCTTCGTCACCGACAAACTGCCATCGTACGGCGCAGCGTTGAAGGAGCTGGGGCTATCCAAGCAGCATGAGTTTGGCGCAGAAAGAACAACCGGGCGGAGAATTCTCACCTGCCAGTCCGACAACGCGAACGACGAATGCAACGTTTCAAATCGGCTGGGTCAGCACAGCGATTCCTCTCTACGCACGCCGCCTTCTACAACACCTTCAACGTCCAACGTCATCTGATTTCCCGAAAAACATTACGCCAGTTTCGCAACGAGGCAATGAGTGCCTGGCAGACCGTGACGGCCGCGGCGTGACCCAAACTTCCCCGCCAAATTCGCGCGAATGCCGTTCGATAACGTGACAGCACCCTCGCCTTCATTGTCGACGGCGCGCCAGAGCCAATAGCGCTTCCGCTGGATGACGATCACCATCTCATCGAGGTGCCAATGATCGCAAGGCCTGGGGCGGGTGCAGCGTAGATTGGCGGCGATGGTCGATCCGAACTTCAGGAACCGGCGGCGCACGGTCTCGTAGGAGATGTCCAGGCCCCGCTCGGCGAGCATCTCCTCAACATCGCGGTAACTCAGAGTGAACCTGGCGTACAGCCAGACCGAATGGCGGATGATATCAGCTGGGAAGCGGTGACGCTTAAAAGAGAGCTGGCGCATCGAGCCAGCTTAATATCCATCTCACTTTCCAGCCAGCCCAGTTTATGTGACAACGCCGTAGGGACAAATAGGACCCTGAAATCCGATACGCGGAAGTCTACTGGTCCAGAGTTGCCTAGTTCTCGGGCCGATTTCGTGATCAACGGATGGTTCGATAAGAGATGCTTCGTAATTCTCATGTCCGCTGCATAAGATAAAATTGTGCCCTGGGAACCGGGCCCGATACATGGGAAGTGAACATGCAGGTAAAGCAACAACTCTTTCGGCGCTACGATGGCAATCCGATCCTGGTGCCGGGACAATGGTCGCACACCGTGACCGCGGCGTTCAACGCAGGTGCGGTCAACTTTGAGGGGGAAACGCTGTTGCTGGTTCGCGTCGAGGACCGCAGCGGCATCTCCCATCTCAGCGTTGCGCGCAGCTCCGATGGGTACACGAACTGGCGCATCGAACCCGAGCCCAGTTTCCAAATGGATCCGGGGCGCTACGAGGAAGCGTGGGGTATCGAGGATCCCCGGATCACGCAATGTGGCGACGAGTATATGGTCGTCTACACTGGTTATTCCCGTGGCGGGCCGCTTGTACGCCTCGCGTCGACGCGTGATTTTCGCACTTTCGAGCGTCGTAGCACACTGATGCCTCCCGATGACAAGGATGCAGCACTGTTTCCTTGCCAGTTCGACGGGCGTTGGGCGCTGCTCCACCGACCGTCGTCGAGCATGGGCGTCAAGGGAAAGGTCGGAGCGCATATCTGGCTGTCATGGAGCCCCGACCTGCGTCACTGGGGGGATAATACGATCCTCGTTCATGCGCGTCAGGGGGGCTGGTGGGACGCGAATAAGATAGGCCTCGGCCCGCCGCCCCTGCTCACTGATTATGGATGGCTCATTCTCTATCACGGCGTGCGTACCACGGTCGCCGGTTCGATCTATCGCCTGGGGATTGCCATGCTTGATCGCAACAATCCGGGCCTCATACTGGTGCGCGGCAACGAATGGGTGTTCGGGCCGGAATCCGAGTACGAACGCAGCGGCGACGTGCCGGACGTGGTGTTCCCTTGTGGTTGGATACTGGAAGCCGATCGTCGCACCGTCCGGCTCTACTATGGCGCCGCCGATACCACCGTTTGCGTGGCAACCGGAGACCTTGAAGAGATTATTGGCTATCTCTACCGCCACTGCATATGCGGCCATCTCCATGAACCGGGAGAGTGCTGTCCAGTCGCAGCGAGGGAATACGTTGACCTTACGGGCAATTGCTAGAGCGTGCGAGAGCGCATTGCCATGAAAGTGGAGTTGAGGCGCAACGTGGCATAAGTGAGATGCAAGCCCAGGCTCCTCCTGGGAGGTCTTATGTTGAGCAATGAGATCCACACTTTTGCGGAGGCATGTTGTGAACTGACAGTAACATCACGCTGTGCGCTAAACGACTTCACGGGCGGAATAACCGGATCTATGATGGACGTTTGGCGATTGGGCAGGCTGATGGAACCCGGACTGTGAGGCGCTGCGGATCAATTGCGCCTCAAGGTTATTGTTTTTCTTAGCGGTAGTTCGTGCAAACTTCCGAAGCTCCGCAAGCCCTAGCAGATACGATAGCGTCGATTCGGCACCTTTGTTTTCATTACGGCGATCAATATGGAGCCCGTCTGAACAGGCACCCGTCCTGAGGTCTATCAGTGTCGTTTGGACGTCATTGTCGCCCAGAAACCAACCAAACGCGCGAAATGCACCTGCTGTCCAAGTTGCACTTTTCTCCGCCCTTGATGCTGCGAGGCAGGCAGATATCGTCGCCGATGCTTCCAATGGCTGCTGATCGAACGCTTTGGGTTTTTGCCGTATTCGACCGAAGCTTTCGTTGCCAACAGGTCTGAAGTGTCCAGCCGGCGCTGTCTGAAGCTCCATGAGCCAACGAAGTGATCGTAGCCCGGCATTAACGTAAGCTGACGTGCTGGTCATCATGCCTGTCTGGATTAGCGCCTGGGAAAGGCGGGCGTTGTCATATGCGAGCACCTCTTCGAACCAAACCCAATCTTTGGTCTTCACCATGTGGAACGCAGCGATCAACCTGTCTGCGAGTGAACGACGGACACGGTCGGCGTCGAGGTCATCGCTGAACTGTGCGCAGTAGGCGTCAAGGCCCAGAAGCGAGAAGGCCCAGGCTCGCGGGAATGTGAATTCTTCGACGGCGGGAAGGGCGGTCTTAAATAGCGAAGCGGCCCATCTGCGGCGAGATAGATCGATGTCTGTGCGCGTGCATTCGCCCAACGCCCAAAGGGTCCTGCCGTGGCTATCTTCGCTGCCTGATTCTTCCAGCCATCGGCGCTCGTAGCTCATGAAATTGCGAAACCTGCCGATTTCCGGATTCCATGCCTGCTGAATAAATGCCGCGAAGCGCGCAGTAAGCCGATCGGGTAAGTACGCTTCCCCATTGTTATGAAGCATATTTGAGAAAAGGAGCGCGCGGGCGTTGTCGTCGATGCAGTATCCGTGAGCGGGGTTGGGCGCCGAATAGAGCGCATGTTGCAACATTCCCGTACTGTCGCAAAGCGAGAGGAGGTGGTCGACCCGCATCTCCGGAAGCGCCTGGCCTTCATGCCAAGTCTTAATCGGCCCGGCAGTAAGTGTTTTTCCGGGGCGAGTAGTGGTGCGCGCATCGTCAAAGGTTGCAAGGTAGCGCTTGGCTGTTTGCTCCCAGGTCATCGATCGGCTCTCCAAGTAGGCTCGTTTGCCAATGCGATAACGGCGGACGTCATTGGTTAGCAGTGCGATTATTTCGTGGCTCATTGCATCCGGATCGCGGAACGGGACAAGAACACCACGCCCATCACCGAGGAGTTCCCGGGCGTGCCAGTAGGGTGTCGACACGATAGCTTTACCGAGCCCAAAGCTGTAGGCGAGGGTGCCGGATGTCATCTGCGCCTCATTGAGGTAAGGCGTTACATAAACATCCGACATTGCAATATAATCGAGCAACTCATTCTGCTCAACGAACTGGTTGAAAAAGATAATATTATCCTCAAGACCAAGTTCGCGCACGCGCGCAGTCAGGCTATCGCGATAGGTTTCGCCCTTATCGCGCAGCAGGTTTGGATGGGTGGCACCAAGCACAACATAAACTGCGTTCGGACAGGCTCCGATAATGCGGGGCATGGCATCGATCATCGTCTCGATACCTTTGTCCGGTGATAGGAGGCCGAAGGTAAGGATGACGGTTTTCCCCTCGAGACCGAGTTTATTCTTTCCGCAGGTCGAATCGAGAAACGGAAGGTCGGGTATGCCGTGCGGTATGACCTCTATCATCTGAGCTGGCACGCCATGAACGGACTGAAGTAACTCGCGCCCCTTTTCCGCCATAATAACGATCTTCGCTGAGTGGCGAACGAGTTGATCCATCACTGTGCGCTGCATTGGTGTCGGTTCAGTGAGCACAGTGTGAAGGGTAGTCACGATCGGTATTTCGAGGCGCGACAGCAGCTTCAGGATATTATTGCCGGCGTCGCCGCCAAAAATTCCGTATTCGTGTTGAAGGGAAACGACGTCCACGTCCGCGCTGTTAAGGAACTCGGCGGCCTGAGCGTAATCGCCGATCATGTCTTCGCGGATCTCAAACAACACCTCGCGTGGATATTCATACTCGGCCCCCGTCTCCGTCATCGCCACAACGAAGGCCTCGAGATTTGGGTCATCCTTCGAGACGGCCCGATGAAGACTATCGGTGAAGGTCGCGATACCACACATCCTCGGAGGATGATTGCCAATGAATGCAACACGTCGAAACTTTGTCATCGAGATTTGTAGCCTCCTTCATAGATCGGCGAAATTGCCTTTTCGCTCGAAAATTCTTTAAAGCCGACGAATAAACAGCTTTTGCAACAGGCCAGATTGATCGCAGGCCTCCGCGGCCTTCAGACGCCCTTCGCGCACTCCGTTACGGTAGCCGCGGCCAGACTCGGAACTGTGTTTGATATGGCCCCGACCCGGAGCGTCACGCACGTCCACCTCAAGCCAATACTCGAGATTTTGAGGCGTCAGTTAGGGTAGCATAATTTTACTGGAACTGCACTCCGCCGACAAACGGCCCTGGCTCAAATCACGAAAACCGTCACGCCCGCGTTTGTTTAAAAATGGAGAACCTCGCCGGCAGATACAAGTCTCCAGGCGATTTAGTAAGTTCCGGATCGTGCAAGTGCGCGCATATGCCGCGAGGAACGTCGAGCCGGCATAAATAGCTCGAAAGCCGCTGCCGGATTACAGATGGGGCAGGTCTTTTCAGAATGGGTGTCTAACCTACCGGCCCGCCTTGAGCCGGGACAGTAGCTCTGGAATAGAAACGCTGGCAACGCCACACCTTTGGTCGGCAATGCCATAGGGAATGATCAGCTCGTCTTCGTGGATCACGCTTCCGCAGGTATAAACAACATTGGGCACGTAGCCATCTCGTTCGTGCTCATCGGGTGCCAGTATCGGCTCGTCGAGCCGGCCGATAATCTTCGACGGATCGTCAATATCCAACAGGGCCGCCCAGATGGTGTATTTCCGCATCGGCCCCACACCGTGGAATAAGGCAATCCACCCCTCCGGTGTCTCCACCGGTGAGCCGCAGTTACCGACTTGAACATACTCCCAGGGATGGGCCGGCTCCTGCGTGAGAATTGTTTCATTCCAATAATAGGCATTGTCCGAGAACATGATGTAAATATTCACACCGTCCTGACGTGAGAGCATCACGAACTGGCCACCGATCTTCCTGGGAAATAACGCCATACCCTTGTTCTGTGCGGCCTTGCCATTGAGTGTATGGATCTTGAATGTCACGAAAGTCAGTGGTTTCGAGAAGCTGTGGGAGTATCGTGAAATCCGTTGTAGGCGGTGAAAGTTGCATAGTACTTGACTGAGCCGTCGTCATCGACGAAACGGACAAAGCGCGCATCCTCGATGCCTCCACGTTCGTTTTCGGTAACTGGGAATATCACCCTCTCCGAGATCTGATGGTCGCGGCGAAAGATAACCTCGTAGTTGGACCGCGCCAGCCACAATGCCGTGTCAATTGCATCCGACTTGTCTTTTGATCGAAACTTGGTCGATCGGATCCTGCTTGATTTGGGCTTGAAGCTCATCGAGGGTGAAATCTTCTCCTAGGCCCTCCAAAAGCCGATCCAGGAGGCGAGTCGAACGCCGATCTCCTCGAGCTTTTGCTGAAAATGAAGGCGGCCATAGACGGGATCGGCTGTGAATTTCAGGCGTCTCCACGTACTGGCTGACGGGGTCGAAAGTACAAGTCATGGTTCTCGTCAATAATTCCGCTACGGAATTCGATGGAGGAAATATGCCCCTCACCGGTCGCTCTGAAGCTCATGACAAATCGCTGGGATCCTTTGCTGACGCCTTTCTGATCCGGGTGCGGCACGATCGACGGGTTAAAGAGAGCGGCTGACTCGACCGAATACTCAGAGGTGAAGTACGCGCCGGGGAGACGTTGTCGTTCCAGTGATAAAGAGCGGCTTTTGGGCGAATGTGCAGCAACGTGCTCGAAGTTTCTCTCCAGAGCTTCCCTGAAGTATCGATGACGCTCTGAGAAATCCCGGAAAATGGTTTCCAGCAAATGGTGCACGCCATCGTCAGTGAGCTCTGTGACCCGCTCGATCATGCGCTCGAGTCGCGGCCCATCGCCCGGAAAATATAGCCGGGTAATAACGCGGGAACTCTCGGCGCCCAATACGGCTCGCCGTCGCCTCACAAATCTCCGGTGGAGGCTCTATCACACCACTCATGACCCCATCGGCGCTTGCCCATAAACCGAATCGGCCTGACAAGATCTGCGGCCATTTACCCGCGCTGGCAAGCAATGAGACTGCGGGTAGCATAGTCTGCAGCACCTTAATTCTCATTTTTGCGGTCATCGGATAGGTATCAAACTATGGAAATTCATTGGATCGTCTTAACAAACGAAGAAATTTATCTATCTTGTTCAAGGCAAGATTTGTGGCATCTGCCTCACAGATCCGAGATTCCCCGGATAGCACCTCCAACTGGCCAAATACGATAGCACATTTGGCTGTCGGAGACGACTCGGACCCTGCATCCGTCAGATCGCTTGCGTAGCGCAGATCCGAACGGTCATAATTCGACCGAGTGATTTCAGTCCACATCTTGTATCTCCGTCGATGATCACCACAAACGATGGAATTACAAACGATTGAAATCACTCAACTCTTTTCGAGCCAGACAGTAAGACAGTTAGAACGACACCTGTCGAGATTTAGCAAACCCCTCGAGTTCGAGCATGTCTATTCGCCTTGCTATGCTCAGCCCCATCTCCTGGCGGACACCTCCTCGCCAATACGGCCCGTGGGAGTCCGTGCTCAGCCTTCTCACGGAGCAGTTGGTGAAGATGGGTCTGAAGGTGACGCTGTTTGCCACCGGCGACTCGCAAACCAGCGGGCAATTAGTCGCGGTCTGTCCGCGTTCCTATTCAGAGGACTCTTCGGTCAATCCCAAGGTTGCGGAGTGCCTGCATATCTCCGAAGTCTTCGAGCGCTCCGCCGATTTTGACCTCATTCACAATCACTTCGACTTTCTGCCACTCACCTACTCTGGGTTGATTGAAACACCGATGGTGACCACCATCCATGGTTTCTCGTCGCCTTCAATCATTCCCGTGTACAAGAAGTACAATAACCGTACCCACTACGTGGCTATCAGCGAGGCGGACAAGTCGCCGGAGCTCGATTACCTGGCCACGATTCACCACGGTATCGACATTACGCAATTTCCCTTTTTCAAGGGTGCGGGAAAGTACCTTTTGTTCTTTGGCCGGATCCACCCTGAGAAGGGCGTCTACGAAGCCATTCAAGTGGCGCAGCGGGTGGGAATGAAGCTCATGATCGCGGGCATCATCCAGGATCAAGCTTACTTCGAAAAGCTTGTCGAACCCTACATTGACGGCACAAGGGTAGAATACCTCGGTGCGATCGGACCCGATCGGCGACCGGAAGTGCTGGGTCAGGCCTTGGCACTATTGCATTTGATCAGCTTCGACGAGCCGTTTGGTTTGAGCCCTAGTGGAATCCATGGCATGCGGAACGCCAGTCATCGCATTTGGTCGCGGTTCTATGCCGGAAATCGTCAGACACGGTGAGACGGGCTACATCGTCGAGGACATAAAACAGGCCGTGGAAGCGGTCGCGGCCGTGCGTTCGATCGACAGATCCGCCTGTCGTGATGACGTTGAGCAGCGCTTCTCTGATACGCGCATGGCGCAAGACTACGTCCGAGCATACCAAGAAGTCCTGGAAATTATAGGCAGACGATGAGCAATAACCCGATAGTGAAGCGGTATGAGGGTAATCCCTATCCTCACCAAGCATGACGTTCCTTATCCCGTGGAGACCGTCCACAATGCGGGTGCAACCAAGCATGGGGGTCGTTACGTCCTGTTATTTCGCTCCCACCTGCGCAACGGACGATCCATCATCGGCATCGCATGGAGCGATGATGGTTATAAGTTCCAAGTGAAGCCCAAACCGTTCATGGTGCCGTCCCACTGACGGGGTCTTCGCGGAGTACGAGGAGTATGGAATCGAAGACCCACGGATCTGTTCTATGGGCGGTGAGCATTACATCACCTACAGCGCTTATTCCAGGCACGGCGTACGCATCGGTCTTGCAAAAACCCACGATTTTACAACTGTCGAGAGGGTGTCGCTGATTAGCCAGCCGGATATGCGCAATGTGGTGATATTTCCGGAAATCTTCGACGGACGTTACGCACGGCTTGATCGACCCCACTCGGAAATCAACCCTTGGTCAATCTGGCTCTCTTGGTCTCCAGACCTCATTCACTGGGGTGAGTCGACAGTGGCCATCAAGCCCCGTCGTCTATCACTGGGACGAGGCGAAGGTGGGTCCGGGAGCGACTCCGATCGCCACCGCCAAGGGTTGGCTGAATATCTATCACGGCGTGTTCGACACAATGGACGGTGCGGTGTATCGCGTCGGCGTGGCACTGCACGCGCTCGACGATCCGGCCAAGGTAATCGGGGTCGCGGACGAGTGGATCCTCGCACCCCGAGGATCCCGTGGGAGCTGACCGGCTATGTCCACAACGTGGTGTTCTGCTGTGGCGCTGTACCGGAAGAGGACGGTACTGTGAAGCTTTACTGGGGTGGGGCGGATAGCGTCATGTGCGCGGGCACCGCGCAAGTGCAGGAACTGGTTGATCTCTGCCTACAGAAGCCTCGCTCCACGGAGTGAGCACGGCGCGACCATTCGAACGGGTGCGACGATCGCGTGCTGCGGTTGATGGAGTCATGGGCCAATCATTGCAGGGATATCGGGGCGCAATTCGTGCTACTGAGGCGGTGGGGGCATTAAGCGGATCCGTCGCCTCGCGTAAAGATTAGCATCTTCCGTCGAGACAGCTGTCGTCTGATTGGCCGGCGGAAACGTGCGTCGATATCTCCTTCGATCTCGTCGGGCGGGACCTGGTGCTAGCGCATTTGCTGGAACTTGGCCGCGAAGGAGTTGGGATTGCCGGGCTGGGGTTCGGAATAGTTCGTGCCCCGGCCGGGGTCTTGCCGAGGGTCGGCGACCCAATTCTGCTGGCCCCCAGATAGATCGATGGCGTCGACGTCGCCGATCTGGTGCAGGTAGTCGAGAAAGCCGCGGGTGTCGATGTAGACCTCGAGGTCGGTCATCTCACGCACTAGACCTCTGAGGCCACTCGTCCCGAACCGCAACTCGCAGGGGATGTAGGTCAAAGAAGTAGGGTAGCCGTTCGTTGTCATGAAGCTCCTCCGCCCCGTGTTTACACGGCTGTCGACGGAGGAATAGTCACCATCACCACCTCGGCATCGTCGTCGGCCGTGGCTAGCCGGTAGCTACCGATGGTTACGGGAATTAGAGCCGACTGGCCGCGGGTCAGCGACGCCAGTGTCCGGTCGTCCGAGGTTCGAAGCTCCACGATACCGCGGACAGCGTGCAGCGTGTGCATGGGAGTCCCGGCGGGCAGCCTGACCGCTGCCTTCGGGCGCGGTCGCAGGTGATCGACGACGAAC
>PVMK01135423.1_pt1 | contig 11761 bp, 10 predicted proteins | sample 1853481 | NCBI WGS metagenome assembly PVMK01 (sample SAMN08533507, study PRJNA380276) | Marine sediment metagenome, whole genome shotgun sequencing project. | reverse complement strand
CAGCTACGTCGAGGCGAAGCGAAACAACAACGAGCGCACCGACAAGATCGACTACGAAACCGTCGCCAAGAGTCTCAAGAAGATGGTCCCCAAGCTCGACCGCAAGCACAAAGGCAAGCGCATCGACTTCACAGTGGTCGTCAAGGACGGCAAAGTTGGCATCAAGCCGGTGGTGAAGAAGTAGGATCGTCAACAGCATGGAGCATCGGGTGCGACACTTCGATGCGTTCTTCGATCGCTTGCTCGAGCCCGCCGAGAGACCCGGGATCGATCGCGCTGATCGGGACCCCGCGGTTGGTGAGTGTCGGGTGCGGTGTCGCGAGCTTGTCGCACTTGTTGAACACGAGGATCCGGGGGACTCGCTCGAGACCGAGGTCGACCAACAGCTTTTCGGTCGTGTCGATGTGCTCGCTTCGGCATGGGTCCGAGGCGTCGATGACGTGAAGCAGTAGATCGGCGTCCTGAGTCTCGTCGAAGGTCGCGCGGAAGGCGGCGAAAAGGTCTTTGGGGAGGTCGCGAATGAAGCCGACCGTGTCTGTGACGATGACGTCGCGCCCCGACTGCAGCCTCATCGTTCGCGAGCGGGTATCGAGTGTCGCAAAAAGCTTGTCCTCTGCGAGCACGTCGCTTCCGGTGAGCGCGTTGAGGAGCGTGCTCTTGCCTGCATTCGTGTAGCCGACGATCGCCACCGTCGGGGTTCCGCTTCGCTTTCGGCGCGAACGCCGTTGCTCTCGCTGCCTCCCTAGGCGCTTGAGTTGCGACTGCAGGCGCGTGATGCGCTCTCTTGCTCGACGCCGCCCGACTTCGAGCTTCGTTTCACCAGGGCCGCGCCCGCCGATGCCGCCGGTGAGGCGCGATAGAGCATCGTCGCGTTGGCCGAGACGCGGCAGCAGATACCGCATCTGTGCGAGCTCGACCTGTAGCTTGCCGTCCTTGGTTTCAGCGTGCTGAGCGAAAATGTCGAGAATGAGCTGCGTGCGATCGACTACTTTCAGGTCCGACATTTGGGCGATGTTGTTGGCCTGGGCGGGTCGAAGGTCGCAATCGAAGATCAGCGTCTCCACGTCGAGCTGCATCGCGCGGATCACGACATCCTCGAGCTTGCCGCGGCCCAGCGCGTAGCGTGGATCCACGCGGTCGCGAACTTGCAGGATCTGGTCGGCAACATCGACGCCGGCCGTCCGCGCGAGTTCTTCCAGCTCCCGTAGGGAGTCTTCGGCTCGGCCGGCGCTTCGTTTGTCGCAGACGTGCACCAGGATGGCGCGGCCATCCTTGGCGGTGACCCCGCGCTCCTGGGCGGCGCGAGCGAACTCCTGTTCGAGGGTTTCGATGATCTCCGCAGGGTTGTCGCGCGCCTTCGCGTAGGGAATCGGCCCGAACGTTCGGAAGGGCGGCTCGTCGGTGTCGTCGACGACCGGGAAGTTGTGCCCGTAGTATATGCACAGCGCGCGCTCTTCTCCGGGTGCAAGGCAGACCGCCACCACCATGTCCAGGTGCAGACGCGTTAGGTCGACCAGGTCGTCGCGACTCAGCGGCTCGTTGCGCAAGTGGGTGTGGATGAGCCGCAGACCTCGAAGCCTACCGGCGCCAGCGCGTAAGCGGCCCACGTCTGGCAGCATGAGCTTCGACGCGTCTCCCAAGATGACGTGATGCACCGTCCCGCGGCGATCGACGAGTACGCCGACTTGTCTCCCCGTCGCATGGGAAACCCCCACCAGAGCCCTCGTGAGCTCCGGAGTCGTGAGTCGGTCGAGCGGCACCCGGCGCTGGTAAATGCGCTGCAATGCCTTGGTTTCCGACGGGTTGAGCCCACTCGTGTCGCCGTAAATCTCCAACGTTTCCTCAGCTCAACCCGGCCGATGCGCCTTCCAACCGCTCGAGTCGCTTCTTCACGGATTGGGCTTCGGCACTGTCTAGCGCGTTTTGAAGGGGAACGGCAGGGGGGAGGTCGACGATCTGGCGGCGGAGCGTGTCCGCGCGTGATCGCGCTTCGGCGAGGCGGGCGCGAAACGGCTCACTGCGATCGGCTTCGGTCGCGAGGGTCTCCCGCAGGCGCGCGGCAGCCTCGACATCGGAGCACACGAGGAGAAGGTCGCATCCAGCTTCGATTGCCAAGACTCCGGCTTCCTCGATGGAGTAGCGTTCGGTGATGGCTTTCATCTCGAGGTCGTCCGAGAATACGGCGCCCTCGAAACCGACGTCTTCGCGCAGGAGCTCGACGATGGCCGCTCGTGACATGGTTGCCGGAACGTCGGAGTCGACGCCATCGAACACGACGTGTGCCATCATCATCGATGGAATCCGCTGAGCCGCCGCGCGAAAAGGCCGTAGCTCCACGTCGTTCAATCGAGCGCGGTCGTGTCTGAGGGTCGGAAGCGCGAGATGGCTGTCGAGGTCGGTGTCCCCGTGCCCTGGGAAGTGCTTGCCGCAGGACAGAACTCCGCCGTCGTGCAGTCCGTCTGCAAACGCCAGTGCATGCTCGATCACCACATCAGGCGTGCGACCAAACGCGCGATCGCCGATGACGGGATTCTCCGGGTTGGTGTCGACATCGAGGACGGGCGCGAAGTCCAAGGTGACCCCAATCGCTCGCAGCTGCCTTCCGAGGACCCTTCCTGCGTCGCGCGTCAATCGAGCGTCTCCCGTCGCAGCGAGCGTCCGCATCGGAGGCAGCTCGATGACCGGCTTTCCGAAACGCGCGACGCGGCCGCCTTCTTGATCGACGCAGATCAGAAGCGGGAGTGCGGGGTTGGTTCCGTCGGTGCATATGGCAATCAACTCGGCCGCCTGCTCCGTGTCCTCGATGTTGCGCCCGAACAGGATCAAACCCGCTACGCTTTCCTCGGTCACCCACCGGCGAACCGTTGCGGGGGCGGCGAGTCCCCCAAATCCGCAGACGATTACATTGCCCGCCATTCGTTCGAGCTCGTTCATTTGTTGGGGGACGGTAGCATTGGTCTTAGATTGCCGTCAGGACCGGTTGTTGCTACACAGCGGTAACTACTTCTTCGCCCTCATGGGCTTTGGAATTCGATGACCCGAGTTATAGATCCTGACTTCGGTCGACGAGAAGACGAAGAGCGACGCGTCCTCACCGAGGATCCGCCTGAGCCCCTCGTTTACGCCTACGCGATTCCGCGCAGGCTCGTCGACCAAGATGCCGCGAAAGTGATTCGCCGCCTCAACCGACATGGCCACACCGCCTATCTCGTGGGTGGTGGCGTGCGCGACCTGATGCTCGGTCGAAAGCCCAAGGACTTCGACCTCGCGACGAGCGCGCGCCCCTACGAAGTGCGCGACCTCTTTCGCAACTGCCGCGTGATCGGCCGGCGCTTCCGATTGGCGCACGTCTTGTTCTCTGGCGGAAAGATCATCGAAGTCGCTACCTACCGACGCGACCCTTCCCAGCACTTCGAGGTCATCAAGCCCAAGATCGCAAAAAAGATTCCGCTCTGCGCGGGTCCCGAGCCCGTACGCTTGATCCCTTCGCGACGGGCGATCACCGAAGGTGAAGACACGGATCTGCTGATCACGAACGATAACGTCTTCGGCGAACCGCACGAGGATTCGATTCGGCGCGATTTCACCATCAATGGCTTGTTCTACGACCTCGAGCGTGGCGAGGTGATCGACTTCGTCGGTGGCGTGGCCGACCTCGAGGAGCACTTGCTCCGAACGATCGGCGATCCGAACGTCCGCTTCCGGGAAGACCCGGTGCGCATCCTTCGCGCGATAAAATTCAGCGCCCGCCTCGACATGGGTCTCGATCCCGAGGTCTACGACGCCATGGTTCGTCACCGGGGGGACCTTCGACGCGCAGCCGCGCCGCGGGTGCTCGAGGAGATTCTCCGCTTCCTCCGCGGCGGCGCCGCGCACCGCTCGGTGTTCCTTTCCTGGGACGTGGCGTGCTGAGCGAGATTCTCCCCGAAGTGGCGTCTTTCTTGGACGACGATCTCGAAGGCGCGTCGCTGATGTTTGGGCGCTTGAAAGCCGTGGATGCGCTCGCTGCCGAGGATCGGCTTCCCGGCGACGCGGTTCTGCTTGCGGCGCTCTTGCTCGGACCGATCGACGAGGCCCTCGATGGCGTCTCCGATGTTCCCGTAGCGTACGAAGAGTTCATTCGAGAGATCTCGCTTCGACTGTCCCTCCCACGGCGCCTCAAAGACCGTATCCGCTTGCTCATCATGGCGCAGCGGCGTCTTCGCACGGGGCGCATCCAGTCGATCGCGCGGCGCGAGTACTTTGGCGACGCGGCGACGTTGTTCGCGCTCGATTGCATGGCCCGTGGCGAAGACCTTCCCGCGTGGGCACACGAACCCAGCGACGCGGTCTACGACGATGAGCCCCGCATCCGCCGCAGGCGCCGCCGCCGCCGCCGCTGAGTCAGTGTGCGGATCTTTTTCCTTGTGGTCGGCTTACGTCCTCGTCGCTCCGCTGCGAGGCACATGAGTGCCTCTCACTACGCTCCTGCGGGCGCGCTCAACCACAAGAAAAAATCTCTCGCACACTGACTCAGCGGTCGCTACGGTCGACGATGAGCTCGAACGCGCGTTCGCTCGTGTCGGCCTCGTCGGCGTCTGGTAAGGTGTTTGAGAGGTTGGTGACTACGAACAGCAGTTGGTGAGTCGTGTCGTCGATCTCGATGGGCAGATAGGCTCTGGGCGTTGGGCCCGTGTGCGGAGATGCGATACGGCGAACCTCGCGGCCACGGTCGTCGAGTTGGATTGCCACGAAGGACCAGCGAACGCCGTACTCGCCTCGCAGCCACGCGCGGAGACGTGGGCTGTCGCCCCAGACTTCCGCATTCATCACAATGTACGCGCTGCCGAACGATTCGAGCGGTCGACCCGCGATCACTCGGGTAGGAAGGCGCGTCATCTGCCGCGAAATCGGGACTCGCGCATCGCCGTCGAGTGCAGCGATGGCCGCATTCCTCGACTCCCCACGTCCGACGAACCATCGGAGGACGGCGAGCTCTTCGACATTGTCGAGGAGCCGATCTCCGCTTCTCTCGACCGCCGACTCCGTGGCTGACCAAAGATCTGGATCTGCACGGAGTCCGTTCCCCTCCCATGTGCGTTGGCTTGCGAGCCCCCAGACGTCGCGCACGAAGTGACCCCACGCCGCATCGTGCCGCGCCGATAGATACGCGAGCCAAAGCGCGCCGCCAGCGCCATCGCCGGCCGCGCCAGCTACCCACGACCGAAATGGCTCCGCCTGCTGGCGGGTCACGGCTTCATCGCATCCGAACTCACCGGTCAGCTCCCATGTCAACCAGGCTGTGGTCGCGCGTCGCCACGCCCTCGCCTCCGCAGGGTCGAGGCTCAGCAGCAAGGCATCCGCGTAGGCTGCGGTCACGCACGCGTCGAGCATGGTGGTGGGCGTGGCCGGGCTCAGCACCGCGAACGTCGAAGCCCGGTCGAGGTAGGTCCACGATGCCATGCCGTCCGAGTAGGCGTCGGGGGGGAGGGAGGCCGTGAGGTACAGATCGACCTCGGGTCCGCCGCCCAGGGCGCCGTCGGAGATGGGCGAGGGCCAACCGATCGCGTCGAGCCGCGCCCGCGCATGCTCGAGCGCGGTCATCGTCAGCCGGATGGTTTGCTCATCGACGTTTGGATCGGCGTGAACCGTCAGCAGGGCGTGCGGCGAACGGAGCGTCACCGATGCCTCGCGAGGCCGCCGTACCCGGTTGGGGGCGGCGGTTCTAGGCCCCTTCCACACAGGCAAGGTCATGGAAACGATCGCCTTCGCCATCTCGTCCGCTCCGAGCGGATCCCCCTGCGCTTGCGCGTTTTGCGTCTGCAGGGCGATCACGAGAGCGATGCAGACGAGGTTTGATTTCACCCAGGGCATTTGACACGATCGGCCTATACCTTCTACATCCCATCTGGAGGGGGACGCATGCACGACGGCCGTTTCGATCCTAGCGGCTTTTACGAGTTCAATCTGACCGATGGAATGGTTCGCGCCCGCACCGGAGAGCGCGTGGTCATCCTGAGTGAAGATGTGCTCTCTTCTTTGGTTGCGGCCGCTGCGCGCGACGGCGATCTCACTCCGCTTCGGCGGTTGGGCGAGCTGCTCGGCGAGCAAGTGCTCGGCGGGTTGGACCGCCCCGCGTCGGTACTCTCGCCTGAGGCCGTCCTTGGTCACGCCTCGGCAGTGACCGCGCTCTTCGGATGGGGACGCCTGGCCTTCGAGCGCTGGGGCTCCGCGCTGGTGATCGCGTTGCGCGCCAAGCCGGAGCTCGACGAAGACGAGCTTGGCGCGGCGGCGCTGCTCGGCGGCATGTTCTCCGAAGTCTCCCAACGCCAGGTTTCCTGTGTCCCGACCGGTGATTCCAAGTTCATCATGGTCGATTTCGAGGTGGCGGAGACCGTTTGGGGTTGGTTCAAAGACGGAGCAGACTTGCCTGCGATCGTAGGCATGCTCGAGGCAAAGAGGGCATCATGAGCGATCGCGAAGACAGGCTTCGGTCTCTGCTCAACAAGGTTCGGGCCAAGCGCCCCGACGAACGTACCACCCGGGCGGCAGACGCCCTCGATCGCATCCGGACCGCCTCGGGCACCACCGCCGCTGTTCAGGTTCAATCCTCCCGCCCCGCGCCGGTCCAGCCGGCGCCGGTGCAGGAGTTCGCGCCATCGACTGTCCCGCCGACGCCGGTTCCGAGCTCTCTTCCGACGCAACTGCCGTCGTCGCCGCCGCCTGAGCCGCCTACCTCGCCGGCGCTGGAGAGCCCGACGCGCTACTCGTCTCAGCCACCTCGTGTCGAGCGCCCCCTTTCGGTCGAACCCCGCGCCCGGTCGATTCGATCTTCGTCGGGGGCGCCCGCCGGGGCTTCGTCAGGCGCGCCAGCCCGGGCGTCGTCAGGGGCGCCCGCGGCGGCGTCGCAGTCACGACGCCCCGAGTCGATTCGCCCGCAGAGCGTTGCGCCCACTGGGCAGCCGGTCGTGTATGCGACCGATCCGCCCGAGTTCCCGCGAGCCAAAACGTTCGGGGATCTCCTCGAGCTGACCCTGTCCTTGCGGCCTCGGTAAATGCTCCTCGTCGTCGACGTCGGCAATACCCACACAGTGCTCGGTCTGTACGACGAGGAACGACTAGTCCACGATTTCCGAATCGAGACGGCCCAGGGCCGAACGAGTGACGAGCACCATGTCTTACTGCTCAACCTGTTGGAGCTCGCTGGGGTCAAGCGATCGGACGTGCGCGCGAGCATCCTTGCTTCGGTTGTCCCTTCGTTCAACGATACCGTGATCGACGCCGTCGACCGCGCTTTCGATCACGAGATCATGGTCGTGGGCCCCGGGATCAAGACCGGCATGCCGGTGCTGTATGAAAATCCTCGCGAGGTAGGCGCCGACCGCATCGTGAATGCAGTCGCGGCGTTCGAACGGGTCGGCGCCGCCGCAATCGTCGTTGATTTTGGCACAGCAACGACCTTCGACTGTATCTCGGACAAGGGTGAGTACCTCGGAGGCGCGATTGCCCCTGGGATGCAGATCAGCGCGAATGCGTTGTTCTCCCGGGCCGCCAAGTTGCCCCGCAGTGAGATCGCCCGCCCGCCGCGCGCCATAGGGCGCAATACCGTGCACTCGATGCAAGCAGGCATCGTCTTTGGCTATGTCGGCTTGGTCGATGGCCTCGTGCGGCGCCTGACCTCCGAGATGGAGACCGAGCTCGTGGTCATTGCGACCGGCGGCCTCGCAGGGCTGATCGAGCCGGAGAGTGAGACGATCGACGAGGTCGATGAATTCCTCACATTGGAGGGCCTACGCCTCATCTACCTCCGCAACTGTTAGTGTGCGGATTCTCTTGAGCGCTACCGGCCCATCAAGAGGGACATGGCTACTATGCTGCTTGCGACTACCAGTGCAGCGAGGGCGTAGACCGCGACCTCGCTGCGGCGGAGCTTGACAGGTTCCGCTGGAGCATCGGTGCTCGGTCTCGACTGCCGGGGTCTCGAAGGCCGCGATTCCCTCGTGGGGGGCGGCTCGCTCACCGTCTCCTCGAGTATCGGGAGCAAATCCACGCGCTCGTCCGGGCCTCTCTGGATGGCGTTCAACTCATCGTCGAGATCGGGATCGCCCTTGCCCGCGAGCTGCTCGGCGAGGATCCGCCGCGCGAAGTCGGCGGTGAGCCGCGCCGACATCGTTTGGGCAACCGGAACCCCCACATCGATGGTGAGCCGATAGCCGCCGAGGTCCACTAGGTCGTGGTTGCGCAGCACTTTGGGGCGCCCCACAGCGATACGGATGTCGTTGACGCGCGTGCCATTGGTTGAGCCTTCGTCCACGAGGACGTATCCCGCATCTTGTTCGCGGATGCTGGCATGTGACCCGCTCACCGCGGTGTGAGGAAGCTGAACGTCTGCGCTCCGGGCGCGCCCGATCACGATGCGAGACTGCGCGAACTCGTAGATGAAAGCCGAAGAGTTAGCTTCCGTCCAAAGCGACTGCACCGTGATTCGCACGCCCATCGTGACCGCCAAGACTGCGGTCCGGTCGCGTGGTGGTCAAGGAAGCGGGCTGCAGAAAAGTGGACGGGTCGGCGCAGTTTTGGGACCAGTCGTGATGGGGACGACTCACGGGTCGCGCAGGAGAGAATTTCGATGAACACATCCGCGGGTTACTATCAAGCGCCTCGGCCGCAGCGTGTGCCGCTCGACGAGGTTTTGATCAAGCTCCACCCCGAGGGCTTCCACCAACAGTTCGAAGCAGACGGCATCAATGTAGGTGCTGGTGGGCTTTCCATGCGCGCATCGGTATTGCCCGAGGTTGGGGCCACGCTTCGCTGCCAGTTGGACAACCCGAACGGCGGCGAGGCGATCGAGATGATCGGCCGGGTGGTGTGGGCGCACCAGAGCGGTCCACACATCGGCGAGTTTGGGATTCGCTTCACGCATCTGTCGGAGGACGACCAGACCCGCATCGACGCGCTGATCCAATGCTGGGGTCGCACCACCGCCAAGGCGCCCACCGTTCGGTTGCTGCTGGACGGCGTGGGCACTTCCATCGTGGCGGAGGTGCAATCCGAAAGCGATACCGAGCTCTCGGTCGAACAGCCCCTGCCGTTCCTGGCGATCGGGAGCGCAGTGATCAACGAAAGCACCAGCCGTCGCGGACACCTCGAAGCGGTCGAGCTGAAGATGGATGAAGCGACCCCGAAGTTGGTGCTGAGCATCGGCTACGAAGTGGAGGGGGCCTCCGAAAGTTTCGCCGGCGACACGGCGGACCGGGACACGCTCCCCGAAGAGACGCCCTCGGCGGTTCAAGCAAGCCGTCGCAGCAGAGAAGACCGAATGCAGGATACCCCGCGGATCGTTCGGTACGATCCCGAGGTCGAGACGTCGGAAAGCGAGACGGCGTCGGAGCGGTTGCGCGCGTATGCGAAGTCGGCGAGTGATCAGCTGGCAAGCACCGTGGGCAGCGCCCGGGCCGCGGTGACCGACGGCCTGCTGCCGCGGATCACCACGAACGTGCAGGAGCTCATCGCCCTCATCGCGCGCTTCATTGGCGCGCTACGCTCACAGCTCGACGAGAAACCTCGTCGCAAGCAGGTCCCGCGGAGCGAAGCAGCACGCGCACATCTGAAGAACACGCGGCGCACCGGCCGCCGCTACTTACTGGTCGCAGCGATGGCATGCGGGATCGTGGCCGCGGGCTGGGGAATCTACTTGTGGGCGGCCTCGGGGTCGGAGGCAGCGGCAGCGGCAGCGGCAGGGACAGAGGCAGCGGCAGGGACAGCGGCAGGGACAGCGGCAGGGACAGAGGCAGGGACAGAGGCAGGGACAGAGACAGCGGCAGCGACAGGGACCGAGAACGGGAGCGCGAACGGGATTGCGGTTGGTGCCTACGAGGTGCAGGGGGCTCCCATGCCCCCCGAGAAGGTTCATGCCAGCGTGTTTGGGGCCGACTCGGTTGCTGGCGGTGAGAAGTACGTCCTGCGGATGAGCAATCCCGTGGCTGAGATGGACGGGATCATCGAGGCGGACGGGTTTTCGGTCACCATCCCGGGGAGCCTATCCCTGTCTCAGGCGGGCCCGATCGCCGCGGCGCATCCCGACGTGGAGCATGCCAGCATCCTCAACCGCGGAGACTTTTCGGAGCTGACGCTGCGCTTCGTCGCAGGGCGTCAGCCGGCCTACCGCGTCGAGGCACGGGGCCCCTCCATCGAGATCACGATCGCGCGATAGCGCTGCTCGGCAAGTACGTCCTATTTGGACCGGGTGATCGGTTGGAAGAAGCGCCGTGACTCGCGTTCGACATAGAGCAGCGCCTTTCCGTCTTCGAGCGCCGCGCGAATGTCGCCGACCGAGCGAACCGGGCGCCGGTCTGCCTGCAGAATGATATCGCCCGCACGAAGGCCGGCACGATCGGCGTCGGAGCCCGGCGCCACGCCCCGAACGAACACCCGACCGTCTCCTTCGTAGCCGAAACGCGTTCGGAGCTGCGGAGTTAGGTCTTCGAGCGCCAGGCCCAGCATGCCGTTGTCTTCGACACTTTGCTTGTGGGATCGCGCGCCGTCCTCGCTCGGTCTCTCGCCAGTCACGAGCGTGATCTTCTTGGCCTGGTCGCCGCGGCGCACGTCTAGGTTGAGGCGTTCACCCACGCCATGCCGTAGCACCGTGCGCAGAAGGTCGTGCCCTTCCTGGATCCTCTCACCGTCTATCGCGGTGATGACGTCGCCCGCTTGCAGACCCGCTTTGTCAGCCGGACCCTGGGGAACCACGCCGTTGATCAGCGCTCCACCGTCGAAGCTGCCGCCGAAATGGGCAGCCAACTCCGGGGTGATCTCTTGGAAGGAGACGCCGAGCCAGGCGCGCTTGACGGTCCCGTTGTCGATCAGCTGTCGCGCTACGCGCTGGGCGATTTCCGAGGGGATCGCAAAGCCGATCCCGGTCCCGCGACCGATGATCATCGTGTTGATGCCAAGCACCCGGCCGTGAAGGTTGACGAGCGGGCCTCCGGAGTTGCCGGGATTGATGCTAGCGTCTGTTTGGAGATAGTCCTCGATCTCGTTTGCACCGATGGCCCCGCGACCCTTCGCACTGAGAACTCCGGTCGTCACCGTGTAGTCGAGCCCAAACGGCGACCCGATGGCCATGACGAACTGACCGACCCGCGCCTTCTCCGAAGACGCGAACTCCGCCTGCGGCAGGTTCCTTGCATCGATCTTGAGCATGGCGAGGTCCGTCGCCGAATCCGCGCCGACTAGCTTGGCGGGAAAGCTCTTTCCGTTCTTCAGTCGCACTTCGATGCGGCTGGCTTGGTGGACGACGTGGTTGTTCGTCAGGATGTACCCGTCCGAACGCAAAATGACCCCCGAGCCGCCTCCACGGACGATGCCCCCACGGCCTTGGCCTCCGAAGAAGAACGGCAATCCCTGATTCTGGGGCTTGGTCACTTCGACCTGGATACTCACGACCGAGGGCGACACCGATTCAGCCACATGCGTCAGCGCAGCTTCGAAGGCGAGTGCCCTCGACAGGGCGTCCTCGTCGATGGCACCCTGCTCGGGCGATGCGGATGCCGTGCCGAGCATGGCGAGGGCCATTGCGGCCCCGAGTGCGATGAACCCGGGCTGGCGAAGCGTGGTGCGGATCATGAACATACCTCCATGTCCCCCTAACCGGCCGGGCATCCGGTTGATTCCATCCTTGGGCGCGGGCGCGGGGCGCGCTACTAAAAATCCATATAATTGCAGCTGCTTAGTCCTCGAGGCAGGGCAGGGTGACCAGAACAGTCGTACCACGACCGGGCTC